>Ga0206906_1079_pt1 | contig 15921 bp, 14 predicted proteins | sample Alteio_BWOrgHeat_79_FD_152935 | JGI IMG/M metagenome (GOLD analysis project Ga0206906, IMG submission 152935) | Enriched cells from forest soil in Barre Woods Harvard Forest LTER site, Petersham, Massachusetts, United States -... | ecosystem: Environmental > Terrestrial > Soil > Temperate forest >...
AATGCAAAACCGATAATCATCTGATTCTTCTTTTTATGCTTCGTCACTTCTCGCAGAATATCGCGAGTCGGCTCAAGATCAATGGAAATATTTTTCTTTACTGTCTTTTTGATTTTTTGCTTCGATGGATTGCTTGGCTGGAAATCACTTACCGCAGCATTCATGATCAGAATATCATGTCCGCTAAGTTGAGATAATACTTCGTCGCACATTTCATCCGCAGTTTCAACATTGATGCGATTTACTGATGACGGCGTTTCCGCAGATGACGGTCCCATGATAAGCGTAACATCGGCACCAAAAATTTCTGAAGCTTCTTTGGCAAGCGCTGCGCCCATCTTGCCGCTGGAGCGGTTGCCAATGAATCTGACAGGATCAATAGGTTCGTAAGTCGGTCCTCCGGTAATTAAAATATGTTTACCTGCAAGAGAAAGTGGGGTTGTGGCTTTCGGATTGTGTGCTTGAGTTGTAAAAAGAAGTTCTTGAAATTTCTTTACAACTTCATCTGCTTCCGGCAACCTACCCATGCCAACGATGCCGCTTGCAAGAACTCCTTTTTGCGGCTCGATGAATTTTATACCTTTGGATTTCAACCACTCTATATTTTCTTGCACTGCAGGCTGCTGCCACATTTCTTCGTCCATTGCCGGCGCAATGATAAGTTGAGCTTCCGGTGCGAGCGAAGATGCAAGGAGCAGTACCGGATTATCATAAATTCCTCTTCGTAATTTTCCAAGTGTAGCGGCAGAACATGGAGCAATGAGCATTGCCGACGCTGACCGTGCAAGATGTACATGCCACGTGCCTTTGCCGGAAACCGGAAAAATGTCGGTTATTGCTTCATTGCCAGTCAGAATGGTAAGACTATAGGGAGTCGTAAATTTTTGTGCAGATTCGGTCAGGGCACAATGCACTTCTGCTCCGGCGCGAACAAGCTCGCGCGCTACGATCGGCGCTTTCGCAGCGGCGATCGACCCGGTAATGCCATAGATTATTTTTTTGCCTTTGAGCATTATCATTCAAACAAGATCGCAACCGATTTCCTTACTTCTTCTTCGGTACAATAAAAATACGGAGCAAAGCGCAGTTTTCCGGCACGTACCGAAGCTATAATACTATGTTTTTCAAGCCGTTCGAGGACGGCATGCGGCTCATTGATAGAAATAGTAACTATCCCGCCGCGCTCTGCCTCATTCTTTGGTGTAAGGATCTCAGCGCCATGACGTTCACAGAGATCGATCATAAGTCCAGATAGCTCTAGTGTGCGCCGATGAATTTCTTCGAGTCCGAATTCTTCAAAGAATCTTAGCGATGCCTGCATCCCTGCAATGCCCGGAAAATTCATCGTACCGCTTTCATAGCGCGAAGCATCATTGCGCACTCTATTGACATCATAATTGAATGGCTCAAATGCATTCTTCACACTTGTCCAACCCATTGCCGGTTGGTGTATCTTCTCCTGCGTTTTTTTATTGATATACAAAAACGAAACTCCTTCCGGTGACATCAGCCATTTATGCGAACCATTGGCGAGCACATTGATGTGCATTCTCTCGACATTGATCGGTATATACGGAAAACCCTGAATACTATCGACGCAAAAAATTACACCGCGTTCATTGCAAAGGGAGCCGATAGCTTGTAAGTCTGCACGGTAACCGCTTAAGAACTGCACCGCACTCAACGAGAACATCTTCGTCTCGGGCTGAAGATTCGCCGCAACAACCTCCGGCGTGATACGTCCATGCGGTGCATCGAAAAAATCAACGGTCACGCCCTTTCGCTGCTGATTTAAAAAGGGATAGACATTCGTCGGGAATTCATATTTATAGAGAAGTATCCTATCGCCAGATTGCCAGGGGTACCCTTCGGCAACGATGCTGAGCGATTCGGAAGTATTCAAGCCAAAAGCAATTCTATCGGAGGAAGTGTGAAGCCATCCGGCGATAATTCCCTTCGTTTCGAGCAGCATCTTCGTTGCCCATGGCAGCGGCTCGATACCTTTCAATGCCCTGCGCTCCAAATATTTATCTACGGCATCACGCACGACAAATGACATCGGGCTGATGGCTGCATGATTCATATAGATCATGTCCGTCCATGTATGAGGGAATTGGCGGCGGGCGTCTTCGATTGTCATTTATTTTTTAGAATTTCTTCAACCTTCTTTACATCTTCAAGAGTATTTACTTCAACTGAAGCATTCTCAACACGAACTGCCCTGATCCTGTAGCCATGGTAAAGCCATCGAAGCTGCTCGAGCTTTTCTATCTCTTCTAATTCCGTCGATGGAAGATGCCTGATCTCTTCTAAAATTTTTCTGCGAAAGCCGTAAAGCCCAACATGACGCCAATAGGAAGTCTGGAAAACGTCTCCTCTTTTATGTGGAATTGTTGATCGGGAAAAATAGAGGATATTTTGATTCTTATCGGTTACTACTTTTACAATATTCGGATTATCGATATCCTTTTTGTCTATGAGTTCTGAGATCGGCGTAGCAATACTTACAGTATTATCTTCGAATGCAGCAGAAATTTTTTCTATAACTGCAGGCTCGATCAGCGGCTCATCGCCTTGAACATTAATGATGATTTCAAAATCATCGGAAAGATGTTTTGCTGCAAACGCAACTCGCTCGCTACCATTAGCGCAATCTTCCGGAGTCATGATTACCCCTGCGCCAAAACCATTGACATGTTTTGCGATCTCGCTGCTATCGGTCACAACTAACACCATATCAATGTCTTGCGCCTTCTTACATTGCCGGTAAACCCGCTCGATAAGCGACATCCCCGCGATCATGTGAAGTGGTTTTCTCGGTAATCTGGTCGAGGCAAGTCGCGAGGGAATAATAATTGCTGATTTCATGGATACAAATATGCACAAAGAATTATGAAATAAATACAATTCCAGTGATTTATTCAAGTGGAAAGGCAGGTATCTAAACAATTTTACAGTTCTGTTATCGCCTTTCGGATTGCATTTTTTTCGTATATTTGTATAAATATTCATGAAACAGACAGACCAGGAATTGCTGCAGGAAATCGCGAAAGGTGATGCCAATGCCTTCTCCGAATTCTATGATCGCTATAACCGCCTTATCTATGGGGCGTTAATCCGACTTCTGCGCGACACGGATAATACGGAGGATATTATGCAGGAAGTTTTCGTGCAGCTCTGGCGCAAAGCTTCCACCTATCAGCCGTCGCTTGGCAGTCCTAAAAATTGGATTATTCGCATTGCGCATAATCGTGCGATCAATCTCATTCGCTCACAGCGCGAACGCATAAAAAAATTGGAAATGCCGATTCCGGAAGAAGAAGGAGTAGCAATGAACCGCGAACTGATCGATGATAATCTTTTAGATAAGGCTGTCAGCGCCGAACGAATGGAGATGATTAATTCTGCATTCAAAGATCTTCCCGAAGATCAGGTCAAGTTACTCGAGATGGCTTTTTTTGACGGATATTCGCATTCCGAAATTTCCGAGGCACTAAAAATGCCCTTAGGAACTGTAAAAACAAGGATTCGCAGTGGATTACTTGCAATGCGCAATTCACTCGGATTCTTACGGGGGGAATTCACGTAAATTTCAAATCCAATAATGGGTTTGACTTGTATTATAAGCAAGGAATTAACAAACTGATCATAGTTCACAATTGTTTTAGCACAGCTAACGGAAATGGATAAAAGAGAAAATGCAATGACGGATGAATTAGCGCACGAGATACAGCGCTATACATTCGGTTTGATGACACCCGATGATGAGGTGGCATTCGAACGCAGTCTTGCAAAATCTCCGGAAGCTTCCCTTGAGTTCGCTACCGCAAACGAATCCCTGACATTACTCTATGAAGCCTTAGCAAAAGGAGCTCCGAAGCCGCGCAAACAGCTTAAGACAATAATTCTCGAAAAAGCCGCCGCTTCCGGAATCGATGTTGAGAAATATCACATTGAAGAATTCCACCTTAAAGCCGGAGAAATGGAATGGGTGCAGACCTACATTCCGGGAATCGAGCTAAAGATGATTTATGTCGATGAAGACGGTCGCGCCCTGATGAAGGCACGCATTGCGCCTGGCGCCGTGTTCCCGCCGCATCAAAGAATTGGGACTGAAGAATGCCTGGTACTCTCCGGCGATTTTTGGGCTGATAACCAGCATCTGCATGCAGGCGATTTCGTTGCCGGTCGCGAAGGATTCGAACCTCTACCGCTCTCGAGCGAAGGCGGATGCGAACTGCTACTGAAGATGCCGATACCCTACCAGATAATGCCTCAAGCGAATCAAGAGAATAAATAAATAAAATATTTTTTGAACAAAAAACCTTCGCGTGGCGGAGGTTTTTTTATTTTAAAAATAGCCTTATTTTCTCACAGAAAAAACTTCTACATCCGAATCTTCCCAGCACTTGTATTAGCATAAATTGATTCATCCGAAAATATTTTTTGCATTTTCCTCTCGCATCATTTTAAAAATCCAATTCCATTTCTCCCATGTATTAACTCCGATTCAATTGTTCGAAAAAAAAGCGAACAAGTGAATTTTTAACCTAACATTTATTTTATGAATACAAAACGTGTACTTTCTTTCTTAGCTGTGGTGATGTTGGCACTATCGACATCGCTTACAGCTATGGCATCAAGCCACCGGGAAGCGCCGCTGATCAGTAACGATCCGCTTGCGGATAATACCGATCTCTACGCTTTCCGCTCACCCGATGATCCAACCACGATCACGATCATCGCAAACTATATTCCTTTCGAACTCCCTGAAGGAGGACCGAACTATTTCAGTTTCGGAGAGAATATTCATTACGAGATCCATATTCGTAATCAATATGCTAAAACACCAGGAGGTAATGGCGATGACATTACCTACCGTTTTACTTTCACGAATATGAACGAGGATCCCACAACGTTCTTCAACATTCGTCTGGGAAAGCAAAACCTAAAAACAACCTATACGTGCGAGAAGAGCACCGATGGCGGCGTATCGTGGTCAACGATCATAACAGGAGGTGTTGTGCCTCCTGCCAATATCGGACCCCGTTCGATCGACGCTCAGGTTGTCGGTCTCGGAATGCCGTACGAGACGATCTGGAATAGCGCCATCACCTCTATTCCCGGCAAAGAGACGATGTTCTGCGGACCGGTTGACGATCCGTTCTTCGTCGATCTTGCCGGAATTTTCGATCTTGGCAATTTCAGAAAAGATGGAAAAGTCGATGCGCTTGCCGGATTCAACTGTCATACGATCGCGCTGAAAATTCCGATCAGCATGTTGCAATCCGGCGGACTAACCGTTGATAAAGCGACGAGCATACTCGATCCGAATTTCGTGATCGGCGTATGGGCATCGGCTTCTCGTCCGAGGATTACGACGCTTAATACCGACGGCACTCCGCCGACCGGTTCTGCTGATTATGTACAAGTCTCGCGTCTTGGTATGCCGCTAACGAATGAAGCTGTCATTCCAATTGGCATGAAAGATAAATGGAATGCAACGACTCCGTATAACGACTTGCAATTCGCCTCGTATTTTACGAATCCTGAACTTGCTCTTTATTGCGGCAATGGTGCATTCGGCGCCGCAGTTGGAACACTGCTCGATCTCCGCATCGATACGAATTCGCTCGGAGCGGGATTTGATTTCCGCAATAAGAGTGATGGCTTATATGGCTTGAAAGCCACGAATGGTGGAAAAGGCACGGCACTGGATACGACAACAGGAGTTGGATTTGGTGGTATTCTCTTGCAGAAAGGCGCACCTCGTTCGGTTGATATTTTACCGATATTCTATACCGGCGTTCCGAATGCCGCTCCTTACCAACTTGCAACTGGCAAGGCAACGGGACCACTTGCGAATGGCAAACCTTTTATCAATAACTTCCTGCCTACGCTCGGCGACATGCTTCGCCTGAATATGGCAGTGCCTGTAACGGCTCGTAATGATCCGAACTTCAGTTCTGAAGGCTTGATTCAAGCTGCAGCTATCGGATTAACCGTCGCACCTTACAATACATCAGCCAAACTTGAGAACATTCCGAACATGGATGGCTTCCCGAATGGACGCAGGCTTGAAGACGATGTGACGCGCATCGAAATGCAGGCAGTCGGCGGATTAGTTCTGAACGCTATCGGCTTATGGACGGATGATTATAAGCCTGGCGTAACGGCAAGCCCTGTTACACCTCAACTTCTTGCGAAGCTGACGTGGAATGCCGGCATTGAGCACAACGATACGACGTTCCGCATACAATGGCCCTATCTGGCATTGCCGCATCGCGGATCGGACGGCTTGCGCACTGTGAGCGCTGTGCAGCAACATAACCCGCCGACTATCGGCATTCGCGCACCGCGCAATTTCTTCAACGGTTCGAACTATCCGAATCCTGTTTCAACGAACACTGCGATCAATTATCATTTAACCGATAATGGCGAGATCAGCGTCGTACTGTATGACATCAACGGACGTCAGGTCGAAACTCTGTTCGAAGGCTATGAGCCATCAGGCGATTATACGATCAACTGGAGACCGGATGCAAATACACCGGCTGGCACCTATATTGCCACACTCCGTGTCGATGGCAATCATTCTAACGATATGAAGATCACGGTAACCAAATAGTACCTGCACTACATAAACAATATACTCCCATAGGCAGCCGCAAGGCTGCCTTTTTTTATAAAAATAATTGCAGTACAGGCTATTTCTCGTACACCATTAAAAGCAATCGTGGCACCTGCATTCAATGAGTATCCAAAACTCCTGCGCTGCAAGATTTTGCGTGAGAAGAAATGTTAGGGAAAAGGCGGAGTGAAGATTCAAAAGAGGTAGGTGCGAGAGCTGCCACGTGATACATATTTTTGTTGATAAGGAAAGACTATAAAATCAAGCTCTCGCACCTGCACTACAATCTGAAAGTCCTGTTTAAGGTGCGAGAGCAGTGGAAGACCTGCCACGGTGATACTCATATGTTACAAAGAGCATTAAAGCCCCCGCACCAGCACAAGAATTTCAAAAATCTAAAGGATAGAGAGCTTGCCACGAGATATAACAGTTAAGTGGTTTGCCCCAGGCTCCCTACCCTGCACTAAAACTCTAAAAATTTACCTGAAAACTTGCAGTCGAAGGGTAGAGAGCTGCCACGGATCGGGACCGGCCACGGAATGCTCGTTGATAAGGTAGAACTGTAAAGCTCTCCACCCTGCACTACAAAAATCTAAAAAATGTCAAGCGTAAAAAGTGAAAGTGAAAGTACTTAGGCAAATCCATGCCTGAGAGCTTAATGGCTCCCCACTTTGCACAAACAAATGAACAGTGCAGGGGCAGGAAGTCGTCATAGACCTTCCCCACGACAATGGATAAGAGCAAAAACCTCCCTACCCCGCACTGCAAAACGAAAAACTTGGTAGTATGAAGGAAAGTCGGACCTGCCACGTACTCACAAACCCTACCCTGCACACTACCTTCATTCATACATGTCAACCCTTTTTTTGGATTTGGATTTTTCAGTCTTTTTTATGGATTTTTTTACTTTATTTTCTATACCATTAAAAATCAACGGGTTATATTTGCAGAAAAAATGGGATTTTTTCAATCCATATCAATTTCAGTTAAAAATCGGTCTGCACTCCCCTCCAAATCCAAACTGAATTCAGGAATGTATTAGGGGCATAATTTACACATTACTCTTATGAAATTTCGCTTAGAATCGTCTTTTTCGTTCGTATTTGTGCTTTTTCTACTCGCTGGCATTGTATCGTGCTCGAAAACGGATAGTGCTATGAAAATGCCCGATCTTTTTCCTCGCGCAGGAGACAGTACTTCGGTTGAATTCCTGAAAGCTCAAGCTACCGTTCGGAACCTTCGCAATGAAATTACCAAGCATCCCGACGAACTCAAAAATTACATCGAGCTTGCTCAGCTGTATATTCAGGAGGCTCGTGTCTCAGGAAAGCATCATGATTATTTCCCTGTCGCCGATGCAATTATCGCAGAAGTATTGCGCCGTAATCCGGATAACTTCGAAGCCAATGTTCTGAAATCCGGCATGATGATGACAAAGCATCAATTTGCGGAAGCAAAGGAAATTATCGAAAAAGCTATTGCAAAAAATCCATACAATAGCGGAGCGTACGGAGTGCTTTGCGATGCTAACGTCGAACTTGGTAAATATGATGAAGCAGTAAAAGCAGTTGATAAAATGATGAGTGCTCGCCCTGATCTTCGCTCGTATGCAAGAGCTTCCTATCTTCGTGAGCTTTATGGCGACCGCAACGGCGCGATCGAAGCTATGAAGATGGCTTCCGATGCCGGTGCTGCCGGCGAGGAGAATCGCGAATGGGCATTGTATAATCTCGGAAATATTTTCCTCAATTGGGGCAAGCTGGACACGACCGAATTTATTTACAAAGGCATTCTCGAAGAACGCCCGAATTATGCATTCGCTATGAGCGGACTTGCCATGGTGGAATCTGCACGAAAGAATTATGGATCCGCCATTGGATTACTTGTCAAAGCATCGCAAACATTGCCTGAGCATATTTTTATCGAGCAGCTTGCCGATCTCTATCAGGCTATGGGACAACAAGACGAAGCAGCGCAACTGGAAAAGAAAGCGCTCGATGCCTTTACTCTTCATGAAAAAGATGGCTGGAATGTTGATCGTGAATATGCAGCATTCTCTCTCAATCATAATATCAATATTCCTGAAGCAAAAGACCGCGCTGAAAGGCAATATAAAATGCGTCCGGAAAATATCGATGCACTTGATACGTACGCCTGGGCACTCTATAGATCAGGTGCTGCAAACGAAGCTGCAAAATATATCGAACAGGCACTGCGCATGAAAAGCATTAATCCGAATTTACATTATCATGCTGGTATGATCTATGCAAAAGCCGGGAATAATGAGAAAGCAGCAAGCGAATTGAAGTTTGCTTTAAGCGAGAATCAGTATCTGACTCCACTAACGATGGATGATGCTAAGATGACACTTGTGAAGCTTGAAGGTAAAACTGCTTCTACGTCATTCTGAGCGAAGCGAAGAATCCCGTCAATATTGGTAGAGCAATAATCTCTACAATCTATTACGGGATTCTTCACTTCGTCATTTATTGCTTCGCAATAAATGACTCCGTTCAGAATGACACATAAACCAAAAATATTTGAAACACTTTCTTAACATATCCGTCGCATTCGTCCTATTAGTCCTATCTCAAAGGGCTAATGCACACGACATTCACATCAGCTATACACAAGCTGAGTTGAAAGGTAATGAGCTGCATGTGAAAGTATCTTATTATAAAGATGATTTCACAAAAGCTGTAAAAGGATGGTATCAAGGCAGGGCAGATAATTATTCTCAGTCGGAGTTTCAATCTGCAGAATTTGAATATGTTAAAAATTATTTCAGAGTCTGCGCGAATGATTACAAAACATTTATTGCGCCAAAGCTAGAAAAATGTACCGATGACGGCACTTCAGTTATTTTTGAACTGAATTTTTCATGTGATTCTTTTACCAAAATTGTTGTCGATCAGCGCGTACTCTTTAAGGAATATTCCGACCAGATGAATATCTTTTTTGTTAAGGCTTTTGGTAAAGAAGAGAATCGTATTTTCACGCCCGCTAAACCTACCGTAGTCATCAAGCCCTAAATGGACCAGCAATTCGAAACGTTTTTTAAGATCGGATTCTTTCATATTTTAGAAGGCTACGATCACCTTCTGTTCTTGCTCGGGCTGATCATCGTAACGAAAGATTTTCGTTCACTTTTTAAGGTCATTTCTGCTTTTACTGTTGCGCACTCGACAACACTTATTCTTTCTGCACTTGGAATTCTATCGCTTCCACCTGTAGTTACGGAGTCATTAATTGCTTTATCAATAGTCTATGTCGGCATCGAAAATGTAGTTCGCAAAGAGACAAAAAATCGCTGGATCGTCGCCGGAAGTTTTGGTCTGATCCACGGCGCAGGATTTTCCGGACATCTTACTGATATATTAAAGGGTATGATGGATATGGGGAACGTATTCATCCCTCTGACAGGATTTAATATCGGGATAGAAGCCGGACAGATCGTCGTGATCTCCATTGTCTTTCCTTTGATGTGGCTCGTTCGCAAATACGGCAAAGAGCGGGAAATAGTTGTAGAGATTTCACGTGTCATCGCTGCCGTGGGTGCAGTGTTACTGGTTTTCCGGGCTTTTGGGATGAATCCGTAGTTTCCCGTAGGGGCACACTGCGTGTGCCTCTTACGTATTAATGCTAATCTTCACGTTACCGATGATCTGGAAAAAGGGCACGCGCAGCGTGCCCCTATGGGAAACACATTCCACATCCATTCCTTCCTCCCAACTGTATTAGAGCCATGAAATTCCTAGTGCTTCTACTTGTGTTTTTTCTGCCAATCTGCAGCTTTGGACAAGAGGCAAAAGAGGATTCCTTAAAGAGAGTCAGTGCTGATGAAGTAACCGTCAGTGCTGAGCGTACATATTCCGCCGCCAGTGACGCAGAATTCCGTGCTGCCGATTTCGCGTTGCGTCCGCGCAACTCAGCTCAGGATATGCTTCGTATTGTGCCGGGTTTATTCATCGCACAACATGCCGGCGGCGGAAAAGCTGAGCAGATCTTTTTACGTGGCTTTGATTGCGATCACGGCACAGATATCAATATAAGTGTTGATGATGCGCCTGTAAATATGGTCTCGCATGGACATGGGCAAGGTTATGCAGACCTGCATTTTGTTATTCCCGAAACGATCGAACGCGTTGATGTTGCAAAGGGTCCATACTTCGCACGCTTCGGAGATCTTGCTACTGCAGGTGCAGTTGTTTTTAATACGTATGACGTATTGAAAGAAAATATCGTAAAGATCGAGACAGGCACTGCGGAGTATTCTCCTGAAATTAAAAATCGAGCATTCTCCACAGTTCGTGCGTTAGCACTTGTACAAGCTCCGTTCTCGAGTGAAAATTTTAATATGTATTTCGGCGCAGAGGCTTATTCTACAAATGGATATTTTGATCTTCCACAAGATTTTCATCGGTTGAATCTTATTGCCAAGGCAACCGGAAATATTGGCGACGAAGGAAAGCTTTCCGCTTCGATTCTCGGATTTAATTCAAGCTGGAATGCTAATGGACAAATTCCTCAGCGAGCCGTGAACGATGGTCTCATCTCTCGCTTTGGTTCAATTGATTCATCTGAAGGCGGAAATACTTATCGCACCTCTGCAATTGTAAAATATACGACAGGCGGATTGGACCCTTTTACTTTGACCACTTCGCTCACAAAATATAATTTTCAATTGTGGAGCGATTTTACTTTTTTTGCACAAGATAGCATTCATGGGGATGAGATCGAACAAACAGATTCACGTACGATTCTTTCCGCGCGTGGCGAACAACTTAAAACTTGGTTCGTTGGCGATGCTGTAATGAAGACAAGGTTCGGCGCCAATCTTCGCAATGATAATATCGACGTCGGATTGTATCGCGATACAGCACGTATGCGGCTTTCTACAACGGTCGATGCGCATGTTATTCAGACACAAGTCGGACCTTATGCCGAGCAGGAAATTATTTTTCCTGCAATTCAAATTCAAGCAGGACTTCGTGTTGATTATTTTAATTTTGATGTTACGAATCATCTCGATCCGAATGCCGAACCGAATGGAAACGTGGAGAAAGTTTTAGCATCGCCAAAATTAAATGTTGCTATTCCAATAGGAGATAGAATTACATTCTTTGGTAATTCCGGTTTCGGATTTCATTCCAACGATGCAAGAGCTGTCGTAACCGCACATGACGGCAATACTATTCCTCGAGCATTCGGAGCTGAGTTTGGAACTCGCATCGGGAAGATATCCGATCTCATTTCAGGAAGTGTATCGGCATGGAGGCTTGATCTGGAAAGCGAATACGTATGGAATGGAGATGATGGCACAACGTCAAGTTTGGGTCGTACTCGTCGGCAAGGATTGGATTTTGAGTTGCGGGTTGCGCCGATCGAGTGGCTTGCATTCGGCGGCGATATGACTCTTTCCAAGGGCTGGTTGCGTGATGCGCCGGTTGGTCAAAATTATATTCCGCTTGCTCCGAATCTGACGATGACAGCAAATGTCCTCACCCATTTCGATAATTTTTCCGTAGCGCTTCGTTTACGCATGATCGATGACCGCTCGGCAAATGAAGATAATTCTATTATTGCAAAGGGCTATTCCGTTTTCGACCTTTCCACTTCCTACCGCATCAACCGAGTTGAAATTTTTGCGAATGTTGAGAATCTTTTTAATGTTGCATGGAATGAAGCGCAATTCGATACCGATGCCCGCCTCCGCGGTGAAGCAGGTATTACGAGTGACCTTCACTTTACAGCAGGCACTCCCCGCGCTCTGAGGATTGGATTAGGATATAGATTCTAATCAACGTGTCATTGCGAGACCGGCTTTAGCCGGTCGTGGCAATTCCCTGACAGTTTGTAGCACTTTATTTTTCTCTTGTCATTCCGAACGGAGATTTTTTTCACGAAGTGAAAAAAACGATGTGAGGAATCCCCTGACAATTTGTAGCTCGCTATGGTCTGCCAATCTTCAGAGGATTCCTCAGTCGCTAAAATTTGCTTCGCGAATTTTCAGCTCCTTCGGAATGACAAAAAAACTAATCGACTCTATATGCAACACACCACTATTTGCGTAACCGGCGGCACAGGCTTCGTCGGCGAGGAAGTTATTTTACGATTGTTGGAAAGTGAGTATCACGTTCGCGCTCTTGCCCGCAATGAACGATCTGCTAAAAAATTAGCCTTTGCAAAAGAAAAATATCATGAGCAATTAGAATTCATTTACGGTGATGCTACCGAGCCAAATGATATTATTCGTGCACTGGATGGCTGCACGGCTCTCATTCATCTTGTCGGCATTCGCCGTGAAGAAATAAAACGGACAGGACTTTCCTACGCTGATATCGATCTTGCATCTGCTCTTGCATCTACTATTGCATTGCAAAAATCAGGAATAAAACGAATTCTGCTGCTCTCTGCCGGAGCAATCGGTAATAGTGAATATGTCCGCACGAAGGCAAAAGCCGAGCAAGCTGTTATCGATGCCAAGCTGGATTGGACGATCTTCCGTCCGGCTTTCATTATCGGGCCGGGTCAGCAATGGCCGGTGCTGATGGGTCCTTTCCTTTGGCTTATGGGTCTTCTTCCCGGGAAATTCGGCAATACGGTAAAACGCTCGGAAAATATTACTCGCGAACGTCTTGCCTATGATTTTATCGTTGCTCTCGCTGACGATAAGTACATTGGTAAAATTCTCGAAGTGCCGGAATTGAAAAAGATGTGAACAGTAGTTAGTAGCCAGTAGTTAGTAGTAAGCTTTTTTTTCTGGCTACTAACTACTGACTACTAAAAATGTCTCTTGCAACACTTCACGATACGATCTGTGCGCTTTCTACGCCTCCAGGTAAGAGTGCCATTGCCGTGATGCGCCTTACCGGGGCGGATGCGATAAAAATTGCTGCGAAAAATATCAGCGATCCCGAAAAACTTTTTATTTCGCGCGGAGGAGACTCAATATATACCAATATAATTGATGGTAGGAAAAATCACATAGATGATGTGATCATTACGGTCTTTCGTGCACCGCATTCTTATACGGGAGAAGATCTCGTTGAAATTCATTCGCATGGTTCAACGCTTATTATTGATCTTTTACAAAACCTCCTGACATCAGGCGGGGCAAGACTTGCAGAAGCAGGTGAGTTTTCCCGAAGAGCTTATATGCATGGAAAGATTTCCCTTCAAGAACTTGAATTGCTCTCACTTCGTATCGACGCATCGAGTGAGAAATCTCTTTCAAAAGCTGAGACGCTTATTGCGAAGAAATACGAAAGACTAAAAGAAATTTATGAATCTCTTATCGCTTTGCTTGCTCAAGTGAATGCACAAATTGATTTTGGTGAATCAGATAATGTTCATATAGAAGGCTTAGAGGAGCAAGTAAGGAATATCCGTTCTCAGCTTGAATTATTATTGGAACAAGCTTCCAATAAAACTGCAAATAAAGGATACTACTCCATTGCTCTCACCGGTCCGCCGAATGTTGGCAAGAGCAGCCTCTTTAATGCTCTTTTAAAATATGAGCGAAGTATTGTCAGCGACATTCCCGGCACAACGCGCGACTATCTCGAAGCATTTATTATTTTGGATGGCTACCGGATTAAGCTTATTGATACTGCCGGACTTCGTGAAGCGCAGGAAGAAATTGAGTCAAGAGGAATTGCCCTAGGCAAATCTGCTACTGAAGAAGCTGACCTCACTTTTGGGATCACGAGTCCTGAAAGCCGTAGTACAACTGCATTGCAAGGCGAAGTGCTAGTTCATAATAAACGCGATCTCGATAACTTTACGCAAGATTTATCAGTCTCGGCGAAAACAAGCGAGGGTCTATCCAGGCTGATAGATTTTCTTCGCACCAAATTAAATCAGTTCGACGCGCAATATTCCGGTTACTCCATCTCCCAATCCGAACGAAGCCTTATAGCGCAAGTGTTTAGCATCTTCGACTTGATTCTGTCATCTGACGACATTACCCTGCTTGCAGAAGATATCCGAAAAGCCTCGGAAATAATAGCTTCGCTTTTAGGATATAATGTCGGAGCCGATAGTCTAGATCACATATTTCTAAAAATGTGCATAGGGAAATAGTTTATTAGCCCCTAAAAGTTTATATTTTATATTTTAATCATCGTTCCACGTGGAACAATTTACAGATATTATAGTAATCGGCGGCGGGCATGCAGGAATCGAAGCTGCTGCCGCTGCTTATAGAATGGGACTGAAGGTCAGGCTCTTATCTCTGCGCACCGATAAAGTTGGTGAGCTATCCTGCAACCCTGCAATTGGCGGAACGGCAAAAGGTCAGGTTGTTAAGGAAATAGATGCTCTAGGTGGCTTGATGGGAGAAATTGCCGATGAATGCACTCTGCATTTTCGGATGCTCAATAAATCCAAAGGTCCGGCAATTTGGTCGCCACGGGCTCAGGTTTCAAGAAGTCAGTATCCTATAATTGCTCAAAGAAAATTGCGAGAGCTTGACCCTGAAATTATTGTCGAAGCCAATGTAGAAAAGATCTGGATAGAAAATGATGAAGTAAAGGGCGTAGTTCTTTCCAATGGATCGAAGCTAGAGGCGAAGGCAGTCATCATTTCAGCCGGGACATTCCTCAATGGAGTAATGCATACCGGTTTGAACCAGACGACAGGCGGCAGATTCGGTGAAGTCCCTACTTCACTAAAGACAGAGCCAGAAGGAACTTTAACCCTTCAGAAATTTAGATTAAAGACCGGTACTCCTCCTCGTATATCTCTGAAAAGTATTAATCTCGAAAATCTTGAGTTGCAGCCAGGAGATGATGAAGTTATCCCTTTTTCCTCTCGCTCAAAGATAAAGCCGGAGAATTCTATACATTGCTATATAACCTATACTTCAGAGATCACCTATTCTGCGCTTGAGGTAAAGAGACGGTAGGGCTCTTCCTGGACCTTATTAATGAGATCATCGATAAGTACACCTATATAACCCTCGTCTCGACCGACGAAAAATTCGGACATTCCTTTAATCTTTGCAGCTGCATTTACCCCAGCTACTAATCCTTGAGCCGCAGCTTCCTCATATCCGGAAGTACCATTTACCTGTCCGGCGAAATAAAGTCCCTCTACAAATTTGCTTTCAAGAGTGTGGTAAAGTTGGAAAGCCGGGAAGTAATCATATTCGACTGCATAGCCCGGTCGAAGCATTTCGACATTCTCCAATCCGGGAATAGTCTTTAATGCTGTCAATTGCACATCAGCTGGAAGACTGGTCGAAAATCCGTTGACATAAACCGTATCGCCATTTTTTTCTTCCGGCT
>Ga0206906_1080_pt1 | contig 15820 bp, 17 predicted proteins | sample Alteio_BWOrgHeat_79_FD_152935 | JGI IMG/M metagenome (GOLD analysis project Ga0206906, IMG submission 152935) | Enriched cells from forest soil in Barre Woods Harvard Forest LTER site, Petersham, Massachusetts, United States -... | ecosystem: Environmental > Terrestrial > Soil > Temperate forest >...
AAGGCAGATTGCCGAGCAATGATTTAATATCCTGAAGCCCGCGCCCCATCAGGCGCTTCACCGACGCAATCGCGCCCTTTTCTCCCTGATCCGAACGCTTCTTCGCCGGATAACCGACTTCCACTGAACCGTCAGCCGCATAATACACCACCGACGGCACGAGTGCATGCCCATGGATATTATGCACGACCTCCGCCGTTTCTCCGGAAGCGATCGCTACTACAGAATGCGTAGTTCCCAGATCAATCCCCACCGCCGCAGAACTTGCATGCGGCAAAGGCGTTTCGCCCGGCTCGTGGATTTGCAGCAGGTTCATTTCGCTTTTTTTCCTAACCGCGCTTTTTGCTTTTTCAAATCTTCCATGGTTTTTTGCACATAACCCAGCTTAAGCACCAGCTGCGCCATTTTGTCCCATTGCCCCTTTGTATAGGAGGCGCTGATATAATTCAGCAATTTTTCGTGTAATCCATCAAGCTCGTCGGAAAGTGCAAACCATTCGTCGATGTGTTTTATTTCCGCGACGCTTTCGCGCAGCTCCATAATCTCGGTCAATAGCTCCTGAGAAGGTTTAACATTCTCCCTGTCCGTGCCGATAAACATACCTTGCAGCAGCAGCAAATATTGCGCGCGCTTCAACGGGTCTTTGAGCGTATCGTAGGCCATATTGATGTCGGCAGAGCGCTGCGCCGCTTCCAACCTTTCGGCATCAGGCTTATTCACAAAGCGATCGGGATGGTTATTGCGCTGTTCGCGAAAATAGCTTTCTTCCAGCGCAGCGAGGTCAAGATCAAACGCGGGTAAGATATCGAGCAATGTGAAATATTCGAGAAAATCGGCCATAACAGGCGGCACTTAAACGTGGAACGATTCGCCGCAGCCGCACCGGCCTTTTTCGTTCGGATTGCGGAACACGAAACCGCTTTTGAGTTTTTCCTCGACGAAATCCATTTCGGTGCCGATCAGGAACATCACGGCCTTCGGGTCGATCAGCACGCGTATATCGTCTTTTTCTACCACCTCATCGAACTTGCTGATCTCATCGGCATATTCAATCGTATAGGACAATCCCGAACACCCACGCGAACGAATCCCTACCTTCACACCGGCAGATGGTTTGCCACGCTGCTTGAGCAGGTATCGCACCCGCCCTACGGCCGCATCGGATATGGAAATGATTGGGGTTGCCATAATTACCCTGTCATCCCCGCCTTGTGCGGGGATCTAGAACCAGAATCTCTTTAATCAAAATGTCATTCATCGTCCCAATTCTTTCTTTTCAACGCCCCTGGATCCCGGATCAAGTCCGGGATGACAAGAATTAAGCTGCGTCGGCCTTCACGCTATGCTTGGATTTATAATCTTCGACCGCCGCTTTGATAGCGTCTTCGGCGAGTACCGAGCAGTGGATCTTCACCGGCGGCAGAGCCAGATATTCAGCAATTTCCGTATTTTTAATGCTTTTGGCTTCATCAAGCGTTTTGCCCTTCACCCATTCGGTAATCAGCGACGACGACGCAATCGCTGAACCGCAGCCGAAGGTTTTGAACTTCGCATCTTCGATCACACCGCTCTCAGCATTCACCTTAATCTGCAATTTCATTACATCACCGCACGCGGGCGCGCCGACGAGGCCGGTGCCCACATCGGCATCGTCTTTGCCCATCGACCCCACATTGCGCGGGTTCTCATAATGATCGATTACTTTTTCACTGTATGCCATAAAACTTCTCCTTTAGTGGGCAGCCCACTCGATTTTTGAAATATCCACGCCTTCTTGCACCATTTCCCACAGCGGACTCATTTCCCGCAGTTTGCTGATGCTGTTTTTGATGAGGTTGATGGCGTAATCGACTTCCTCGTCGGTCGTGAAGCGCCCGAACCCGAAGCGGATCGATGTATGCGCCATTTCTTCGCTGACACCGAGCGAACGCAGCACATAAGACGGCTCCAACGACGCCGATGTGCACGCCGAACCGCTCGATACGGCCAGATCCTTGATCGCCATAATCATCGATTCGCCTTCGACATAGGCAAAACTCAAATTCACATTCCCCGGCCAGCGCGATTCGCGGTCCCCGTTTAGGAATACATCTTTCATGCCGCCAGCAAGTTCCGTCATAAATTTACCGAAAATAGCTGCCGCGCGTTCCGCATCTTTGCCCATTTCCACCTTAGCAATCGCCGCTGCCTCGCCAAGACCAACGATCAACGGCGTCGGCAGCGTACCCGAACGCATCCCGCGCTCCTGCCCGCCACCGGTAAAAATTGCTTCCAGACGCACACGTGGGCGGCGACGAACATACAGCGCGCCGATACCTTTAGGCCCATAAATTTTATGGCCAGAAATACTCATCAAATCAATATTCATCGCCTCAACATCAAGCGGAATTTTGCCAAAACCTTGTGCCGCATCGGTATGGAAGAAGGCACCAAACTCGCGGCACAACTTACCGATTTCCGCCAGCGGCTGAATAACGCCGATTTCATTATTAACCGCCATTACCGACACCATCAGCGTATCAGAGCGCATAGCTGCGCGAAGTTCGGCCAGATCGATCAACCCGTTTTTCTGCACCGGCAGGTAGGTGATTTCGAAGCCTTCTTCCTCCAGATGGCGGCAGGAATCGAGCACGCATTTATGCTCGGTCACGGGCGTGATGATATGTTTCTTCTTATCCTTGTAAAACCGCGCGACGCCTTTTATCGCGATATTGTTCGATTCCGTAGCGCCCGAGGTAAAAATAATTTCCTTCTCACTGGCACCAATAAGCTCCGCCACCTGCTCACGCGCCAGATCCACCGCCGCTTCAGCTTCCCAGCCATAAGCATGGCTGCGCGAATGGGGATTGCCGAATTTTTCGGTGAAATAGGGCAACATTTTGTCGAGCACCCGCGGATCCATCGGCGTCGTCGCCTGATAATCCAGGTAAATGGGTAAATGCAGCTTATGGTCGGCAACTAATTTCATATTATTTTTCTTAATGTTATGTATGCGCGTATTATACTATAACCGAGTAATTCAATCAACTATTCGGCGCGGAAAGCCGTTGTACCCCAGTTCCGCCTCTTATTCAACGGTTTTTGCGAGCCTGGCGCAGTTCGTTTTCCATGCGTTTGTGAAGGATATGGTGTCCTCCTGGGTGGTTTTCCACCCCCCGCTGACACGAATCGCACTCGCCGCCAGGTTTTTAGCCACTCCCATGGCACCCAGCACATGCGATCCCTCAATCCGCCCGGATGAACAAGCCGATCCGGCACTCACGGCAAAACCCTTAAGGTCAAAATCCATCAACTGCACCTCATTTGAAACACTCGGCATGGCCACACAGGTTGCGTTAGGCAGGCGTTGAGCGGCTTTGCCAAATATGGTGCCGCCTGCTTTTTCCATCTGCAATTCCATCGCATCCAACCACCCCCGTAACCGCCGCATCTGCTCAAAATCAATCAATTCCACCGCTTTGGCAAACCCTGCAATCGCGGCGATATTTTCCGTGCCCGCGCGACGTCCCAATTCCTGCCCGCCACCGACCAGCAGCGGTTTTAGCACAAGATCGCGCCGCACCACCAAAGCAGCTGCACCAACAGGTCCGCCAGATTTATGCGCCGAAAGCGTCATCATATCGACACCAAGCGCACCAAAATCCACCGGGATTTTCCCCAGCCCCTGCACCGCATCACAATGTAAAAGCGCATCATGTTTTTTGCATAATTCGCTCACTTCGCAAATGGGTTGAATTACTCCGGTTTCATTATTAGCGAGCATCACCGATATCAATGCCGGGCTGCCGCCCGCGAGTATTTTCTCAAGTGCGGCGAGGTCGATGATGCCGTTACTATCGACACTAATCGTATCGTTGCCATACAGCACCGAACTATGTTCGACCGCACTTACCAATACCCTGCGACCCGGGATTGCGCGCAATGCCCAGTTATTCGCTTCTGTACCGGAGCCGCAGAAAATCACTTCATTCGGCCAGGCGCTGATAGCGTCAGCGATAGTTTTACGCGCGTTTTCCAGGTGTTTTTTTGCCTCGCGTCCAAAGCGGTGAACGGAGGATGGATTGCTTGGAGCGACCAACAATTCCTGCATAGTCGCCTGCACTTCAGGGCGCAGCGGCGCGGTGGCGTTGTAATCGAAGTAGATCATCAGAAGCCGGAAACCGGAAGCTGGAAATCAGAATTCTGAATTCTAATTTTCGTTTTCTGATTTCTGACATCCGCAAGTGTAATCGCATGCAGATAGTTATGTATCTGCTGCTCCAACCCATGCCATAAATCATGCGTCAGGCAGCGCGATTTCTTCGACATGCAGCCCTGATGATCCTGTTTTTTACACCGTGTCATTTCCAACGATTCATCGACGGCCTCAATAATTTCGGAAATGCGAATATCACCCGCCGCCTGCGCCAGCACATATCCACCGCCTGGCCCACGCACCGAACGCACCAGACCATGTTTTTTTAGCTTGCTGAAAAGCTGTTCAAGGTACGGAACGGTTATTTCCTGCGCATCGGCCAGCTCAGCCAACGTCACAGGCTTACCGGCCGCGCGTCCTGCCAATTCCACCATAGCCATCACAGCATATCGCGCTTTGGTTCCCAGAATCATATTGCATTTTCAGTCGGTCGAGATTTATTCCATAAGAAAATCACAAATTTACTTATGCCATAACAAATTGGGTGCAAAATAATAGCGCTCAGAATAACAAATAGCCCTATATGGTATTGCGTGGGGTCGGACTGAGCCGGAAATTCGGTTAATGCGCTTTTACAATAGCTATACCAAAGGTAACTGGACAGTATCCACAAGAAATAACTCAGCTTGTGTATTCGCGATTTCCATAACATGACGATACCCACAGCCAACCCCATAGCACCTATACCGAGAAAATCACCTACCTTAATAATCAAAATAAGAGAAACCCAAGATATCAAAAAATATTTCAAATAATTCATAACTATCCCTCCCATCTTTTGGCGCTATCAACCAGCTCAGAATTTTCTGCTTCCAGCTCGGTGACGCGCATCCTTAGATTCGCCACGTCATTTTCGAGCTTATGCATCAATGTAACCATCGGATCAACTTCATCGTCCTGCGGCGTACCGTATGCCTCAAAATGATGATCTTTAGGCATAGGCGGGTGTTTTTCCACCGCTGGCCGCGCCGGAATTCCCACCATGCTTGTATCGGCCTCGACATCTTTTACTACGACCGCATTAGAGCCGATACGCGCAAAATCACCCACCGTAATCGGCCCAAGTAACTGCGCGCCGGCGCCGATAATCACATTATTGCCGATCTGCGGATGGCGGATTCCTCTGTTTAGCGACGTCCCGCCCAAGGTAACATCGTGATACATGGTAACATCGTCGCCAATGCTCGCCGTCTCGCCGATTACGACGCCCATACCGTGATCTATAAAGAATCTATGCCCAATCGTGGCGCCCGGATGAATTTCGATGCCGGTGAGGAAACGCCCAATAGAAGAAAGGAACCGGCCAAGGAATTTAAAATGATGTCGCCACAACCAGCTGGATAATCTATAGATAATAAGCGCATGCACGCCAGGATAGCACAAAATAACCTCCAAACGCGACCGGGCGGCGGGGTCGCGTGAGAAGATGGAATCGATATCGTTCACTATTCTCTTGAACATTGTGCCTCTAATTCAATATAAAGCACGAACCTAATATAAAAGATAACCCCAATCAACCGCCTCTTGATAACCTCGCTCCGGTGAGCCAAGCAGGAGGCGCACCGAAGCGCAGAACCGCAGCATAGCAGCGCTATGTGAGGATTTGAGCATCGGAGCAACGAACTGATTGGCCACAGGAGTAGAGGTTAAATGCCTGAAATCATCATAAATGGTTCTGAAGGACGCATCGAGGGACGCTATCACCATAGCGAACAAAAAGGCGCGCCCATCGTTTTAGTCCTGCACCCCCACCCGCTTTACGGCGGCACGATGAACAATAAGATCGTGTACCGCCTGTATCATATCTTCGCGCAAAACGGTTTTTCGGTGCTGCGTTTCAACTTCCGTGGCGTCGGCAAATCGCAGGGCAAATATGATGAAGGAGTCGGCGAACTATCTGACGCGGCCACCGCGCTCGACTGGCTGCAACTGCAAAACCCCGACGCACCCACCTGCTGGATCAGCGGATTTTCGTTCGGCGCATGGATCGCGCTGCAACTTCTAATGCGTCGCCCGGAAATCGAAGGCTTCGCCGCGATTTCGCCACCAGCCAATCTTTATGATTTCTCATTCCTCTCACCCTGCCCCGCCGCCGGCATTATTACCCAAGGCGATAAGGACGATGTGGTATCGGAAGAAGCGGTGACGAAATTAGCCACCAAACTTGGTCAAAATGTCGAATACAAACCTATCGCCGGCGCCGACCATTATTATCGTGGTGTGGAAGAAGCGATGGGCAATGTAGTGAACGATTATATCGTTCAGCGCATGACCGATTTCAAACAGAAGCGCAAAGTTCGCCCAGATCGCAAACGCAGGCAGTTACCGAGGGATTAAGCTAAAGCTCGTCATTGCGAGCAAAGCGAAGCAATCCAGTAATAGCCGCGTCTGCGGCGGAGAAGACTATCCCGCGCCCACGGCGCTATTACTAGATTGCCGCGTCGCTTACGCTCCTCGCAATGACGATTTAAAACGGAATCTCATCATCCAGCAATTCAGCCGCTGGCTTCGAGCCGCCGCTTGAGGCCGGAGCATTATAGCTTCCCGACGAATAACCGCCCGAGGATGCATTATCGCCACCATCACGCTTGCCGTCGAGCATGGTGAGTGTTGAGCCGAAACCTTGCAGCACTACTTCGGTTGAATATTTTTCCTGGCCGTCTTTATCGGTCCATTTGCGGGTCTGGAGCGCGCCTTCGATATAGACTTTCGCGCCTTTTTTCAGATAGTTCTTGGTAACGTTCACCAGCCCTTCGCTGAAAATAACCACGCGGTGCCACTCCGTTTTTTCCTTGCGCTCGCCGGTATTTTTATCTTTCCATGTGTCGGAAGTAGCGATCGTAAGATTGGCGATTTCCCGCCCATCCTGCGTCGAGCGGATTTCCGGATCTTTCCCCAAATTCCCCACAAGAATCACCTTATTGACGCTTCCAGCCATACACCCCTCCCTTTGTCATCCCGGCGGAGGCCGGGATCCATGCCCCAACCGGGCACTTGTTAAAAAAATAATTTCTCCCATATAAGCACAAAAGAAGTTACACGCTAGCAATAAATTGTTAGTATCTTACCCTCGCAAAACATGGATCCCGGCCTCCGCCGGGATGACAATCAAAGGATACTCATGGACAAAGATTCACAGATCAGCATTCGCGGCGCCAAAGAGCATAATCTTAAAAACATCAGCGTCGATATACCGCGCAACCAGCTGGTCGTCATCACCGGCCCGTCCGGCTCGGGAAAATCCTCGCTCGCTTTCGACACGATTTACGCCGAAGGCCAGCGCCGCTACGTCGAAAGCCTGTCGTCCTACGCGCGCCAGTTCCTAAACATTCAGGACAAACCCGATGTCGAATCCATCACCGGCCTGTCGCCGGCGATTGCCATCGACCAGAAAACCACCTCGCGCAACCCGCGCTCGACGGTTGGTACTGTCACCGAAATCTACGATTACCTGCGCCTGCTATATGCGCGTATCGGCATCCCCTATTCCCCCGCTACCGGCCTGCCCATCGAAAGCCAGACCGTGTCGCAGATGGTTGACCGCATTATGGATCTGCCCGAGGGCACGAAGCTTTATTTGCTCGCGCCGGTCGTGCGCGGCCATAAGGGCGAATATAAAAAAGAAATCGCGCTGCTACAGAAAAAAGGGTTCCAGCGCTTAAAGATCGATGGAAAAATCCATGAAATCGGCGCGCTGCCCGCCATGGATAAAAACAAAAAACATAATATCGAAGTCGTCGTCGACCGCATCACCATCAGCAAGGATTTAGGCAACCGCCTGGCGCAAAGCATCGAAACGGCGCTTGAACTCAGCGAAGGCTTGGTATTTGCCGAAGTTGTCGGCGGCGAAACGCTAACATTTTCCAGCAAATTCGCCTGCCCGGTTTCGGGTTTCACCATCTCTGAAATCGAACCGCGCCTGTTTTCGTTCAATAGCCCTTATGGCGCATGCCCCGTCTGCGACGGGCTTGGTATGCAATCCATGTTCGACGAAGCGCTCATTATTCCCGATCATACCAAAACGCTTGCCGACCGCGCTATTGTACCCTGGGGCGGTATGCCGTGGGCGGGCAATACGCGTTTTTTCCAGGATGCGCTGGCGTCGCTGGCTAAGCATTACGGGTTCAGCCTGTATACGCCGTTTAAGGATCTGCCGGAAAAAGTGCAAAAAATTATCCTGCACGGATCGGGCGACGAATCGGTGCACATGCAATATCACGATGGCGCGCGCAGTTTCACCGTCAACAAACCGTTCGAAGGCGTCATCCCAAATTTGGAGCGCCGCTATCGCGAACTCACATCCGATGCGGTGCGCGAGGAATTCAACAAATACCAGAACGAGCATCCCTGCGAAGCGTGCGGTGGCCATCGCCTGAAGCCTGAGGCGCTCTGTGTCAAAGTCGGTGGGCTCAATATCGGCCAGGTGACGGAATTCACCATCGACGCCGCGCATGAATGGTTTGCCAAAGTAGAAAAAAAACTGAGCAAAAAGCACCGCGACATCGGCGACAAAATTTTCAAGGAAGTCTGCGAACGCCTAAAATTCCTCATGAATGTCGGCCTCGATTACATCACCCTATCGCGCGAAGCGGGCACGCTTTCTGGCGGCGAATCGCAGCGTATCCGCCTCGCCTCCCAAATCGGTTCCGGCTTATCGGGCGTGCTTTACGTACTCGACGAACCCTCCATCGGCCTGCACCAATCCGACAATGAGCGTCTGCTCGGCACACTTCGCCATCTATGCGAACTGGGCAACACGGTGATTGTCGTCGAACATGACGAAGACACGATGCGCGCTTCCGACCATCTGATCGACATGGGCCCAGGCGCGGGCATTCATGGCGGGCATGTGGTGGCGCAAGGCACGACGCAGGAAGTGATGAAAAATAAAAACAGCCTCACCGGCCAGTATTTAAGCGGCAAGAAATTTATCGCCGTGCCTGAAGAACGCCGTCCGATTCACAAAACCCGCAAAATCACTATCAATAATGCGCATTCCAATAATCTCAAAAACGTCACTGCCAGCATTCCGCTTGGCACCTTCACCTGCGTCACCGGCGTCTCCGGCGGCGGCAAATCGACACTGATTATCGAAACGCTTTACAAAGCAATTTCGCGCAAAATGAACGGCAGCCGCGAGATGCCTGGGTTGCATGACAGCATCTCCGGCCTCGAATATATCGACAAAATCATCGAGATCGACCAATCTCCTATCGGTCGCACGCCGCGCAGTAACCCCGCCACCTACACCGGCGCCTTCAGCCCGATCCGCGACTGGTTCACTGCCCTTCCCGAATCGAAAGCCCGCGGCTACCTGCCCGGGCGGTTCTCGTTCAACGTCAAAGGCGGCCGCTGCGAAGCTTGCCAAGGCGACGGACTGATCAAAATCGAAATGCACTTTTTACCCGACGTGTACGTCAAATGCGACGTCTGCCACGGCAAGCGCTACAACCGCGAAACGCTCGATGTGAAATATAAAAACAAATCCATCTCGGACGTACTGGAAATGACGGTGGACGAAGGCGTCGAGTTTTTCAGCGCGCAAACTTCTATCCGCGAAAAGCTGCTCGCCATGCAGGAAGTGGGCCTTGGCTACATCGCCATCGGCCAATCGGCGACGACGCTTTCGGGCGGCGAGGCCCAGCGCATCAAGCTCGCCAAGGAACTCTCCAAACGCGCCACCGGCCGCACGCTCTACATATTGGACGAACCCACCACCGGCCTGCACACCGACGACATCGCCAAACTCCTCAACGTCCTGCACAAGCTCGTCGACGCGGGCAACACCGTACTCGTCATCGAACATAATCTCGACGTCATCAAAACCTCCGACTGGATCCTGGACATCGGCCCCGGCGGCGGCAATAAAGGCGGAAACATCGTCGTGGCAGGAACGCCCGAAGATGTGGCGCGGCATAAGGAAAGCATCACAGGAAAATATTTAGCGCCGTTGCTGAAGAAGCGGAAAGTTGCCTAATTATTTATTCCGAAAAGGAGTTCGTGATTGGTGATTTGCCAAGTTATTAAATAGACCTACTAATCCACCTCGTACACCTATAATTTGGCTCAACATCCCAAGTACTAGCTCTGGTACGTCTTCCACATTTTCGTTGAAAATTTTATATTCTTTCGGGCTTAATAATTGTATATTTTTTAGCTTCTCGAGCGCGCTTTCATAAGAAATATCATTTCCGTGCTTCTTCATTATTTCAATAAAGCTTTCCGCCACGATTTGTCTTATTTCATCACGGCGCAAAGTCTGTTTAGGCTTGAGTTTATCTTCCACCTGATCGAGCACTTGGGACAGAATCGGTAACACTATTTTACCAGTCTCTTTTGCTCCTTCCGGCAATTGTAAATAGTCAGCATTTGACTCCCCCTCCAAGGGGCTGGAATATTCTACTGATAATTTTATAAAGAAGTTTCTAATGACTTCAACGCTGGCCCGGTTAAGAACGGGTTCTGGTTCTATCCGAAATTGTTTCGGTAGCTTCATATTTCAATGCACCCGCTGCTGCGCATCCGCGAGCATGCGATCTTTAGTGACGTCCTGCGCCCATTCTTTCTGGTGTTCCATGGCATATTCCATGGCCTGCCCGGCTTCGGGCGATACGGTGCGGCTGATGTTACGAACGATGGTTTGCGTTTTGGCCTGTTCGTATTCGGCGGCGTGATATTTTTCGCCAATTTTAGCGCCTAAAAACGCCCCTAAAGCTCCGCCTCCAATCATGGTTGCTATTCCAGCAATTAACGGTATTTCAAAGCCGAAGCCTGCCAATAAAACACTTATCGCCGCGCCGGCAGTCGCACCTGATAAGGTAGCATCCACCGTATGCAGATTCAGTGGATTATAATGTTCGCTGATTCTTTTGCCTTGGCTTTCCTCTCTGGCCATGCGGATTTTACCGAGAAAACCGCCAGCAACCATCGCAGCCGCCATGGTAAGAAAGCCGATGGGTGTAAAGCCGATGGCGGTAGTCGCTGCGAGCAAAAACCCCGCCCACAATCCTATTTTGGATTCCGGGTTAAACATCGTCGGTTTTTTGTCGGTTTTCAGAATAAGATCGTCAGCCATGACATTTACACGATAAACAGTCGTTTATCCCTGGATTGTAAGGGAAACAGGCAGGCCAAACAAATGAAAGAAATGTGACAATGGATCCGGCCCTAATCCAAAACAGCAAAAAGGCGGTTTATCTTATTGATAAACCGCCTTTTATAGTCGAAATAGCGCTGATTACGCCGCTTCTTTAAGCGCTGCCGCTGCGGCCACTTTGCCGCGCAGGAGCTTCATAAGCTTATCGGTAGCCGCCTTATGGTCGGTAGCTTCCGAGGCTGCCAGCTCGCCTACCAGGCGGGCCAGAGCCGATTCATAGATCATGCGTTCGCTGTAGGAGCGTTCGGATTGATCGACGTTCTGGTGCAGGTCACGGACTACTTCGGCGATGGAGAAAATATTGCCGGAGTTGATTTTGGTTTCGTATTCCTGCGCGCGGCGCGACCACATGCCGCGTGACGTGCGGGCACGGCCTTTAAGCGTGATGAACACCTTCTTGATCTGATCCAGGCTGCTGACCGGACGCAAACCGGCGGCGGTTGCGCGCGATACCGGCACGCGCAAGGTCATCTTGTCTTTTTCAAACGCGATCACCAGCATGCGCAGTTCGATATCGCCGATCATCTGCGTTTCCTCGGCAACGATTTTGCCTACGCCATGCGTCGGATACACTACGTGATGACCCACTTTATACGCGGCCTTCACAGCAGGCGCGAGAGCGGCCGGCTTCTGGGCTACGGGCGCTTTAGCGGGCTTCGCAGCTTCCTGTTTTACTGCGGGCTGAGCAGCTTTAGCCGAAACTTTCGTCACTTCGATCTTTTTGGCGACAGGCGCTTTTTTTACCGTTGTGAATTTCGCAACAGGCTTCTTCGCCACTATTTTCTTTGCTACCATCTTTTTAGCGGCGGCTTTCATAGCCGGCTTTTTCGCTACGGACTTTTTCGTTGCTGGTTTGGCGCTTTTTTTAGTCACAGTTTTTTTCGTCACTTTCGTTGCTTTGGCTTGAATTTTTTTAGACTTTGCTTTTTTCTTTAAATTCTGGGGCATAGTTTTTCCTTAATACAAAGGTTATGTGCAATATCGCTACAGAGCCAAACTATATTCTAGATTTAGTATTTCTATATCTAGTATGTTCACCCGGACAAGCCCACTATAAAAGGTGACGTGCCCATAAAACAGGCATCACACTATCACGATTTTAACGAAAAAAGAAAGGATTTAGTTATATAGGGCCGCAAGCCTTAGAGAGCGTTTCAAAAGCCCCGTCATTGCGAGGAGCGCAAGCGACGTGGCAATCCAGTAATAGCGCCGTGGGCGCGGTATAGTACTTTCCAGCCGCAGACGCGGCTTTGACTGGATTGCTTCGCTACGCTCGCAATGACAGCTACTTTGAGCCGTCGCCCGGGTTCGGGCTAAAGAATTTCTCAAATTTTCCATCCATGCCCTTGAAGCTATCAGCATCAGGCGGCCCAGGTTTTTTGACAGTGATATTGGGCCATTTAGCGGCATATTCGCGGTTTTGTTCCACCCATTTGAGCAACTCGTCGGACTCTGGATGAATGGCTTCCGCCGGGCATTCCGGTTCGCAGACGCCGCAATCGATGCATTCATCAGGATTGATCACCAGCATATTTTCGCCTTCATAGAAGCAATCCACCGGGCATACTTCCACGCAATCGGTATATTTGCACTTGATGCAGGCATCGGTAACAACGAACGTCATCGCATAACTCCTTGGTTCAACGGCCCCCTATATAGGACAGGCGGTAAAAAACTGCAAGTAGCGAATCCCGGTAAAAAATATGATTACCTGCGAAGAGTTCGGCAATTTCATTCGTATGACTTGTAGAACAACGCATAGAATTTTTATACCACCTGAATTATCGTTATATTCACTGGAGCAACCATGAAGCGCCTTTCTGTTATTACCCGCCGCATCGGCCTTACCGCACTCGCATCCCTCGCGCTATTTAGTGCCAGCGAGCAGCAGGCTTACGCACGGGTAATTATCGGCGGTGGCGTAATTGTGGGTCAGCCTTATTATGCGTACCCCCCGTATTACGGCTATCCCTATTACGCCTACCCGCCGAGCTATTACGCACCGCCGCCACCTGCCTATACCTATCAAGCGCCCCCGCCCGCGCCAACAGACAGCTATTACACGGGTCCTAATAACCAATATTGCCGCGAGTACCACCATTCCGTCGTCATAGACGGCCAAACCCGCCAGGCCTACGGTCACGCCTGCCGCCAGCCGGACGGAACGTGGCATATTATTGATTAGCCACTTGTCTATACGCGTATTTCCCTTTATGTAAGCCGGTCTATGACCGACTTATCCCACATACGCAACTTCTCCATCATCGCCCATATCGATCACGGGAAATCGACCCTCGCCGACCGTCTAATTCAAATATGCGGCGGCCTGGAAGCGCGTGAAATGACCGAACAGGTGCTCGACTCGATGGATATTGAAAAAGAGCGCGGCATCACTATTAAGGCCCAAACCGTGCGCCTCCAGTACAAAGCCAAAGATGGTGAAACATACATCCTAAATCTCATGGACACACCCGGCCATGTCGATTTCGGCTATGAAGTATCGCGCTGCCTCGCCGCCTGCGAAGGCTCGTTGCTCGTTGTCGATGCCTCTCAGGGTGTTGAAGCGCAAACCCTCGCTAACGTCTATAAAGCCATGGATGCGGGCCATGAAATGGTTCCCGTCCTCAACAAAATCGATCTCCCCGCCGCCGATATTGAAAAGGCCAAAGCGCAGATCGAAGAAGTTATCGGCATCGACGCCAGCGACGCCATCGCTATTTCCGCCAAAAGCGGCATCGGTATCGAAGACGTGCTCGAAGCTATCGTCACCCGCCTGCCCGCCCCCACGGGCGACGCTTCGCTGCCGCTGAAGGCCATGCTCGTCGACAGCTGGTACGACACGTATCTGGGCGTAATCATCCTCGTTCGCATCAAAGAAGGCACGCTGACCAAAGGCATGAAAGTGCGCATGATGAGCAACGGCTCCAACCAGAATGTTGATCAGCTCGGTGTGTTCACACCCAAAAAAGTGCAAGTCGATAAACTCGAACCTGGAGAAGTCGGCTACATCATCACCGGCATCAAACAAGTCGCCGATTGCAAAGTCGGCGACACGATTACCGAAGAACGCCGCCCCGCGGAATCGCCACTCCCTGGCTTCAAACCGTCGCAATCCGTCGTTTTCTGCGGCCTCTACCCCACCGACGCCGGCGAGTTCGAGCACTTGAAAGATTCGCTAGGCAAACTCCGCCTTAATGACGCCAGCTTCGAATTTGAAACCGAAAGCTCAACTGCCTTAGGCTTCGGCTTCCGCTGCGGATTTTTAGGAATGCTGCACCTCGAAATCATCCAGGAACGCCTTGAGCGCGAGTTCGATCTCGACCTCATCACCACCGCGCCAAGCGTCGTCTACCGCATGTATTTAACCGACGGCAGCATGCTGGAACTCCACAATCCCAACGATATGCCCGACGTCACTAAAATCGAAAAAATCGAAGAGCCGTGGATTCGCGCCACGATCATGACGCCCGACGATTATCTCGGCAATGTACTGGCGCTGTGCACCGAAAAACGCGGCATTCAGGAAACGCTAACCTACGTCGGCTCGCGCGCGATGGTCGTCTATAAACTCCCGCTCAACGAAGTTGTGTTCGATTTCTACGACCGCCTGAAATCCTGCTCCAAAGGCTACGCCAGTTTCGATTACGAACTCACCGATTACACCGAATCCGACCTCGTCAAACTCAACATCCTGGTCAACGGCGAACCGGTCGATGCGTTGGCGCTAATTGTCCATCGCAGCCAAGCCGATTTTCGCGGCCGAAAACTCTGCGAGCGCCTAAAAGACCTGATTCCCAAGCACCTCTTCCCCATCCCGATTCAAGCCGCCATCGGCGGCAAAATCATCGCCCGCGAAACTATCTCCGCCATGCGCAAAGACGTACTTGCTAAATGCTACGGCGGCGACATCACCCGTAAACGTAAACTGCTGGATAAGCAGAAAAAGGGTAAGAAAAAGATGCGTGAAATCGGCAACGTCAATATCCCGCAATCAGCCTTCCTGGCCGCGCTTAAGATGGGCGACGAATAAGCCGAACAGCCCGAGTACCACGATATATACTATCGGAATCGCATGCTCATTCGCCACCATTGCCACAAACGGCGCGACGAATAATAACCCACCCAAGACTAATCGCTCACACACACCACTTTCTCCGCTGAAAACACATCGCAACAATAGCAACGCGGGCAAAATAAATACCGGCATATCGTAGGTCATGGCGTGCGGAAGCGCGATGAACGTAGCGGTGATGAATATCGCATTCTGTATCTCGGGCTTATACTTGCCGCGAAACGCGCGCCACACCGCTACTGCTGCCACCAAAGCTGAAATACATTGCAGCGGCACGGCAATGTCATCCCCCACGCCCGCCTGCCGTAGACCGCGGTAAAGGCTCGCATTTTGCGCCGTTACCATATTGGTTATATTCTCCAGCGCATGCGAAAACATCTGCAGATAAAGGGGATAT
>Ga0206906_1081_pt1 | contig 15714 bp, 12 predicted proteins | sample Alteio_BWOrgHeat_79_FD_152935 | JGI IMG/M metagenome (GOLD analysis project Ga0206906, IMG submission 152935) | Enriched cells from forest soil in Barre Woods Harvard Forest LTER site, Petersham, Massachusetts, United States -... | ecosystem: Environmental > Terrestrial > Soil > Temperate forest >...
CGGACATTTCGGACTTGCATTTTTACACTACACTCATTTCACCTCGCCGATCAGGCGTTATCCCGACCTGATCATTCACCGAATGCTTGAAGAATATTCGCAAAAAGGTGGAATGCCGGCAAAGCGCGAGAATCATTATTACAAGATGCTCCCGGATATTGCCGAACATACCAGCGCAATGGAGCGGCGCGCAACTGATGCCGAGCGCGATTCGGCGAAGGTGGCACAGCTTTTCGTGATGGCATCAAAGGTCGGAGAAGAATTCGATGGATTAATCACTGGAGTTCAGCACTATGGATTTTTTGTTGCACTCGATAATGGAGCAGAGGGGTTAGTACACATCCGGCAACTTGATGGATATTATACCTATGATGAAGCCCATCTTGCACTTATCCCGCAGCGCTCCGGCGGCGGCAGAAATTTAGCTCCGCATAAGTGGCGTCCGAAAGCAAAGGCGCGGGCATATCATATCGGCGAGAAAGTCCGCGTGAAATTGATTCGCGTCAATGAAAGCAAGCGGGCGCTGGATTTTGAAGTGGCGGAGGAAGAATAATTTTCTCGTAGGGCACGCTGAGCGTGCCCTTTTTCAATTCATCAATACATTTGAATAGGGCACGCGCAGCGTGCCCCTACGAATACCTATCAATCAACAAAATAATAGATCTTCGTAAGCCACTTATTCGGATCTTTCTCGTTCATCGGATCGGTGATATATTCTTCAAGGACCGGTGCGTTCATCTTCAATTTTTTCTCGGCGATGTAGTTATGGATCTGCATGTGAGCCGTGCCGAGATTTTTGTAATCTCCGTAAAAATCTACTTCCAGTGTCTTGCCGCCTTTTGTTGTATATGTTTCGGACTTACCATACTTCCCTTTTGCTCCTGAAACCGGAATTGCAACAGCAACATCGGTCATCATGGTTTTCTGGTCGAAAGTAAAATATAATCCGGACATCGGTTCAGAAGGCTGAAGTTTTGCCTTCTTGACATCGGCAATCACCATGGGTACAGTTTCGGCAAAGAAAGGACTGATTTTATCGAAGGCAAGATTCTTCTTGATTCCAACGTATGTTTTCGGCTCCGTTGTGATCTCATTGATCGTATAAATTTTTCCTGCACCGCCTGCCGCTTCTTTTTCAGTGAGATCTTTGAGTTTGCCGAGTCCTTTATCGAATTCATCGTTCATCATCTTATCTCCTATGAATAGATGCATAACATTCCATGGGCGCGGCATTTCGCTATTGAAACCCCATGTTGCCTTTGTTCCGCCGGCGCTATCTTCAAGATGTACATAACTGGCAGCATGAGCATCCCATGGCTTCAGAAAATGCAGATCGCTCTCGATGGATTTATTATCTTCGATCTTCGTGATCGTCTGCTCGCCCGATCCCATATCCTTATTTCCATCCCAGGAAAATTTTGAACCGACCGTACCATCGGTGCCGGAAATAGTGATCTTAGCAGTGGTATCCTTTTCACGCCACGGTGACCATTTTTGGCAATTTTCAAATGTCTTTACATTGGCAAACACTGCTTCCTTCGGAGCCTTGATAAAAACGCTGCGTTCCGAGTGCATCTTTACAGGTGCAATAAATGCGAGCGCTGCAACGACGACAACGAGTCCTATAACGATATAGAGAATGATCTTAAGAGCTTTCATACTAAGTAGTTAAATTGGTGAAAATGAGCAAAAAATAACAGTGTAGAGGGTAAGAAAGTTGTACAAAAACAGGTAGTGGTTCATTCCCGTGAAAACGGGAATCCAGAGGGGGTCTGTCCTTGATTCCCACTTTCGTGGGAATGACAATTTCAAACTGTATAACTACCCAAAAAAACGTCAATTAAAGTGAGTTGACTTTCAGGATTTTAGATTGCTTCGTCGTCGCTATGCGACTCCTCACAATGACGTTGTATTAATCAAACTATTCCACTATCTCGTAATAACCAATTTCCCCGAAATAACCTTGCCCAAAGCCGCCAACCGGTAAATATAATTACCCGTAGGAATATTTGAAGATACGGTGAATCCCGTTTGATAAATCCCCGAAGGATAATCGTTGTCGCGGACAAGCGTTGCAATATGATTGCCGAGAATATCATAGAGCGAAAGATCGAGCGGAGAATCCGCTGACAAGCCGAAGACAAAGCTTACAGAATTCTTCCCGCCGGATACAGGATTCGGAACAGGAGGAAGCATAGCAATCATAGAGCCGCGATCAAGCTGCGAACTGATGGAAGAATATTCCGAACTGCTTTGTGAAAGCTGAGATGAATAACCCTCGGTCCGAACAGCAACAGTTGTACAACCTAAACCAAAGATCGTATCTGTCTTTACTGTATTCCCCCCAAATTTTACATGTATAATCGTTTCGAATTTCCCTATAGAATCCGGTTTGAATGTGATGATAATTTCATGCGATCCGGCAGTAATATTACTTGCGGGAACAGTAAAAGGGTATTGATTACCTGGTTTAGTCTTATCAAAACTGAAAACAGTGTTATCATCCAACCAGATACTATCGACAATATCAGCAATACTGGAAGGATTTGTAAGATCATATCCTATACTTAATGTAACTGAATCTACATCAGTACAACTAAAAGAATAGTTAGTGATACCCAGATCTGCCTGTCCGCCATTACCGACCACCGTTTCATAACTTTCCAGACATCCATCAGAGATCGCCAGAACATCCCTTACTGTTGGCGGAGCATTCGGCGCAAATTTTATTTTAATAATTCGGCAACCTCCGGGCGGAATGTTCCCATCAGCGACGCTATCGATCGAGAAGCCAACGATATCCGTTTGCTTGCCGCTGGCAAAGAATACCTTTGCGCTTTTGAAAGGATATGGTAATGAACCAAGGTTACAGATCGTATCATAAACAACCGCCGCTGTCGTTACACTAACCGATCCAAAATTAATCTGCTTGGGATTAAATACTAAAAGGTGCGGCTTATAGGTACTCGTCTCCATAGTACTATTACCTGCAATGTCATAAATCGAAACTTCGGCATACGCTTCATTCGTGCTGTCGATGACATGCAGATCATAGTACGAGCTATCCATCCCTGCGCCGGGAATAAATAAAGGATCACGTGTAATCGACATATTATATATCGAGTCCACAGCGATTCCACTTAGTCTCGATGCACCGACTTGCGAATCTGTTACTATGACACGAGTATGAAAACACGCTCCACTAATCGAAGCAGTCGGCGGAATTGTATCGCCGCTTTTTACAATGCCGATTCCAAGATGACCGCTCAATGCATACGAATCATCGGTGCCATACCCATAGACATATACTCCAACGCCCGTATCTGATGTGATGATATGTGTACCTTGCCCTGTACCGATACTATACAGTAGTCTAATAGCTCTCATAGAAGAGTTCGGAATACTAAAGTCCTGTCTCGTCTGTACATTTGGTGGGTTGACTTTTGGATTCAAAACAACGCCATCGTATATGGTTCTAGGTAAATGAGCAGAATCGACAAGAAGATTCACATAATTAGTAAAATCTGTTTGTCCAGAGCCGGGAGTTACCGTCGGCACTTGAAAAGATACTGTTTTTGTATATTGATCTGCTCCGTTTATTACGACCATTGCGGGATCACCTTGATTCCTTACACTAGAGTTCGGAGCATCATGAGTTGAACTGCAAACATACTGAACGAGCATAAACGATGTATCACTTGTCCATTTCGATGGGACACCGGCAACATCTTCATACAGATATTCATATCCAAATTTTGGCGAAAGAGTAGCAATCGGATTAGTTTTGGTTGGATCATCACGGTAAATCTTCTGTCCATCTTTGATGCCAATTACAAGAAAGGCATCTCCGCCATATTTTCTTCCGGCAAATGGAGCTGTGTAGTATGTATTTGACCATGAACTGACCGGCTGCATCATATCCAAAATATAATCACATGTTGGTTCATCCGTTTGAATGTAAGGGCAAGCCGATGCACCCATAACGCCAATAGGATTATTTGACGTAATAACAGTACCGGTTAAATCATATTGATCACTTGAAGGATTACCAACGACTTGATATTGGATACAATCTCCTTTGTTCAACAATTCTGTAAAGGGAATACTAGCAGGATGTAAAATTGCAGTTGGATTTCCGTCCGCTCTAATATTATAATTCGGAATTATTGTGATCATTGTACCATCTTGATCGGAAACAACTGCAAATTCCGAGGGATAATCTGCCACACTTGAAGCAACTTGAAGAGAGATATAAGAACCGACGACATATTCTTTTCCCCAGCCGATCGTAGGAACAACATACATTCCATCGGATGAAAAAGTGACGCGTGACATAAAATTCACGGAAAGATCCACATCCGACCAAACGTGGATTGCCTTATTTGATTCGACTACTCCGCTTGTGAGAAGTTCTGAAGCTGTTGTAAAATCTCTCAGAGTAGTGGAAAAAATGGTAACTTTATTTGCCGTTATAGGTTTTGTGATTACCGGTTTCCCTTGTACCTGGAAATTGACCGTGCCACTCTGAAGGGCGGTGACATAAACAGTTAATACTTTACCATTAGTACCAGCGCCAGACTCATTCACCGGAATTGCGAACCAGAAATCATTTCCGTAGTCGCGTGGCTGGCTGCCGGCAGTTTTAGTTACGCTCGAGCTAATTTGTGATTGCGCAAAAGCTGCGCTTGCTGAGAGAGCGAGTGCTAAAAAGATGCGAACGATGGTACGTGACATAGATGATCCTTCTTAAAAGCATGAAACTGCTACCCATAAGAACCACAAATTTACGGTTTTGTTACACTAAAATATTTGAGGTCTGTTCGGTTCTGAAGCAGTCATTGCGAGGAAGTCGCAAAGCGACTGACGAAGCAATCTAAAAATTTGAATGGTACTGCCATTGCGGGATTTTAGATTGCTTCGTCGTCCGCAAGCGGAGTTCTCGCAATGACGTTTTCACAATAGAGAATAAAAAAGGCGTCTTTCGCAAGACGCCTTTTTATATTCTTTTTTACAGATGTGTTAGTCTGCGTTTATCGGTGTTTCGATCAGTACCTGGACGGTACGATTGTAATAGCGACCTTCCGGAAGCTCATTCGGAAATAGCGGCTGGGTTTTACCATAGCCTTTTGCAACCATGGTTTTATATTTACCCTTAACTCGTGCTTCAATATCTTTCTTTGTAGCATTAGCGCGGTTTTCGGATAACTTCAGGTTATAATCCGGAGTGCCTAGAATGTCGGTATAGCCGTTCACCTGAACTTCGGAAAGGGATTTGATACGGTCAAACACATAATCCTCAAGGATCTTATGATTCCATTTGCCCATGTTATAGCTATTGTAATCGAAGAGAATGAGGTTGTATGTTTCGCGAGTCTTTTCGGCAAGGTTCTCTTTTGTTATTTCCTGTTGTGTGAATTGACGAACACCTGTTGCATCCGGTGCCGATTTGACAACGCGTCCGTTCTTATCTGTAATAAGCAGGACTGCCTTGAGATCGGATTCATCTGCGGGCAATTTATTAGTTGCATCGGAACGCCAGTTCCACTCAGGCGTTTGTGTCGTGGTGATATCGCCAAGGTCATTAAGCGTTGCCCATGGCTCGCCTTTATGCGTAATGACGATCTGTCGTTTTGCGACCTGCTCGTTCTTGAGTCCGTTCTTCATCGAAAGCATACACGTGCGCCAATCCGGTTTTGTGATGATCTGCTCACGTTTGATCGGTTTGATGATTTCCCAATCGTCCGACTTGATCTGGACGCGGCGATTTTCCTGAATACCTTCCGGTGTGGTTGAAAGTGTCGAGCCTTCCGGTAATTTCCGCGCTTCGATCGTCATGCGGTTCGGATCGATTCCCCAAATCTCTACAAGATATTTCTTTACTGCTTCGGCGCGCTGGCGTGAAAGATCGACCGATTTCTCGTTGTCCGATTCTTGCGAGTTACAGCCGACGATCGTAATCTTTGGAGTTGTATGGTTCCGCATACGGTATCCGAGGATATTAAGATAATTATAGTAACCGTTCAATGTAGAAGTAATAGTATCCTCGGTGAACCCTTGCGTCTGAGCGGGGCTTGAGAATAATACATAGCGTGATGCAAACGTATTCGAGCCCTGATCATAGAAAATCATGGGCAGCTGCGCAAAGAGATCGACTGTTTTCACTTCTTGTACGATAAGTCCATGGAAACCGGCATATTTTTTCGGATACTTCTTCACGAGATCCGGTTCGATGGTCACCCATTTGACGATAGGCGGCTCTTCGTTATAGAGCGGAATATCATGGGTGACGATGCGCGAAGTATCATCGCGCAGAGGAATATTCACGCGTGTAGGCGGATAGGGGAAATAATCACCATATTTCGCGCTGACAAGATAGCTTCCGCCGACTTGCCCACTGGCATTAGCCGAAAGCACACATAGATATTCTCCAGAAGAACTATTCGCCTCTTTGTAATACACCGTATCGCGCGTTTGCTCATCAACAATGAGCACGCGAGCGGGTAGGGGACCTTTCGTTGTAGAGTCATAGCAGATGCCGCGCAGAACAAGCGTTGGCTTTGGTTTCGGTGGATTGAATGCTACGTAAATATCAAAATTTCCTTCGCCGCCTTTCCGGTTTGAACTAAAGAACATAACATTCCCGGATGCAGGTACGGTAAGAAAGCACTCATCTTGTGGGGAATTGATAGGAGCAGGCAATGCAACCGGTTCTGTCCAATCAGTATCCGACGGTCCCTTAAATTCCGAAAAGAAAAGATCCCATCCTCCTAAACCCCCATGACCACCCGAAGCAAAATAGAGCGTACTTCCATCTGCAGCAATGAAGGGAGAACCATCCCATTTTTTTGTATTTATCTTTGAGCCCAAGTTCGTCGGTTCAGTCCAACGACCATCTGCAAGTTGGTGAGAGACATAAATATCAACATCTCCGTATCCACCCGGTCTGTTTGAAGCAAAATACAATTTTTTGCCGTCAGGACTGATCGATGGCATGGATTCCCATTTCGAAGTATTGACAGGTGGTCCGATTTCATGGATATTCTTCCAGTCTTTTCCTTCAAGCGTTGCAACCCAGATATTTTGATCTCCGGAAATAGTGGTATTTCTATTCGAAGCAAAATATAAAGTTTGTCCATCGGCTGCGATCGAAACTGCGCCATCGGATTCTTTTGTGTTGATTTCCTCGAGATTTACCGGAGCAAACCAATCGGTATCATTATTTTCCGGACTATGAGTTACCCAAAAATCATCTCTGCCTTTTCCGCCTGGTCGTCCGTCGGAAGTAAAGTACATCGTTCTTCCATCGGCTGTAACGGTAGGACTGAAGTCGTCTTTAGGAGAATTAACAAGACTTCCTAAATTCTTGACCCGAAGTTTACTGAATGCGCTTGTCTTCGATGTATCCGGCAACGGCATCGGCTTCACAAAAACAGGTGCCATAACTTTCGCAGCAGCTGCTTTCGCATCTGCCAGTTCTTTTTTATGCTTCAGATTATACTTCGATGCCGAACTCGTCGAACTAATGATAAGAAGACAGAGTGCGATGAGCGTCGCTCCGAAGAGAAACGCGCGTTTGGGGGCAATAAATCTCATAGCGATTTCTTATAGATTAAATAAAAAAATGTGATAGAAAAGTGACAGAAAAATATAGATGGCTACTCACGATGCACACACCCAACACAGAGATAACTCAACATTTCTGTGTCCTGAAACAACATTTTTTCTCCTCAGAACCGTTCACTTCCTTTGTGGCAAAGAATTATGCGGCTTTGAAAAAAACTTTTCTTTTCTGCGTTTTCCGTATTTCTAATGAAAATGTACGAATTATCCGTAACGAATATAAGAAATTTTTACGGTAGATGCCGAAAAACCGTTTATTTCTTATCCTGGTCATACGGATTTCCGGGCGTCTTATCCTTAGGAAGATTGGTAGTTCCGGGTTGTAGGGGAGTAGTATTAGGAATCGGCGGGATTCGGGAAGAATCACTGCTCTTGGTCGAATCAGGTTTTGCGAATGCGCCGTTCCAGTTCGTATTGAAGTAGGTGATCTTCGGCTTCAATACATCATAAGAATATTTCATAAACCGTCCCCAGATCGGAGCGGCAGCGCGACCGCCTTGCCCGTTGGAGCCGGTGAACGTGATCCGCTTATCATCGAAGCCTACCCATGCGCCAGCCGCATAGAGCGGTGTATATCCGACGAACCAGGCGTCGGCAAAATTCTGTGTCGTTCCGGTTTTTCCGGCAGCAGGGTAAGTAAACCACCTTCTAATTCCACTTTGTGCTGTGCCACCTTCGACAACGGCTTTCAAGCAAATCGTCATCATCTGCGCAATCTTTGGATCGAAAACATATTCATATTCCGGCTTCGCCCTATATAACACTTTTCCGTTGCGGTCTTCCACGCGAAGAATCGCATACGGAGTTGTCTTGATTCCATAGTTTGCAAAAATTGCGTAGGCGCTCGTCAGTTCAAGCGGGCTTACTTCCGCCGTCCCGAGCGCAATCGAGGGAACGGCAGGAATATTCGATTTGATGCCCATGCGCTTTGCCATTTTTACGACATCCTGCGCATTGGTTAAATCTAATAGTGCATGAATAGCACAAAGGTTATATGACCATTGAATTGCTGTTCGAATAGGCTCAGGACCACCGACAGCTTCGCCGGCAAAATTTTGTGGTTTCCAGATCTTATCGCCATCCTGCATTTCTATAGGATCATTGGATACCAAAGATTCCGGTGTATAACCTTTTTCAAAACAGCTTGCATATACAAAGGGCTTGAACGATGAACCCGGCTGGCGGACGATTTGCGTAGCATGATTGAGTCCGTAACGGGACTGACGGTAATTCGAACTTCCAACCATGGCAAGAATCTGTCCGGTCTTAGGATCAATGCAGACAAAACTTGCCTGCAATCTTGTCTCGCCTTTTTTAACGCTATCGATAAATTTTGGATCGCTCCGCAATTTCTTTTCGAATTTTGCACGATCTGCATCATTCTCGATTCCTTTAGCAGCAAGATTCTGACGCGCCGCATGAAGGACAAGCGAGTCGAGCAGCGGTCCGTGCTGCTTCCAATTCCAGCTCTTATCGACGATATTTTTTTGGTAGTCGGCAATATGCTCATCGACGGCGCGATTGGCAGCGCGCTGCATTGTGGCATTGATCGTCGTAAAAACGACAAGTCCATCGCGGTAGAGATCATATCCGGCAAGCTCAGGTTTTTTTTGTAATTCCTGCCTGACCATCTCAACAAAATGAGGCGCGATCCCCTGATAGACTTTCGACGCCATAACTTTTATCGGATCCTGCTTGATCTTTTCAGCCTTTTCCTTATCCATGAATCCGGCATTGACCATATTATTGATGACTGTATTTCGGCGGTCAATTGCCTTAGTATAATTATCCTCGGGATCGTAATTCTCCGGAGCTTTTAGTAATCCGATAAGAAAAGCGCATTGCGACGGAGTAAGTTTGCTGACATCTTTTCCGAAATATATCTGGCTTGCGACGGCTACACCATAAGCGCCTCTGCCCATGTAGCAGACATTCAGATACATTTCCAGAATTTCATTCTTCGTATGGGTTCGCTCGATCTGCACGGCGCTGACTGCTTCGCGCAATTTCCGCAAGACGCTTTTTTCCTGCGAGAGATAGAGATTGCGCGCAAGCTGCTGCGTGATCGTGCTTGCGCCTTGCTTTGGAGAGAGCGTAATTACATCTGTCCATGCTGATTTGAGAATGCGCCAGACATTCACTCCCCAATGAGAATAAAAATCACGGTCTTCGGTAGCGATGAGTCCATCGATCATTTCCTTCGGCACTTCGCGAAGCTTTACCGTTGTCCGGTTCTTGATATAAAACTGGTCTATCGGTTCGCCATCGGAGCTGATGATACGCGTAGCAAGTTCGGGATGTGGATTCTCAAGCTGGTCTAAAGTTGGAACACCATGCCAAACGGCAATAATAAGCGCCGTTCCGCCGCCGCCTACTATGATTAGGAGAATCAGCGGTACTTTCCATTTTTTTAAAAACCGGACGATCTTCTCCCACTGCGATTCAGGGAATTGCGGGTAAGACGAATGCAATTCGTCATGGTCATCGTGGTGAGATTCTTGGTGGTCGTTATACACTCTTGTTCTATAAAACTATAAATGAGGTGGGGTGAGTTCGATGATAAAAATATCGGATATGTTAATGACGTCCTAAAAATTATGCATGCTCGATATGAAATCCCCCTTCATCAAATTTCCCATAGGTATAGCTCTTGAGCCAATCGCCGAGATTGATATACCATCCGTTTCCGATCTTATCTTCCTGCGGTTTATGCCGATGCCCCATGACAACATAATCGAACGTATCTTCTACTATTTTCTTCTCGGCGAATATACGCAACCCATCTTGCTTTTGTAACGCATCACGCGTATCGGTATAAGCGCGCGAGCCGCCGGACATCCGCTCGGCGATCCAGATGCCAATATCGGGATGAATCCAGGAAAAACACCACAACAGAAATTTATTTCTGAGGATTTTGCGCAAGATCAGATAGCCCGTGTCCTTCAGCGCTTTTCCATCGCCATGTGCAATATAAAATTTCTTGCCGAGTAATTCGCGCTCTATATCTCCACCATAAATAGGGATATTCAGTTCATCCTGAAAATAATTACGATGCCCAAAATCATGATTACCCATGAGGTATTCCACCGGTATCAACTTGCGAATTTCTGCAAGCATAGCAAGTGTCCTAACGTGCCGCTTCGGAATTACCTGCCGGTATTCGAACCACGAGTCGAACAGATCGCCAACAATAAAAAGATGCCTTGCCTCGCCGGATTTTGCCTCTGTTTTTATTTTTTCTAATACGACAAGCAGCCGTTCTTCGCGCATACGATCGGCAAACCGATCGCGCCCGAAGCCAAGATGGCAGTCACTGATGAAATAATAGTTCGACATTCGTAGTGCGAATATACGAAGGGTAGTCTGGTTGTCTATCGTCCTTCGTCCTTCGTCATTCGTTACATAGGGAGAATGCTATACAAGTTTTTCAAGTTTTTCGTATATTCGCAGTAGATGAATATAACGATACGAGATGCAACAATAGACGACGCTGCTGCAATTGCAAAAGTAAATATTGCAAGCTGGCAATCTACATATCGCGGTTTGATCGGCGATGCAACGCTTGACGCAATGAGGTTTGAAGATTACCTCAAGAAATGGAATTCTATTCTTTCCTTGCCCCAAAATGAGAATGTCTGTTTTGTTGCGGAAAGTGATAAAGAGGGGATAATAGGATATTTTCTGTGCGGAGAAAAACAGTTCGAAAAATATTCTTTTGAAGGAGAGCTTTTTGCAATTTATTTATTGAAAGAATACCAAGGGCAAGGAATCGGTAAGCGATTATTTCTTAAATCTGTCGAAGAATTGAAACATCGCGGCATACATTCTTTTCTTCTTTTTGTCCTTTCTTCGAATACCGGCTCACGAAAATTTTACGAATCGTTCGAACCGGATTTTATTGCCAAGGAAATAATAACGATCGATAATAAGCAATATTCTGATACCTGTTATGGCTGGAGCGATATTAGGTCAATAAGCTAAAGACTACGACTAAAAACTAACGACTACCCTGTAACTATTGCTCCTCAGTGTTGTTATTATTTATATACTAATTTTATGAGCCGAAAACATCAAGTTGTTCTTTTTGCCGGAGTTGCGCTTAGCATTGCCGGCTCCATTCTTTCAGGATGCAAAACTCCTTGTACCTATCCTGATCAGAATGCCGTCAAAGTCCGTATTTTCAATGCTATGCCGGATGAAAATTTTATCAGCATTTTTGTTAATGGCAGGCTTTTAGTAAAGGATTACCCATACGACGAACCGACAAATTTTATTCATGATGGCACTTCAACCTCATTCAGTTATCTATCTACCTATGACGATGGAACGCCATTAGTCGCAGGTTCTTCACTTCCTATAGTCATTACTTCGGACGCGGCAGGGAAAGATACTATCCTTAAAACATCGATTACACTTAACTTTCATCTCCAAACGTTGATAGTTATGGGAAAAGGTAACTCTTTATTACCCGCCGACATACCCTTAAAGAAAATCTTGCGGATAGAGGACGACATACAGCCCTCCATTGATACTATCTCATTTATGAGATTTGTTCATACAGTTCCCGACCTACCCGCAATGGATGTATATTGGAATCAACCGGACGGATCTCCTAATGCTACGATACTTTATGGTGTTGAAAATCCGTATATAAATTTGACAAATGCTAATTTTTTGAAAATTACGGAAAAAGGAAATCCATCCAATGTCATTTTTGCAAGTCCTTACAAACCTGCACCAATACCAGGGTTGGTACTAACAACGATCGTAAGAGGCGAAAGCAAGCCATTTGGAAATGACCGAACCGTTTCGACATTTATTCTTTCTGACGGGAATAGCACTTTTGGGGGCTTGATTGTAGACTTTGTAACATTCGGAGTACGGTTCGTGAATGCATCTCGCTCATTGAATCTGAATTTATTAATCCTTGGTAATCAGGATTCGTTGCCGCGACTTGACTATCCAAATCAGAAAATTGTAGAGAATATTGGGGCAGATTCAGTGACAGGATATCTACCTCTTATGCCGAAATTCGACAGCATTGCAAAATACTGGTTTTCGGCAGACTTAAATTTCCCCAAAGTGGACACCTTCATTATTCCTGGTTTTCATGCACCATTTCCTTTTAGACAGGATCATCGTTTTTCAATTATTGCTGTCGAAAATAAAAAGCTTGGTGAAACAGGAAGATCGCTCGATACGCTCATCTTAGAAGATTCTATGACTTCGCAACCTAATATGGGAAGAGTGCGTGTCATTCATCTCTCACCCGATCATAACCAAATCAGTTTTATTTTAGGGGGAAAGCTGAAGACAATGTATAAAAAACAAGTGGAATTTTTTGACGTCACTCCAGGACTAACTACCATAACTTTGGATGACGGCACAATCAAAAAGGATGTTACGATTACTGTCCCTTTGCATACACCAATATCACTTTATCTGATGCCAGCTACAATAAGTGATTCTTACCCTTTTAAAATCTCTGAAGATTGAATTAAAGCTGACGATTTAATATCTTTTTTCAAAAAATACATACAGCCACTGGCACAAAATAAGATGAAAAGTGAAATCCATTGAGCTTGTGAAAGCCCCATGAATTTTGTATTTGTTCGAATGAACTCGACTGCAAACCTAATTATGGAATAGCAAATCATTATTTTACAACCTAATAATCCATATGGTGGGCAATTATCTGTTTTCCGGATTTTATAGTACAGAAATACGCTTGCATAAGCTAGAGATTCATATAAAGAAGTAGGGTGAACTTTTAGAGAGGTAGGTGTTATCCCGTTTGGAAATGCCATTCCCCAAGGTAGGTCTGTAGGTACGCCATAACACCCGTCACCTGTCAAAAAACAGCCTATGCGTCCTATTGAGATACCAATTAATAATGCCATTGCAGCATTATCAAATAGTTGAAAAAAATCTAGCTTTTGAATTTTTGCAAAAAAAAGTACAAAGATAGAACCGAAAGTAAGCCCTCCTAAGAAATTACTTCCGTACTTATTATTAATCAAGTCGCTAAGTTTTATACTATTTTCCAACCAGCCTGCTATATGAGCACCTAAATGGGTTATTAAGAATAAATAAATGGAAAATTCTAAGAAATGAAATTTTGATTTAAAAATGCCTCTCTGTGATCTAAAAAGATACAGCAGAGAGGCACTAAATGCTATTACGTGTATAAAAGCAAAAGTCGGTATAACGAAATCAAATATAGAAAATGATTTTCCTATCACTTACATGTTACAAATGTTAAGCACATAGGATACGATGCATCACAAGCAACCGGAGTGGAAGTGTACATTATTCCTTTATAAACACCAGTATGACTCCCATCACAATTGTAGTTATCATTTGGCACTGTCACTGCGATTTCAGCATGAGATGTTACTTCGCATGTTGTAGTCATATTTATGCTGTTCCCTGTCTGAGTTGTTGTTTCAAGGACATGGAAATAATAATTGTTATTCGCATCTAAGTCAGTATGACCAACCTTAGCTGAGATATTTGAATTAGAAGGAATAGTTTCGGCACAATCTGGTGGAAAAGTAAAAGCGATAAATATATGAGTGCCATTAGGACATTTATCACATGCGATTGGAGCAGCACTACCACAACAAGGGTCATCACCGTATGTTTGTCCCATTATTACGAGTAATAAAACAGGCACCCCTAAACGAAGATACTTTAAATTAACTAGGCATTTAAGTTTTTTCATTTGAATAAGTCCTTTCATTTTTTATATTAAGGTTTTAATTTATATTAAGGTTTTAAATAGAGTATAGTTGAAGCAGACGATGTTGAACGAATTTGATATTGCCTCCCACTAATAATCCGATTTTTAAAACGAGATCCCCCAACCGTAATTATAACTACACCATATGAGGGAAAGCCTGACATCATTGAAGATGAAATAGAAGTAGAGCCAGTATTAGATACAAAAGAGTATCGGGGTTTTGTTACCGTATCTGTCGATGAAGTAAGGATTGGACTCAGTTGTCCGTCATATACTACTGCCACAACGACTGAATCTGTTCCAGGGCTACCATAAGCAATTGTAAAACCACTTGAAACAGATACAGAGTCAGGAAGATAGCCTGGTGATGTAATAGTAAAAGAAGATGGGGCTAAAACCGAATCCGTAAAGGTTGGAATGACGCTTCCACCGGAACTAACGCCCCAAATATGATATGTATTATAGGTCTGTGTCGTAAAACTTAGATAGCCATATCCTGTGTCATTGGGTATAGTCGATCCATTTAACCCTACACCACCTACTGTTATTAGCGATCCATTTGTGTCGAAGAACCGCGCTAAATTTTGATAGGACTGTTTTTGCCCGAGTCCTGTCATTTGATTAGAAAGCGTTGTTTCTAACAATCCCGCATATGTACTTGATCCAGATGCCCCATAGGCGGAGGTAAAGAACTTTTTCAATCCAGGTTGATTTGTTTGCGTACAAGACGCAAAAAAACGACTGATAGAAGCACGAAGAAAATGAACGGTTTTGTTTTCATGATGATATAATTATGTTAAATGATGTTTATCGACCATATAATTGTTTGCTGGACCAACTATCTTCGCAAATTTATTTTCAATAGGGAATCAAAGAAGAATTGATTTTCAGTGGGGAGCCGAAAAAGAATAGATTTTCAACGCGGAATTGGTTTTCAAAAAGATAATTTTATATGATTGAACTTGGCAACTGCTACTACGGATTTAAAGTTCCCATTTGTTGTGGAATTTAAAATATAAAAATAATGTGGCGGATTTTCATATCTTTGTAAGCAATATGGATACTCAAAACTTAAATTTTTCTCTTACCGATGACCAAAAAGCCATCCGTCAGATGGCGCGCGAATTCGCTGAAGCTGAGATCAAGCCACATATAATGGAATGGGATGAGAACCAGATTTTCCCGATGGAAACATTCGGTAAAATGGCACAGCTCGGATTTTTGGGAATCATGGTTCCGGCTGAACTTGGAGGTGCAGGTCTTGGCTCGATAGAAAATACGATTATCATCGAAGAGATTGCCCGCATTTGTCCTGGAGTTGCGCTTTCTGTTGCAGCGCATAACGGACTTTG
>Ga0206906_1082_pt1 | contig 15664 bp, 9 predicted proteins | sample Alteio_BWOrgHeat_79_FD_152935 | JGI IMG/M metagenome (GOLD analysis project Ga0206906, IMG submission 152935) | Enriched cells from forest soil in Barre Woods Harvard Forest LTER site, Petersham, Massachusetts, United States -... | ecosystem: Environmental > Terrestrial > Soil > Temperate forest > O...
TGCCGATTGATAATGTCGACACCGACATGATCATCCCCAAGCAGTTCCTGACGACGATCAAGCGCACCGGCCTTAGCGAAGGCCTGTTCTACGAAATGCGTTACGACGTGAACGGCAAAAAGATCGAAGATTTCATCCTCCACAAAGCCCCTTACAACCACGCCGAGATCCTTATTTCCGGTGCCAATTTCGGCTGCGGTTCCAGCCGCGAGCATGCCCCGTGGGCGCTTTTGGATTTCGGAATCCGCTGCGTCATCGCTACCTCTTACGCCGATATCTTCTTCAATAATTGCTTTAAGAACGGAATTCTTCCGATTGTTCTACCAAAAGAAAACACCGACCAATTAATGAACGATGCAAAAGCTGGTAAGAAACTTAGTGTTGATTTGGATAAGCAAACCGTCCAAGCCGAAGGCCAGAACGTCCCCGCCTATTCTTTCGACATCGAACCCTTCCGCAAAGAATGCCTGATGAAAGGCCTCGACGATATCGGCCTGACGCTGGCCAAGCTGGATGCTATCGGATCATATGAAGTAAAACAGAAAGAATTAACCCCCTGGCTAGCAGCGTAACCGTCATTCCCGCGTAGGCGGGAATCCACTCGCTTTTATATTAATAATTTTCTTGCGAATGGATTCCCGCCTTCGCGGGAATGACGAAAGAGAATTTTATGACCAAACACATCCTCCTCCTCCCAGGCGACGGCATTGGCCCGGAAGTCGTGGCCGAGACCGTCAAGATCATCGACTGGTTCAGCAAAAACGCCCCCGTCCAGTTCACCACCAGCACCGCCCTGCTCGGCGGCGCGGCGTATGACGCAGTCGGCACGCCCTTTCCGGTTGAAACCGTTACCGCCGCCAAAAAATCCGATGCTATTCTTCTCGGCGCCGTCGGCGGCCCGAAATGGGAATCGCTGCCCATCGCCTCGCGCCCGGAAAAAGGCCTGCTCGGCATCCGCAAAGAACTCGGCCTGTATGCCAACCTGCGCCCCGCCATCTGCTTTGATGCGCTCGCCGATGCCTCCAGCCTCAAACGCGACATCGTCGCCGGACTCGACATCATGATCGTGCGTGAACTCACCGGCGGCATCTATTTCGGCCAGCCCCGCGGCGTAGAAACCCTGCCCGACGGCACGCGTCGCGGCATCAACACTGAAGTCTATACCAGCCCCGAAGTCACCCACATCGCCCGCGTCGCTTTCGAGCTTGCCGCCAAACGTGGCGGCAAAGTCTGTTCCGTCGACAAAGCCAACGTCCTCGAATGCACCGAAATGTGGCGCGAAGAAGTCATCAAAGTTCACGAAGCGGAATATAAAAACCTCGCGCTTTCCCACATGTACGTCGACAACGCCGCCATGCAGCTCGTGCGTAACCCCAAACAATTCGACGTCATGGTCACCACCAACATGTTCGGCGACATTCTCTCCGACATCGCCAGCATGCTCACCGGCTCCCTCGGCATGCTCCCCTCCGCATCGCTGGGCGCGCCCGGCACCCCCGGCCTCTACGAACCCGTCCACGGCTCCGCCCCCGACATCGCCGGCAAATCCCTCGCCAACCCCATCGCCACCATCCTCTCCTTCGCCATGATGCTACGCTACTCCTTCGACCTGAAAGCAGAAGCCGACAAACTCGAAGCCGCCATCCGCAAAGTCCTCGAACAAGGTCTGCGCACTGCCGATATTATGCAGGAGGGGATGAAAAAAGTGTCGACCGGCGAAATGGGCGATGCGATTTTGAAGGCGCTTGCTTAATTATTGTCATGCCAGCGCAGGCTGGCATCCACGCCTATCATCCGCACTGAGTTAGTGGCCTGCCGTGGATCCCGGCCTTCGCCGGGATGACGGCGTTTAGCTTTGCCACCTCAACGTCTTTTCCGGCACCCGGTTCACAAACGCCAGCCCATTCGCCTGCGATTCCAGGTAATCCTTCTTCAACTTATAATACCAAAGCGCCTGCTGATCCGCATCGCCGATGAGTAGCAGCCCCGGATGATCGCCCACCAGCCCATCCTGCTGTTTCTTCACAATTTCCAAATCCTGCTGGATAAATTTTTTCCCAAACGGGCGCAAAAATGGCTTAAGCAGATTGAGAAACCCGATATTCGTATACATGAACTGATGCAGCTCCGTGCGCTCCCCATCCACCGGCGTCAGCGCCGTAAGCAACACGATATGCCGCTCGCCGATGCTGATATGCTCGGTGCGCAGTCCCGGCAACTGAAACGCAATCTCCGTCGACGGCTGCCCACCTAAAATCTTATACGCCCGCGAATTCTTCGACGGCGTATGCCGCACCATCGCAAACCCCAGGCCCCTCGGCGCAAAATGCTTTTGCTTCGCATGCATCGAACGCTTAGAACGCCACCACCACGACGCATGCACAAACGGCCCGTGCGACGGATCCATCAGCCCAATCACCGCATGGTCCATATCGCACGGAAACATCACCGAATCGACGTGATAATAAACCCCCTCCCTAACCCTCCCCTGCGATGCGGGAGAGGGAACATCTGCATCCCCTCTCCCGCCAATTTGCGGGGGAGGGTTAGGGAGGGGGGCTGGAATCTCCGGCAACACCTCCGGCGCGCGCGTCTTGGGCGCAGGGATATACACCCAGATCGCCCCGTTCACCTCACGGCAGGGAAAACTCTGCGTCTTTATCCGCGAAATATCCGTCGGGTCATCAGGCAGCAACGTCGGAATTTTCGTGCACTGCCCGGCAGTATTAAAACACCAGCCATGATAACAGCACTCAATCGTCTCCCCATCAAACGTCCCATACCGAAGCGGCACCCCGCGATGCGGACAAAAATCGCGAAGCGCAAACACTTCCCCTCGCGAATCCCGCCCCAGCAACAACTGCTGCCCAAGCACCGTTTTCGCCAGCGTTTTGCCCACCGCAACTTGGCCACCAGCGGCGGCGACATACCAGAGATTATAGAGAAAATCCGCATTACTCATGCCAATGGCATAATTCCTTGTCATTCTGAGCGCAAGCGAAGAATCCCCGTCCATCCTCAGGAGATCCTTCGGCTTCGCCTCAGGATGACATCTAAAACCCCTGGAATTCCACGAATAAAATGCTAGAATGCGCTCCCTTTTACGAATCATACGAAAGACAAGAAATCAATGAGTTATAAAGTAGCCGTCGTCGGCGCGACAGGTAATGTCGGCCGAAAAATGCTTGAAATCCTTGCCGAACGCCGCTTCCCCGCGCGTGAAGTGGTGGCGCTGGCTTCGCGCAGTTCGGTCGGCAAAAAAGTGAGCTACGGCGAAATTGAAACGCTCGACGTCAAAGCGCTCGAAGACTACGATTTTTCCGATACCGACATCGCCTTCTCCTCCGCCGGCTCCAGCGTCTCGAAAATCTTCGCGCCCAAGGCTGCCGCGGCCGGTTGCGTCGTCATCGACAACACCTCGCAGTTCCGCATGGACACCGACATCGCGCTTGTCGTGCCGGAAGTCAACGCCCACGCGCTGAAGGACTTCCGCAAAACCAACATCATCGCCAACCCCAATTGCTCCACCATGCAGATGGTCGTAGCACTAAAACCCCTGCACGACGTTGCCACCATCAAACGCGTCGTCGTCTCCACTTACCAATCGGTGAGCGGCGCAGGCAAAGCGGGCATGGACGAACTGTTCGACCAAACCAAATCGCTGTTCATGAACGCCAACAAAGAACCCGCGAAATTCACCAAGCGCATCGCCTTCAACGTCATCCCGCATATCGACGTATTCATGGATGACGGCTCGACGAAGGAAGAATGGAAAATGGTCAACGAAACCAAAAAAATCCTCGATCCCAACATCGCGGTAGTCGCCACCTGCGTGCGCGTGCCCGTATTCGTCGGCCATTCCGAAGCCGTCAATCTCGAATTCGCCAAACCCATCTCAGTCGATGAAGCTCGCGAACTTCTCTCCGATTCCGACGGCATCGTCATGTACGACGACCGCAAAGACGGCGGCTACATCACCCCGCTCGAATGCGCCGGCGAAGACGGCGTCTTCATCTCGCGGCTTCGCCACGACCCCACCGTCAAACACGGCCTGAGCCTATGGATCGTCTCCGACAACTTACGTAAAGGCGCCGCGCTGAATGCTATCCAGATTGCCGAAGAACTGATTCAAAATTACGGGCTAGCGCCGAAGATGGCGCACTGAATAGATTAGTTTCTACCGGAGTCGCGTTCAGCCATTCGACGTAGTTTATTGATACGCTCAATATGGAGAATATTGCTCTTTTCAGGCGCTACCAACTCACTTTCAACTTCTTGATCTACATATTCTTCGGGTATGCCCGGATATAGACGTTCACGAACTTCAGCATTACTGTGTAATTCCTCTAAAAATGTTCTTTTCAGAGATTCCGCAAGCACGCGAGGCGATTGCCTATTAGTTGCGTGCCTATCTGCTGCAAATTCGTTTACTGCATTAAAGCGGCCTAAAGTATTGGAGATTCTTGAGAGCTCATCATAACACTTATAAAACTCCTCCAGGTCACCCACGCTTCTCGCTTTATCTGCAAGATTACGCAATCTCTGCAATGTGCCTTTTCTGATTTCGTCATCTTTTATACCGCGGTTGATCTGTGCTTCTGTATTATGTCCGAATTCATGCTCTATGATGGCTTGCGCCTCGTGAGCGCCAGAATTTTTAAGCAAATTCTCTCCTAAAATCATCAATAAATCATCGGCATTCGATTGAAAAATCTTGCAGCCTTCTGCTCCGCCTTCACATAGCGCCAATGGAATATGGCTTTTGCCGTTTTCGACAGCTAGATCTTGATAAAATTCGATCAAATCACGGTCTTTTTGCGGATCGGGCAAACGTAACTTGGCGCCTTTCTCATATCGATCTGTTTCTTCCTGCGCTAATTGTAACAATGACATCTCATGCATACATTTTCCCGATCAAACCGAAAACTGCGGCTGCAGGGGCACATTATGTGCAGGTGCCACTTTAGATTGCCATGTTTGCGTCTTGGCAGACATTATGACAGGCGCATCGACCGCGCCACAGAATTGGTCTTTCAAGCTTCCGCGTTGCGCCCAGAGATTAGTGCGCATCCCCTCCACCTGTTGCTGCAGAGTACGCCTCAGCTCCTGGTCTTTAAGCGCCAGCACTTTTTGTTCCCCCAAAAACTGCGCCATTTGCGCAATAAGCTTATCCTGCTGTTCTACCGGCTGATGAGCGATCAGTTCCGCCGCAATCGCGATCGCGCTGTTATCGACACTGCTATCACTCACCACCCCTTCCCCGTGGCCTTTAGAAGAAATACCAAGCAGCACCTCAGAAACAAACGCCATCGCCACAAAAAACGCCCGGTCTGGCACGGAGGCAAGACGCACCGCATCTTTTACGCGTTTGGCTTCTATATAAGCCTTACACGTACTTGCAGCATGGCAAAGCGTAGCTACAAGATAGCCACCGCCTGCAATGGCCAGCGGATGCTCCTGAAGTTTCTGCTTCACCCACTTGAGCCCCTTCAATGGCGGATCATCGGGATCGTGTTTCTTTTCTTTTACTAAAGTGGCAAGCAACCCCGCACCCACCGTTGTCGCACCAAGACCAACATCCATCCAACCTTCATGGCGCATTTCACGAATTGCTTTTGCATCCATCAGTGCAGTCGGTGTAAATTTAACTTTATTCCTATAGGCTGCCGTAGCAACGAACGCACCTGCCAGCGCCGTAACGCTATTAAACATTTCCGATGGGTGGCGCTGGCCAAACTCGTTCATGCGTTCAAGAATATTTTGCGACTTTTTATCCTGCGCCAGTGCATGCACGACACTACCTGGCGGCACATCAATATCTTCGCGTTTAGCGAACTGTTCAATGCTTTTAGCTAAGTCATGCACTTGCAAATTCGATTGATCGTTACGCCCATAAAACAATAATGCCAGTGTACCCAGAAAATAGGAAAGCCCACCGGCTTTCACCAAATTATCTTTTTCTCGGTGGCCATATCTTATGAACCCAAAATCACCAGCGAGATATGTAGCGCCGCTTGCCTGCAGCGAGCGTTTTGCAATCTTATCCATAAGCGTGATACGGTCGGTCTTATCGGGGATAATTTGCGCTTTGCCTTTGATCCATTCGTTTTGGCCAAGCATGCCCAGTAAATCCGATTCGCGCTTGAAACCGCGCACTTCGACCACGGGTTTACCATCGAGATTATAAGGGACGCACTCAAAATCCTGCTTCCTAAGCGCATCGATAATCTGGCAAGCATGATCCGACACCACACCGTCATCCGCATGCAAATAGGCGCGAACGCCACCCTTGGCGTTTTTCGTGAAGGTAACCTCATCGATTACCTGTGACTCCGGATATTTATAAACGCTCACGCACTACCCATAAAAATCGATACTACTCCACCCTACATCATACAGGAGGAATGTTACGGTTTTATGTCAGTTTTTACAAAAAAACTGGCGCCAATAAGGATTTATCTATCAATAGATTAGATGATCCTCAGCTTGCTATGCCGCTGCCCGTAGCCGAAATAGATCAAAAATCCTAAGGCAAAGTACGGAATAAGCGCTACGAACGTGCCCCACAGCGTCGAGATCAGCGCCGCGCAGCACAGCATGCCCAGAACCGGCGTTATCTTCGGATAAGGCACCTTAAACGGCCTTGGCAGATTCGGTTCCTTGATACGCAAATACAGCACGGTAAAGCAGATGATGGTAAACGCCATCAGCGTGCCCAAATTCACCAGATCGCCCAGATCGTCGATCGGCGTCATCCCGGCTACAATACCGGAAATAATCCCAACCAGAATGGTATTGACCCAAGGCGTCTGGAATTTCGGATGAATTTTGCTAAACACAGCCGGCAGCAAACCGTCACGCGCCATCGTGTAGAAAATACGCGTCTGGCCGTACATCAGCACCAGCATCACCGAAGACAGCCCGCAAATCGCGCCGATCTTCACCACAAACGCCAGCCACGGTAGATGAATGGCATCCACCGCCACCGCAATCGGATCGGGAACGTTGAGCGTATCGTATTTAACGATACCGGTCAGCACCAGTGACACCAGAATGTATAAAATCGTGCAGATAATGAGCGAACCGAGAATGCCAATCGGCACGTCGCGCTGCGGATTTTTGGCTTCCTGCGCCGCCGTCGATACCGCTTCGAATCCAACATACGCGAAGAAAATATACCCGGCGCCGCGCATAATACCACTCCAGCCGAAATGCCCGTATTCGCCGGTATTTTCCGGAATGAACGGATGCCAATTGGCAGGCGAAATATAGAAAAGCCCGAAGGCAATGAAAAGCACGATAACGGTGAGTTTGATAAACACGATCACATTGTTGACCGTCGCCGATTCTTTAACGCCAAGCACCAGAAGCGTGGTAACCCCCATCAGCCCAAGAAACGCAGGCAGATTGAAAATCGCTTTAATGGTAGCCCCGCTGGCAAGCGTGATGGTCGAACCGGTCGCCGCCGTCCATTCGGGCGGAATGACGATGCCGAAATCCTTAAGAAAACTGACAAGATACCCCGACCAGCCCACCGCCACGGTCGATCCTGCAATCCCATATTCGAGCAGCATCAGCCAGCCCATGATCCAGGCGACAAGCTCACCCAAACTCGCATAGGCATACGAATAGGCACTCCCCGACACCGGCAACATCGAGGCCAGTTCCGCGTAGCACATGGCGCAAAACGCGCAGCACATGCCCGTCAGTAAAAACGAAATAATGATCGCCGGCCCGGCATAGAGCGCCGCTGCCTGGCCGGTCATTACGAAGATACCGGTACCGATAATGCAGCCGATGCCCAGACTGATCAGATTCGCCGCCGACAGCGAGCGTTTCAGCTCACCGCTTTGCGACTCCTGCTGAATCGTCGCGACCTGCTTTTTGACCATAAATCTCGAAAATGCCATGTCTTTCCCCGTGCTAAATTTTTTGTTGCGTTTTTATAAACCAGACCATGGGTTTACACGATTATATACGCATTTCAAGAGTTTGATTCAAAACGAGCCTTTGTCATCAAATTGTCACTTTTAATTCGCCGCAAATAAGTTAAAAACTTAACCATTCAACGCCCATTAAAAATGTAAAATGATGCAAAACACAAAACAATACCTGCTCGGCATCGATATCGGCCATCATGAAATACGCGCCGAATTATTTGCGGTAACCGATAAAGGAAGTCACATCAATTCCACCCCGCTTTACAAAATTAAAGAAATTCCGCAACCGCATCTTAATGACCATGTCGCACAGATAGAATCAATCATCATCAGGGCGGCGGAAGAAGCGAAAAAACAAAACGGACGCTTGGCCGGCATCGGCATAAGCGCTCCTGCCACCTTCACGAAGGATGGCGTTGTACGGGCCGGCACCGATGCGCGCTTTGCCGCCTTCAACGGTGTAAACCTTCGCAAGGCTTACCAAAACGCGTTGGCCAGTAAATATAACGCTATCGCTTCTATGAACACGGCACAAGCCGATACCTATGTCTTAAATAAAAACGTGCCGATAAAGATTGAAAACCGGCATAACGTTATGCTGGCGAGCATGTTCGAGGATATGAAATCACCGAATGCAGGCGAGTACAAAAAAGATTACTTTCCTCCAAATGCAATGAATGGGAAATGGGTCAGCGCCTTTCTCATCGGCAAACGCATGGGCCAGGCATCCGCACAGATCGATCCCAACGGCAAAGAACTTCATTTCGTCAAAAAGAACTTACTTGAAGGCCTTGATGTCACCATCGATAATGAGGATAGGGAAACGTTGCGTCCCGCGCTAACGCCTGCGGCATTTGATGCGCTTTCGCATAATCCGGCCATGTCCGCAAAAGATGCGTTTTCTTATGAAACCATTCTCAAAATGGCAGGCGTCAAACATTATAAAGATATCAATTGCACCGATCCTGCGCACATGGCCGCGCTGGCATTCGCCGGAAAATATTTTGGCCGCACACTGATCTCCCTTCAGCAAAGAGAGCAGAAGAAAGGCGAAAAAGGGCATATCCCTTATGCCTATCTACTCGGCGGCAATGTGGGAAGCGATAATACCGGAACCATCATTCTCAAAGCCGCGACAGAAGAGCTTGAAAAACAGGAAGTGAAGGACATACGGCTAGTACGCATGCATAAAAAGAAAGAAGTACCTCTCGCCGCCGCCTGCTTCGCCCTGCCGCAACTGGAACGCGGGCGCTAACCTTTAACTCTAAGATCCAACGTATGCGGAAATTCCGTATTTCGCTCCACCGGCGGCACTTTCACGCGCCCGGGCGTATGCCCCATGGCTTCGAAGCGCGATAACCGGCGCCCTTCCGCCTCATTTTCATTCACCGGAAACGTATCGTAACTCCGCCCGCCCGGATGCATCACATGATACATGCAGCCGCCGAGCGACCTACCGGCCTCAACATCAACCACATCAAACGTCAGCGGCGTATGCACCGCAATCTCCGGATGCAGCGCCGACGGCGGCGCCCACGCTTTGTACCGCACACCCGCCACATATACACCTTCCTCCGAAATTTCCTCCAGCGGAATGCGCCTGCCGTTACACGTTACGACATGCCGTGCGCTGTTCAACCCGCGAACGATCACCTGCAACCGTTCCACCGATGAATCCACCGATCGGCTCACCGCGCCCGCATTCATCTCCTCACCCATCACCGGCCAAGGTTCCAGCGCCATGCGCAGCTCCAGCGTCACTTCGCCAACCTTCATCAAACCATATTCCGGGAATCGGAACGAAAAGAATGGGTCGAACCATTCCGGCTTAAAATCATATCCGCCGCTGCGCAATTCCTGCAGCACCTCATTCAAATCCTCGCGCACATAATGCGGCAGCATGAACCGGTCATGCAGCGCCGTACCCCAACGTTTGAGCGACTTGCGGTACGGATTTTTCCAAAAATGCGCCACGCACGCGCGCACCAAAAGCGCCTGCAATAAATTCATCTGCGGATGCGGCGTCATCTCGAACCCACGCATTTCCAGCAGCCCCAGCCTGCCGCGATCGCTATCGGGGCTATAAAGCTTATCAATGCAAAATTCCGCCCGATGCGTATTCCCGGTCAAATCCACCAGCAAATTCCTAAATAGCCGATCCACCAGCCACGGCGCCGCCTCATCTTCCGGAATTTGCTGAAATGCAATTTCCAATTCATACAACGAATCGTGCCGCGCTTCATCAATACGCGGCGACTGGCTCGTCGGTCCGATATACATCCCCGAAAACAAATACGACAGCGCCGGATGGTTCTGCCAGAACGCCACCAAACTCCTGAGTAAATCGGGACGCCGCAAAAACGGGCTATCGTCCGGACTTGCCGCACCCATTACCATGTGATTGCCACCACCCGTGCCGACTGCACGCCCGTCGATCAAAAATTTCTCCGCCGTCAACCGCGTCGCTCTAGCCTCGTCATACACAGTATTGATAATGGACTTCAGCGCTTCCCAATCCGCCGCTGGCTGTACATTCACCTCGATCACCCCCGGATCGGGCGTCACGCTGAAACTGCGCAACCGCAAATCCGCCGGCGCTTGATACCCTTCGATTACCAATGGTAATCCCAATTTCTGCGCCGTAAATTCAATCGCCGCGATCAACTCCAAAAACTGCTCGACATACGCCACCGGCGGCAAAAACACATGCAGCGTACCTTCCCGCACTTCAGCGCACAGCGCGCTTCTAATATAACTATTTAGATCTTTTTCATTTTTGGCAGCGCGTTTCTCAATCGCTTTAACAAGCGCTGCATGCTTCGGCAATGCGCCCTTCTGATCATACGTGCTGCACGGCGGAGATAGCTCATCCTTGGGAAATTCTACCACCGGCAAACTCGAAAGCGGCAACCTGAGTCCCACCGGCGAATCGCCAGGAATCAGCAGCAAATGCCCGTTGCGGAACGTCCATTTCGTGCTGATCCAGCGTTCGCGCTTGGGCGAAAAATACAGTGGCAGCACATAGCCCACCGGCTCGCCCAAATCCTTATCCATCAAATTCTGAAGCCGCGCCCGCTCGGCTTTCTCATGCACATCGGCCTGTAAAATATCGCCTTCAATCGGCAGTCGTTGCTCTTTCCATAAATAATACGGTGTATCTTCACGCGCTGGCAAAACGCAAGCATCGGGAACACCCAATGCCAACGCCAATTCACCAATAAATTGCTTCGCCGTTTCCGATGTGTGTCCATGCTCCACATCCGGATCGGCCAATAACTCCGCATTAATCCATATCGGCTGTCCATCCCCGCGCCAGATGCAATGCATCGCCCAGCGCGGCAGCAATTCGCCCGGATACCATTTACCTTGCGTGTGCTGCAGCAAACTCCCCGGGCTAAACCGTCCTTGCAACCGCAGCAATAATTCTTTCGCGAGCACCTTCTTCTCATCGCTCAGCGCCGTGAAATTCCACTCATCGCCGCTGCGGTCATCGATCGAAATAAAGGTCGGTTCACCGCCCTGCGTTAACCGCACATCCTGTTTTTTGAGCGCCTTATCCACCTTTGCGCCCAGCGTATCAATATCCTGCCACTGCGAATCCGAATAAGGCCGCGTCACCCGCGACGTTTCATTAATCCGCGTCACCGTCATTTCATGTTCAAGTGTCGACTCGCACGGTTCCAGCGTCCCACTGATCGGCGCGGCGCTCGATGGATTAGGCGTGCAGGAAAGCGGAATATGCCCCTCGCCCGTAAACAATCCCGACGTTGGATCTAGTCCCACCCAGCCCGCGCCCGGTAAATACACTTCCGTCCATGCATGCAGATCGGTAAAATCCACCTCCGTACCCGACGGCCCGTCGAGCGCTTTGACATCGGGCTTCAACTGAATCAAATAGCCCGACGCAAACCGCGTCGCAAACCCAAGCTGCCGCAATAATTGGCACAATAGCCATGCCATATCCCGGCACGATCCGCTCTTTAATTGCAGCGTCTCCTCACACCCTTGAATTCCCGGTTCCAACCGAACCACATAGCGTAAAACCTGGTTCAACTTCTGATTAATCTCCACCAGAAAATCGATTATGCTACGCGGACGCAGATCCACCGCACCCAGAAATTGCTGCGCCAGTTCGCCTTTTTCCCTCACCTCAAGATAGGGCGTCAATTCTTCTTTGAGCAGCCCTTCGTATTGAAACGGAAAATCTTTCGCATACGGCTCTAAAAAGAAATCGAACGGGTTAAACACCCGTATTTCCGTGACCAGATCAACCTCAACGCGGAATTCCCGTACTGGCTTGGGAAATATCACCTGCGCCTGGTAATTGCCGAACGGATCCTGCTGCCAGTTGATGAAATGCTCAGCCGGGCTGATTTTCAGCGAATAAGACTGGATATGCGAGCGCGTATGCGGCGCCGGACGCAGGCGGATCGTCTGCATTCCGAGCGAAATGGGTCGGTCGTAACGGTAATGCGTCACATGATAGAGCGCGGCCAGCATTCCCATTAGTATTCCTTAAGTCGTTCTTTGACATTGCACATTTCTGCATTAGTATCACACCCACCAACACTTGTCATTCCCGCCTTCGCGGGAATGACGGCAACTGAACGAGGATTTCTTGGGCGATATTACAAGTGATATTCTGGCGTTAAGTTTTGATAGCCTCAGTTCTCCTTCCATCCAGGTCAAATTACCCGACCAGACTTACGGTTCGCACCCGCTAGGGTGGGGAATCGCCTGGTATCCTAACGACGATCAGGCGGCCATCGTCAAAAAAGACCCGGTAGCACGCGGCACCAACGTGCAGATGGAAAATCTCGCCGATTGGAATACCTTCCGCTCCACCGTCTTTTTCTGCAAAGCCAAAGGCGCCGCCAAAGGCTATACACACCATGAAACTCAGCCTTTTTCCCGCAGCTTTGCCGGACAGGAATGGCTGTTCATGCATAATGGCGACCTCGACAAAGAGCGCTTAAAGCAGCTCCATCTCGACAAATCACGGTTCTTAGAACCGCTCGGAAAAACCGATTCCGAACTCGCATTTTGCTACCTGCTCGGCAAAATCATGGAAACCGAAGCCCGAAAACTCTCGGATGTTTCCGGCGAAATGCTGCTGCACTGGTTCGAGCAGCTCGACGCGCTCGGCAGCGCCGACATGTGCATATCCGACGGCCTGAGCCTCGCCTGTTTTTACGGCACCAAATCCACCCGTAAGCTCTATTACTCGCGTATCCAGCCAAACGACCAAATGTCGAAGTTCGAATCTGAGAGCATGCATCTTGAGATCAACGACCCGCGCGATACCTACCGCACTGCTTTTATCATTACCTCATCTCCGTTCGATGCCGGAAGCTGGCTCGCCATGCAGCCGGGGCAGCTCATCATCGCCAGGCGCGGAACCATCGTGTGGAACAGCCAACCTAACACATCCCAGCTTGCGCTATCACTTCCTACTCCAGCCAACAAACCCAATGAGCAGGCTTCCGGCAGCTTCAAATCTGTTCAGGCCGAGCAAGCGCAATACTATCACCAATCCACCGTCAATCTCCGCTCCATCACCCAAACGCAGGACGGACGGCCGCTGGCATACCGCATTTTCGATATCTCGCACATCACCGAATACAGCTATTCCGAGCCCATAGAGCACAGCACACACACCTTCCGCCTCGTTCCGGTGGAAGACCCGATCCAGGAAGTGGTGAACGCCAGCTTCATCATCTCCGTCGTCGGCGAGGAAATCGCTTATGAGGATGTATTCGGGAACCAATCCATGCATTACAGCATCAATACGCCCTACACCAAACTCTCCATCCAAAGCCGCAGCCGCGTGAAAGTGTACGCCACGCCGCCGGACGATTTCAGTCTGCTGCAGCGCCGCTCCTCCATTCCGCTGGTGTGGATGCCGTGGCAACGCCAGATGATGACGTCCTATCTGCTGCCGCCGGAACTTCCCGAAACACAGCTGCGCGAACTCACCGAATACGCCATGAGCTTTGTCGAACGCAACGACTACCAGTTGCTGGAAACGCTCAAAGACATCAACATAAGCATCTACCGCGATTATAAATACATGCCCGCTTCAACCTCGCTCATCACCACACCGTTCGAGGTGTATGCCGAGCGCCAGGGCGTCTGCCAGGATTTCGCCAACCTCTTCATCTGCCTCGCCCGCCTACTCAGCATCCCCGCCCGCTACCGCATGGGTTATATTTACACCGGCGTTAATTATGAAAACAAAATCCAATCGGAAGCCTCACATGCCTGGGTGGAAATCTACATCCCTTATGTCGGCTGGCGCGGCTTCGACCCCACCAACGGCTGCATGGTGGCGCAAGACCACGTCCGCGTCGCCTGCGGCCGAAATTATATCGACGCTACGCCAACATCAGGCACCATCTTCAAAGGCGGCGGCACGGAGACGCTAACCGTCGATGTGAAGATAAAGGAAGTGGTGGGATGACATAAAATCTCCCTCCCCCCTCGTGGGGGAGGGCCGGGGAGAGGGGGTTATCGCAACGAATTCGATTGCAGATAGAACCCCCTCTCCCTAACCCTCTCCCACAGGGGGAGAGGGAATTTAGAACGGAAGAGGTGCTATTTGAATTTCAAAAACTATCAAACCCAAGGCTTCTTCGACGAGCTGATGAAACCCACCGGCAAGCCGCGCTCGCTTGCTATGCCGCTTATCGAGCAGATCAATGCACTGGGCCCTAAGGAACTTGCCCGCCGCCAGAAAGCCGCTGAACTGGCGCTCTATCAACAGGGTATTACCTTCAGCGTCTACGGCGATAAAAAAGGCACCGAAAAGATCATGCCATATGACATCATCCCCCGCATCGTGCCCGGCGATGAATGGGCGATTCTAGAGCGCGGCCTCAAACAGCGCATCGAAGCCCTGAACCTCTTCATCGCCGATATTTACGGCAAGCAAAAAATCCTCAAGGACAAAACGCTTCCTTCCGAACTGATCCTCTCCTCCGCCTGCTATTTAAAGCAATGCATCGGCCTGATGCCACCCAAAGGCATCTGGATTCATATCACCGGCACCGATTTAGTGCGCCACTCCGACGGCAAATATTACGTACTGGAAGACAATCTCCGCTGCCCCTCCGGCATTTCCTACGTGCTACAAAATCGCGCCGTGCAAAAACGCACCTTCCCGCAAGCCTTCGATGCCATGAATGTCCGCCCCGTATCAGACTACGGCGATCATCTGTACGACACGCTACGCTACATTTCCCCGCCCATCGAAACCGAAAAACCCAACATCATCGTCCTCACTCCGGGCATCTACAATTCCGCGTACTACGAACACACCTTCCTCGCCCAGCAAATGGGTGTCACGCTCGCCGAAGGTTCCGACCTCGCCGTCGTCGACGATAAAGTGTATTTGCGCACCACCAGTGGCCTGCAAAAAGTCGACGTCATCTACCGCCGCATCGACGACGAATTCCTCGATCCGAAAGTCTTCCGCAAAGAATCGCTGCTCGGCGTCCCCGGCATTATGGAATGCTACCGCAAGGGCAACGTCACGCTCGCCAATGCGCCCGGCACCGGCATCGCCGACGACAAAGCGATTTATGCGTATGTGCCGCAAATCATCAAATACTATCTCGGCGAAGACGCCATCATCCAAAACGTCCCGACCTATGTCTGTTGGGATAAAAAAACAATGCGACCATGTGCTCGCCAACCTCAAATCCCTCGTCGTCAAAGCCGTCAAT
>Ga0206906_1084_pt1 | contig 15558 bp, 14 predicted proteins | sample Alteio_BWOrgHeat_79_FD_152935 | JGI IMG/M metagenome (GOLD analysis project Ga0206906, IMG submission 152935) | Enriched cells from forest soil in Barre Woods Harvard Forest LTER site, Petersham, Massachusetts, United States -... | ecosystem: Environmental > Terrestrial > Soil > Temperate forest >...
TGCGGTACACTTTCAGAAACGTCAACAGGTGCCGAACATCCGATTCAGGGAATTGCATCGATCACCAAAACGACAGATACCCTTTTTGCAGTCGATGCGATCAGCGGTCTTGCAGCCTGCAAATTAAAAATGGATGAATGGGGGATCGATGCAGTAGTTTCCGGTACGCAAAAAGGATTGATGATGCCGCCGGGACTTGCTCTTATTGCTTTAAGCGAGAAAGCTTGGAAATCAGTGAAATCAAAAAAGAGTCCGAAATTTTATTGGTCGTTAGAATCTGCTCTTGCGAAACTAACCGAGGAAAAATTACCGGATACTCCCTGGACGCCAAATGTCTCACTTGTACGTCAACTCCAGGTGTCGCTCCGGCTAATTCACTCAGAGGGAATTGAAAATATTTGGAAACGGCATGAACTGCTTTCTCATGCTACGCGTGAAGCAATGAAAGCTTTAGGTCTTTCACTTTTCGCTGAAATGCCAAGTGTGAGTGTGACTTCAGTGCATACACCGACCGGAATTGATAGCGGCGACATCGTAAAAAAGATGCGTAGCGAGTGGGGAATTTCTATTGTTGGAGGCCAAGGCTCGATGCTTGGAAAAATATTCCGCATCGGACATCTTGGATATTGTGATAGGACGGATATTCTCATGACGGTTGCGGCGCTGGAATGCGTTTTGTCTGATCTTGGAGTGCCGATTCAATTGGGTTCTGGAGTACATGCCGCACAAAATATATTTTTGAAAAAATAAATCATCATTGTTATTGCCAGACGAGGATAGTGGCTCCGACTTTAGTCGGCTCGCTCCGACTAAAGTCGGAGCCACTATTCTTTGAAAGATAATGACATGTGCTAATGAATCTTATGTACAAAATTCTCATCTCAGATAAACTTGCCGAGCAAGGCATTGACATCTTCAAATCCGAAAAAGACATTCAGGTCGATGTCAAGCTCGCGATGAAGCCGGAAGAATTACTCTCGGTCATCGGTGAATACGATGCGCTTGTCGTTCGTTCCGAAACGAAAGTAACTGCCGAAGTAATTGCGAAAGCCAAAAAGTTGAAGGTCATTGGCAGAGCCGGCGTTGGCTTTGACAATATTGATATTCCTGCTGCCACGCGAGCGGGCATTATTGTGATGAATACCCCTGATGCGAATACGATTTCCGCAGCAGAGCATACGATGGCGCTTATGCTATCAATGGCGCGCAATATTCCACAAGCTCGGGCAAGCCTACTTGAGAAAAAATGGGAGCGTGGTAAATTTGTCGGTATAGAGCTACTCGGAAAAACTCTTGGGATAGTCGGTCTTGGAAGAATTGGAAGCGAAGTTGCATTCCGCGCAAAAAGTTTTGGCATGAAAATACTTTCTTTCGATCCTTATGCCCGGCCTGAACATGCGCATGAACTTAGTGTTGAGCTTTGTGATTTCAAATCACTCCTTGAACGCTCCGATATTATCACCGTTCATGTGCCGATGACGAAAGATACTTCTCATTTGATAGGCGCAGAAGAATTAAAACAATGCAAAAAAGGGGTTCGCTTACTGAATGTTGCACGTGGTGGAATTTACGAAGAGAGCGCAGTTGCAGAAGCATTAAAATCCGGTCAGGTTGCTGCCGCAGCATTCGATGTTTTCACAAAAGAGCCGCCGACAGATAATCCATTGTTGCAATTACCGAATTTCATCGCAACGCCGCATCTTGGAGCAAGTACTGAAGAAGCGCAGATCAATGTTGCCATCGTTGTTGCAAAGCAGATCATTGAAGCTCTGAATAATCGGACGATTGCAAATGCTGTCAATGTTCCGGCAATCGATCCCGAGCAATGGCGCCACTTAAAACCGTATTATGAATTATCCGAAAAATTAGCAGGGTTCCTTTCACAAGGTCTGCATGAGCGGATCAATGGCATTCATATAACATATTCAGGTGATGTCACACAGCAGAAAACTCAGGCGCTGACGCTTGTTATTCTGAAAGATCTACTCGCTCCATTTTCTCAGGAGCATGTGAATGATGTCAATGCTCCCGTCATCGCAAAAGAACGAGGTATAAAAGTAACGGAATCAACGACCGATCATTTTGGAAGTTATACCAATAGTATTCATGTCGAGATCGAAGTGGAGAAAGGCAAACATTCTGTTCGCGGCACATTACTTGCTGATAATACTGCGCGCCTTGTCGAAATAGATACGTATCGTATAGATGTATCTGCAGAAGGTATGCTGCTGGTATTCTTCAATCCTGATATTCCGGGTATTCTTGGCAAAGTCTCTACAATTCTGGGAAATGCCGGAGTAAATATCGCTGGGCTTGCCAATGGCAGAATCGAAGCCGGCAAAGAGGCTGTGACAGTTATCAATGTTGATAATGAAGTGCCGGAACCAACAATGAAAGAAATTTCTGGTATCGAGGGACTCAAAAATGTCCGACTGGTGAAATTGTAACCGGTGTGTCATTGCGAGGAAGTCCCGTAGGGACGACGAAGCAATCTCCTAACAGATTGTAGTACATTAAATTCTACCACGATTTAGGGGATTGCTTCGTCGGGCTAAAGGCTATGCTTTCTTATGGTCGTATACCCTCACAATGACACATTTTTACTTCGCCCAATCCTTATACAATTTAGCCAGCGGGTGATGTACGACATTCGGAGTTGAAAGCGCAACCTTGTAATAAAAATCACGTGCCGAGGGATCCCAAAAAATCACCGGCATATTTTTCTCATCGCCGTAGGTACCATTCGTAGCCTCAAACTGTCCGCTTGTGAAATATCCGTCGCTGATCATATAATACATGTACGGTCCTTCACCTTTGTAGCGGTAGAATCCGAGTTTTGTAATATCATCAAAATCGAATGTTACCTCGCCCATGAGGGTATCACCAGCAAGATAGAGGCGTTTTTTTACGTTTGTCATTCCTTTATTTGCTTCTTCGAATTTTCTTCCTTGATAGTATTCGGTTATCAGCGATTTATGGAAATCGTCTTTGGAGTTATCCTTCGTGCTGTCATCGGGTTCGGAAACGATATTGGTGAAAATAATTTTACCGGTTCCGCTTTTTCCATCGGCATTAAGTGTAAGTCGAACTTCTTTATGGTCTGCACTCAGGCAGCCGGAAACGAAGATGAGAAATAAAATGCAACATGGGATAGCGGCAATACGGGAAAGCCTCAGGGCAGTTATCTGTTGTGTCATTAATGCAAAAATACGAAAAAAAAAGCGCGTTGTTGCGTTGCAACGCAAACAGAGATTGTATTTGTTTGAATTAGCGAATACAATTTGATAAATAATTGAAGATTATGAAAGTCGGAATTCTCGGAACAGGTGATGTTGGAAGATCAATTGCAAAAGGATTTGCAGGGATCGGATATGACGTTATGGTCGGCTCTCGGGATGCAAATGGCGTGAAAGCGCAAGCAATTGCAAAAGACCTTGGCGTCAAAATCGGCACATTTGCCGATGCCGCAAAATTTGGGGATATAGAGGTGATTTGCACATTAGGGGCAGGCACTGAAAATGCCATTACACTTGCCGGACCGGATAACTTTGCCGGCAAAGTCGTTATTGATGTTACTAATCCACTTGATTTTTCTAAAGGGATGCCACCAGGACTCTATACCGGTCATAATGATTCGGGCGGCGAGCAAGTTCAGAGGTTACTACCGAAAGCACATGTTGTCAAGGCGCTTAATATTGTCAGTAACCCTGATATGGTGTATCCGGAATTTTCAGATGGTAAGCCCGATATGTTCATTTGCGGAAATGACGCCGATGCCAAAAGGGAAGTAACGGAGATTCTTCAAAAGTTTGGATGGGATTCGATTATTGATCTTGGGGGGATCGAAATTTCACGCTACTTAGAGCCACTAATGATTGTTTGGGTTTTATACGGGTTGAAAACCGGTGGCTGGCGTCATGCTTTTAAAATGTTGAAGAAATAATAATGTTTAATTCCGAAATAAATATTCCGTCCGACTCTCGGACGCGCCGGACGCGGATGAATGAGCCTATACGTCGTTTAGTTCGCGAGAATGAGTTGCGCCCATCGAATTTTATCCTTCCGCTTTTCGCAAGCGACAGATCAACAAACTTCAAGCATGAAATATCTTCCATGCCGGGAGTTTTTCAACTTGGTCTGGATAATATTTTACGCGAAAGCGAACGTGCCCTTGAAGCAAAACTCGGCGGAATTATTCTTTTCGGTGTTACCGACGATAAAGATGATACAGGTTCATCGGCGCATAATGAATTCGGAATTATCCAGCAATCGGTTCGCGAAATAAAAAAGAGATTTCCTGAATTGCTCGTTGCTACAGATGTTTGCCTCTGCGAATATACTTCGCATGGGCATTGTGGAATAATTAAAGAAAAAGAAAATGGCGGATTTGAAATTGACAATGACGAAACAGTTGAGCAACTCGTTTTGGAATCTCTCTCTCATGCCGAAGCCGGAAGTGATCTTATCTCTCCTTCGGACATGATGGATGGCAGGATCGGTGCCATACGCGATGCTCTCGATGAAAATGGATTTGAAAATCTTCCGATCATGAGCTATTCGGCAAAGTATGCTTCGGGATTTTACGGACCGTTTCGCGAAGCCGCCGGAAGCAGTCCGAGTTTCGGCGACCGCCGCTCGCATCAGATGGATCCTGCCAACAGCGACGAAGCAATGCGAGTCATCGAGCGCGACATCCGCGAAGGCGCCGATATTATTATGGTCAAACCTGCCATGAGTTACCTCGATATTATTCGCAGAGCAAAAGATGAATTTACTCTTCCCATCGCTGCCTATCAGGTAAGCGGCGAATACTCGATGATCAAAGCCGCCGCCGCAAATGGCTGGCTGGATGAAGACCGCGTAATGATGGAATCGCTTACTTCCATCAAGCGCGCAGGGGCTTCGATAATTCTTACGTATTTTGCTTTGGAAGCAGCGAAAAAAATGGGATAAAAAAACACAAATTACTATTTTTCTAAAATTTATTTAATAACTTTAAAACATCATCTGGAAAATGATAAGCATTTTCAATCAATAACAGATGAGATTTGACTTTTAAGGCATCAGCAATTTTTACAAGTTGGTCTATGCTGATACTATGTTCACAACGTTCAATATTGCCAATATAAGTTCTATGTAATCCCGCACGTTCGGCGAGACTTTCTTGGGATAAATGTTTTTTATGACGAATATGCCTGATATTGTCGGCAACTATCATTCTGATCTTTCCATTCATAGGTATATAAAACGGATAAAAACCAGTAAGCCTTGACAGAGAGAAATAGGTATTTTTTAGCTTTTGCCATAAATAGTCTGCAAGTTATGTATATTTGTATGCCGTATATATAAGGACTACGTTTAATTAGAATTTAAAACGGGTATTTTTAAGAAAACCTGTATCTTTGGCTCTTCTTAAGCGTTGTACTTGAAAGATTTTTTTAACAATCAAGAACCCACATGTTATAAAAAAGATAGTTGTGTTTTTTCTTCTCCTGCTTTTTTGCACGAACGCAAAGGTTTCGGCGCAGATTGATCTCGTGTACAAGTTACCTCGTTTGACTTCTGTTCCGCCTTACTATTCAGGACAGCCAACGGCTGTTGCACTTGCCTATTACTGGTTCGATCAAGCGATGCGAACTTATACCACATATAAAGTGGACAGTTTTTTTAATGCGATGCAATACAGCGATACGGCAAAATATATCGCTGATGCAATTTATCGTCTAACTGACGACAACCCACTATCTTTTTATCTTTGGAAAGTCAGGAGTAAGGTAACGCCGCAACCATATTTGCCGCGTACTGATCCTGCAAGGTTACTGACACAGTCTCATCTTTCGATACGAATCCTTCATGGGGAGTACACATGGTTTTTGTCAGGACTCAAATCGAGGATAATATCAAAGGTAAATACATTCCAAATTGTCCAACTGACACTACATATTATTCTATCGGAAGAAAAGGCGGAATGCTACCGCTCTCAGTTCCTATTGATTCTACACAAGAACAATTGGCGGATTCTGGTGCATGTCTGACATTTGAATATGCACAGGAATGGGATCACGAACCTGTAACAGATGAGGTAGGTTTATTGCCATTCACTGACGCATCGGGCACATGGATAAGACCGGATTCTGAATACATCGTCTTTCTCGGTTTAGGAAGTTCTGGTAAGCGAATGGATTCGGCATTTTTTACACTTAAACCATTGGGGAATCTTCGGCTTTTCAGGTGGAATGTATCAGATACATAATGGGAAAGTAAGTGATCCAAAAGATGATTTTGGAATTGGTGCTTCCGTAGGACTTACTGTAGCAGATTGGAAAACCCGATTGAGAGCGAAAATTTACAGCCTCATTAACCCATAAAAATCTATAAGGAGTTATCCAATGAAATATCTAATTTTTTTTATTCTTTTTCTTACGCAGTTGGGTACTATTGCGTATGCTCAATCGGGTTGTCCGATAGATTGCTGTACTGAATCATTTCCGTATGTCTTTTGTCCAAAGGATACCGGAACCGATGGATTACATTGTTCTGCAATTCCTAATAGTGATCCTTCTCTATCTGGCAAAACGCCAGTGAAAGTACATATTCCTGGCAAAGTTTGTGTGGATCAACTTCCGCTTGATGAAACGTTGATGCCGATAACTGACGGTGATAATCTGTCATTACCTGATCCAATGTATGCTCCTACAGACCCAAGAGAAATCCAATTTAATAATGATGATTCATTAATCTTAATATCTCAAGAGCCTATAGATTTTGATCCTTCAAATACTTTATCGCATGGGCAATGGGTAACAGACCATACAAGTTGGCAAAATGCTATTGACACTTCTTATAAAAAAATCTGGGATTTAACTCAAGCAGATACAGATGCTCAGAACGCCTTAGATCACTGGGTTGCTTTGTGTCCAAGCCTTGTCAAAGACACAACATGTTGCCTACATATAACTTATGCAACTGATGATCCCAAAGACCAAGCCAAAAGAGCTAAGTTCCAGAATCAACATCTTACGTCATATTTGGCAGTAACTGATGCGCCGATTTGTGGAGAATCAGGTTGCTCTACGGATAGAAGTGTAATCATTAACTGTACCGATGAAGGAAGATTTAAAATACTTTTTCTTGATAGCGCGATTCGTGATGTTCGCTTTAATATTATACAAGTTCCTCAAGTTGCTTTCTGGACAGGACGCACACATCCTACTGGAATAGTAAATCAAGAAGACGGTAATGTACATGAACTTTACAGTTGGTATCAACTTATGGAACATGAAATTGGGCATTTTCTCGGAATGCAACATCCAGAGCAAATTAGCAATGGTGATACGTGCCGAAACAATGTTACGCAATGTAGCGGTCATCAAATGATGATGCAAGACGTAATTAATCCGCCAAACACTAATCCAGTTGGACTTTTTGCAGATGACACTTGCGAGTTCAGAAAACTTTATTGTTTCAGCAGTTTAGGTTGTAGCGGAGGTGTCAATGATACTCGTCCAACTGAACCGTATAATATGCAAATTTTTCCAAATCCATCTACCGGAGTAACATTACTTTCATACTCTGTTCCAACGAACACAAGTGTGAAAATTTGTCTGTATGATTTGCTTGGGAAAGTTATCATTAACGTTGTTGATGAAAAAGAATCACAGGGGCAATATACTATTTCTTTGCCTACTCAATATCTTGCCGCAGGACATTACGTATGTCATGTTCAGGTTGGTGAGCACGAAGCGAATGGTAATATTGTTATTTATAAAGTAGGAAAGGAAAAGAAAATTTATGTTACATAAAAAGTATATGCTGCTTGTTCTATTTTCTCTCTTTCCATCGTTATCGTTTGCCCAAAATAATTCTTGGATGGCCGCATCCTCGGATGGATTCACACCGCGAAGTAGTCTGACATGTAGTACAGTTAACGGAAAAATCTATGCAATAGGTGGCTCTACCGGAACAACATTTCTCAATACGCTTGAAGTATTTGATCCTATAACAAATTCTTGGACTACTCCAATTACTACTGGAAGTTTTTCAATTTTAGAAGGACATACGGCATGTGTTTTCGATAGCAAAATTTATGTTATCGGAGGTGATGGTTCACATGTATTGAGTATTTTTGATCCTGCTACAAATAACTGGACAACACCCACTACGACTGGACATTTTACAAATAGAGGTGGATTAACCTCTGCACTCTATAATGGAAAAATATATACTTTCGGTGGTAATCAGGGCGACATTGGTATTACTAATTTGCAGGAAATTTTTGATCCAAGTACAAACAGTTGGAGCACACCCGTAACGACAGGTACTTTTACTCCACGTACTAATTTGTGCTCTGCTGTTATCAATAATAAAATATATGTGCTTGGAGGTCAAGACACAAACCGTATTCTTAATACACTTGAAGTTTTTGATCCTGTAACAAATATTTGGACGACACCACAAACTACTGGCACATTTACAGCAAGATGGGGTTTTGGATGCGGCGTTATCAATGGTAAAATTTATGTTTTTGGCGGTTCCTTTGCACACGATCACACAGAAGTTTTTGATCCCGTTACAAATGTTTGGAGTACGGTAAATACTACTGGTGCTTTCACAGACAGAGGAAACTTTGGTTATGATACAGTGAACGGAAAAATCTATACGATGGGAGGTTCTGAAAGTGGACAAGGTGCGGTGAACATTAACGAGGTTTTTACAGCTTCATTAAGTGTGTCTCCTGCAAATTCTGATTCCGCCAACATAGTTATCCATCCAAATCCAACAACCGAAAACATTTCATTGCAAAATTTGCCGGAAAATACAATCAACATCCAGATTACCAATGTTCTTGGACAAACAATTGCAGAATTCAATCCGTCTGCAAACCTTGATTTAACGAGGTTTCAAGCAGGTGTTTATTACGTAAAAATCATCACATCCAATTCCATTATCACACAGAAAATAATAAAGGAGTAAAGTTGTCCACTATTTCTTCAGTGGATGCCGACTCAGATTATTTTTAATTATGTTGATAAAAAGTAGAACGAAATTCTATCATTTTCTAATATGAGTTTGTTCTTCATTCGTCAGAAATTCACCTGATGAATTCGATGCCACGAACAGTAAAGAAGAAAACACCGGTTAAAAAAAGAATAAGTTTATCAAAGAGAGCTGTAGCTGCGAAGAAAGTCCTTGCCCCCAAAAAAATAGAGGCGGTAAAACATCACCCTCCGGTAAAAAAGCTTGGGAAAAAACGAACGATACTTTCAACACTTCTTGGAGTTGTTTTAATTAGCGGAGCAGGCTTTGGAATTACGGAATTTACCTATTATGACCGCCATGTCGATACCGATGATGCGCATATCGATGCCGATATAAGTCCGGTAATAACGCGCATCGGCGGCTATGTCGATAATGTCCGTTTCGATGATAATCAGCATGTCCGGCAAGGCGACACGCTTGTAGTTTTGGATGGAAGGGATTATAAAGTAAAATTGGAGCAAGCAGAAGCAAGTCTTGCTTCTTCAAATTCTTCCGTTAATGTTTCCGAAGCGAATATCATGAGCGCCGAAGCAACAATTGGTGCGGCGCTTGCTGATGTCGAAGCGGCGAAAGCGCAGCTTCGTATTGCAGCGAACGATCAGGAAAAAGATGCCGCATCAAATCATTTGAAGGCGATGACAGCGCGATTAAAAGTTGCGCAGAAACAAACTGATACATATCGGGAGCAATTAAAATCGGCTTTCTCTTCTATCGATGTAAAGAAAGCTGATATTGATTATGCAAAACTTCAACTTTCTTACACTGTCATAACTGCTCCTGTTTCCGGTATCATATCCAAACGATTGATTCAGCCGGGTGAATATATCCAACCGGGGCAATCGCTATTTTCTATTGTGAATGATACCAGTATTTTCGTAACGGCAAATTTTAAAGAAACACAGATCGAGCGGATGAGAAGCGGGCAGCATGTCGAATTGAAAGTCGATGCCTATCCCGATGCCGAATTCGAAGGCGAAGTCGGAAGTTTTTCACCTGCTACAGGTTCGGCATTCTCACTGTTGCCATCCGATAATGCAACCGGAAATTTTGTGAAGGTCGTGCAAAGAGTACCGGTAAAAATTCCGATCACCGGAAGTCCTGCCGCGAAACGATTGCTGAAGCCGGGCATGAACGTCAAGGCAATCGTCACCCTTGATCGTTAAAAACATTTCATGGCTGAAGTCGGTATCAGGAAATGGCTGATCACCTTCACGGTGATAACTGCTGCAACGCTTGAACTGGTCGATGTAACGATCGTCAATGTTTCGCTGCCGCAGATCATGGGCAATCTCGGCGCAACGCTTGAAGATATCGGCTGGCTGGTTACGAGTTATGCCGTTGCAAATGTCATTATCCTCCCAATGTCCGGCTGGCTTGGGGCGCAGTTTGGAAGAAAAAATTATTTCCTCGCTTCGATCATTATTTTTACTTTTGCCTCCTTTCTCTGTGGTAATGCCCATACACTTACAGAGCTAATTATCTTTCGCATCATTCAAGGTCTTGCCGGTGGGGGATTACTTTCGACTTGCCAGGCAATTCTTCTGGAAACATGGCCTCGCGAAGAGATCGGCATGGCAACCGCGCTTTTCGGTTTAGGGGCAGTAGTAGGACCGACAATAGGTCCCACAATTGGTGGTTACATCACCGACCATTTTTCCTGGCCCTGGATTTTTTATGTAAATATTCCGGTCGGTATTTTAGCCGCAGGCTGTGTCTATATTTTTGTCAGAGGTCACCGACATGCAAATCCTATGCGTGTAGATTGGATCGGAATACTATTGCTCATTATTACCGTTGGCAGTTTGCAAATATTTCTTGAAAAAGGAAACGGCGAAGGGTGGTTCGATACTACATACATTGCTGTCCTTGCCTTCGTCGTTATGATCGGCACAATTTTATTCATTTGGCGAGAATTAAGTATTGAAAATCCTGTCGTGAATTTCAAAATTTTACGACATCGAAGTTTTGCGCTTGGCATCGTTACTTCGTTTGCCTTTGGCTTTGCTCTCTATAGCTCAACCTTCGCCTTGCCGATATTTTGTCAAAATCTTTTGGGCTTCAGCGCGCAGCAGACGGGCATCATTATTATGTATGGCGGCATTGCAACGATCTCTATTCTCCCATTTGTCGGAATGGCATTGAAGCGAGGGATTCCAGCCCAATTGATCTGCGTAGGCGGCATGATACTCTTCCTGATCTTTACTCAACTCATGTCCCACTTTACGCTCTCAGCCGGACTTGATGATTTTCTCTTACCTATTCTCATACGAGGAGTCGGATTGAGTTTGCTCTTTGTCCCTATCACTACCCTTGCCTTGCAGGATGTGCCGCATGAAGAATTGGGGCAGGCAACAGGCTTGAATAATATGATGCGGCAACTGGGTGGCTCACTCGGAATAGCTATTATTACAACTATTATATCATCCCGAATGGCACTTCATCATGCGCATTTATCAGAAAATGTTTCTCTTAATTCCCCCCAATTCCTGCAACGATTTAATGGAATGGTTGCCGCACTAACATCGAAAGGATATAGTATTTCTACTGCCAAACAACTTGCCATGCAATCGATAAACGGCTCCGTAATGAAACAATCCTATCTTCTCACCTATGGCGATGCATTTTGGATAGGTGGTATTCTGTTCATGATCGCAATGCCATTTATTTTCCTTCAGCGATTCAAGAAAAAAATAAAAGTTGCCGAAGCTCATTAGTGAGGATTTATATTCATTTACTGTTCTTCATCCTCAGATATTTTATCTATGACGGATACAAAAAGCAAATCGCTTTTCGAGCGCGCTTTAAATACGATTCCCGGCGGAGTAAATTCTCCTGTTCGCGCTTTTCGCGGTGTCGGCGGAACGCCGCTTTTTATGGGGCATGCCAAAGGTGCATATATTTGGGATGCTGATGGAAATAAGTATATCGATTACGTTGGTTCATGGGGTCCGTTTATTCTTGGGCATTCTCATCCTGCTGTTACTGAAGCAATAGTTAAACAGGCTGAAAAAGCAACGAGCTTCGGCGCTCCTACTGAACTTGAAATCAAACTTGCAGAACTTGTTTGCCAACTTGTGCCGAGTATCGAAATGATTCGGATGGTGAATTCCGGTACCGAAGCGACGATGTCCGCGATCCGTCTTGCCCGGGCATATACAAACCGAGAAAAAATAATTAAATTTGAAGGCTGCTATCATGGGCATGGCGATTCTTTTTTAATTAAAGCCGGAAGCGGAGTCTTAACTCTCGGCGCTCCTGATTCCCCCGGCGTTACAAAGGGAACGGCAATCGATACGTTGAATGCTATCTACAATAATATTGGTAGCGTCAAAAAATTGATCGAAGCAAATTCAGATCAAGTCGCTGCTATTATCGTTGAGCCAATTGCCGGAAATATGGGCGTTGTTCCTCCCAAAGAAAATTTCCTGAAAGAACTTCGCGAACTCTGCACAAAAGAGAATATCGTTTTAATATTCGATGAAGTCATGACAGGTTTCCGCGTAGCACTTGGCGGAGCGCAATCTATTTATAATGTCAAACCCGATCTCACCACGCTTGGTAAAATCATCGGCGGCGGATTACCGGTCGGAGCCTATGGCGGCAAAAGAGAGATCATGAAAATGATCGCTCCATCCGGTCCGGTGTATCAGGCAGGAACATTGAGCGGTAACCCTCTTGCCATGGCTGCAGGAATTGCCACGCTGAACGTTTTGCGCGATGAAAATCCGTATCCGATCTTAGAAAAGAAATCCGCATTCTTGGCAGATGCCTTTGCTAAACGTAGTAAAGAAGCCGGAATCAAAACTTTTCAGACGAGAATCGGTTCGATGATGTGCCTATTTTTTACCGATAAAGAAGTAGTTGATTTCGATTCAGCTTTTACCTCGAATAAAGAGCACTACGCAAAATATTTCCATTCAATGCTTGATAGTGGTATCTATCTTGCGCCTTCTCAATTCGAAGCAATGTTCATTAGCGCTGCGCATAGCGATGACGACTTCGAAAAAACTATCAATGCAAATCGAAAAGCATTAATGAGCCTATGAGCACGACCAGGCATCCAGTCATCAATGGAAAAGAAACTGAAGGCGCTGGCGGACTTTACGAAATTCGCAGCCCATTTTCGAATAAAGTCATCGGTTCGGTAACTTACGCCGATTCAGTGCAGATGAGATCTGCAATAGAGAATTCCGAAAAAGCATTTCAATCGTTTCGCTCTGAACCATCTGCAAGAAGATCAAGAATTTTGCAAGGTACTTCAGAGTTGATCGCCGAACGCAAAGAAGAAATTGCCAAACTCATCACAATCGAAAGCGGAAAACCGATTACGTATTCCCGAATCGAAGTTGACCGCGCAGTTTTTACTTTTGCTGCCGGTGCCAAAGCCGCACTTCATGCGAATAATGATATTGCTCCGGATCTTTTAGGCGCACCGAATGCAGTGGGACGAAATGTTATGTATAGATATTTCCCTACCGGAGTCATTGCTGCTATAACTCCATTTAATTTTCCACTCAATCTTGTCGTTCACAAAGTTGCTCCCGCAATTGCATCAGGTAATACTGTAATCTTAAAACCTGCTCCGCAAACTCCACTAACTTCTTTCCTGCTATCCGATATTATGCAGGAAGCCGGTTTGCCGGATGGTGCTCTGAACGTTGTGCCTTGCGAAAATGATGTTGCCGAAGCAATGGTCACCGATGAAAGGGTAAAGGTGCTTTCTTTCACCGGCAGCGCTGCAGTCGGATGGAAATTAAAATCCCTCGTTCCAAAAAAGAAAGTTACCCTTGAACTCGGCGGCAATGGCTCCATGATCGTTGATGAAGTCAAAAATTGGGATTCGATTATCAAAGAACTCACTGTCGCTGCATATTATTATGTCGGCCAGGTCTGCATCAGCTTGCAAAATCTCTATGTAAAAAGAAATCTTTACGATGAAATGCTTGATCGAATGGTTCGTGATTCGGAAGATATTTCTGCTAATGATCCGATGAATGATAAAACTCTTCTCGGTCCGATGATCTCCGACGCTGCGGCAAAGAAATCGTGGCAGTGGATCACTGAAGCTCGCTCAACGGGTGCCACAATTCATTGCGGAGAATTCACACCACCTAATTTTATTACTCCGACAATTCTTACCGATGTTCCGGAATCTGCAACGATCTTCAAAGAAGAAGCTTTTGCTCCGGTTCTTCTCATGATTCCCTATGATGATATTTCCGAACCGATCGGGAAAATAAATTCCGGACGTTACGGATTGCATGCTTCTCTCTATTTAAGCGATCCGAAAACTATTGAATCGGTTTACGAGCAGCTTGAAGTAGGCGGATTAATTGTGAATGATACAAATATTTTCCGAATTGATACCATGCCATATGGTGGCATTAAAGATTCAGGTTTTGGTCGCGAAGGTATTGAATTCGCAATGCGAGAAATGTCAGAAATGAAAGTAAAAGTGGCACGGACTCTTAGTCCGTGATTCCCGCAGCACGGACTGAGAGTCCGTGCCACTGGAATCTATACATTTTACTTACACGGTTCAACCACCCTTACTGCAATACGCCGGTTTTGCTTCCTTGCATCTTCGATCATCTTTGCCGTTACCTTCTTGCTCTTCTTCGGTTCCGGTATGACCGGTTTTGTCGAGCCGTAGCCGACCGTGCGGACGATATGCGCCGGATCGGTGCCTTGATCGATAAGCCATTTCTGTACCCGTGCTGCGCGAATCTCGGAGAGATATTGATTATGCTTTGCCTCGCCTTCTTCGGAAGCATGTCCTTCGATCTCTACTTTCAGATTTCCGCATTGCTCGACGAGCGCCTTGATCTTATTTAGCGTTTCCAGAACTCCCGGCTGTGACATATCGAAATTATCTGTATTGACGATAAAGAGAACGCCCGGGAAATTCGTTACCGTATTTACTTTCGGCGGAGGCGGGCAGCCATCCGGCGCAACGCCTGGAACAAGTGGACATTTATCGACGCCATCCTTGAAACCATCGCCATCGGTATCGGGATTGAGCGGATTCGTCTTCGTCTTGAAGATCTCATCGTAATCGTTCAGTCCGTCATCATCCGTATCAACTTTCAGCGGATCAGTATGATAGGTCTTTACTTCGTCGCCGTCGGAAAGTCCGTCGCCATCGGTATCGGCTTTGAGGGGATCGGTCTTATAGATCTTTACTTCATCTCCATCGGAAAGTCCGTCGCCATCCGTATCGGCTCTGAGAGGATCGGTATGATAGGTTATCACTTCCTCGTAATCGCTCAATCCATCACCATCGGTATCGGCTTTCAGCGGGTCGGTATGATATTTATTTATTTCATCGCCGTCACTTAGTCCGTCACCATCGGTATCCATTTTTAGTGGATCGGTGTGATATTTATTTACTTCATCGCCATCGGAAAGTCCATCTCCATCGGTATCGGCTTTTAGTGGATCGGTATGATATTTTATTTCATCACCGTCGGAAAGCCCATCGCCATCGCTATCGGCTTTGAGCGGATCGGTATGATAGGT
>Ga0206906_1085_pt1 | contig 15457 bp, 13 predicted proteins | sample Alteio_BWOrgHeat_79_FD_152935 | JGI IMG/M metagenome (GOLD analysis project Ga0206906, IMG submission 152935) | Enriched cells from forest soil in Barre Woods Harvard Forest LTER site, Petersham, Massachusetts, United States -... | ecosystem: Environmental > Terrestrial > Soil > Temperate forest >...
TCGCACGCAGCCGCATGCTGGAGATGATGGATTACGCCGAGCGCGGTATCGGGCAGTTGCTCGATGCTCAGAGGGCAGTGTTGAAAGAAGCAAGGTGAGAGGACATTTAAGCCGCAAGTCAACTGACATCACGCATCTGGTTTGCATTGGATAGATTAACAACTGACTATCACAGCAGAGTCGCCGAAACCAGCTCTGAGAAATGTTGATCGATTAGACCTGACTCACTTCAAAATTTTCTGTTCTCCGCAGCGTGCTCGAAGAAGCGCGCAGGGATCAGTTGATGCCCGATGGCATTGTATTGTTTGGTTATATTCGCTGGCAGCAGCTTCAGGTCTTCTTTTCGCTTGAGCATCTGGGTTCTGACAAGCGCCTCGATTACTTTTTCAAGGCCCGGGTTTACAAAATCAAGGAACGCGCGCCAGAAGGCTGTGGGCACGAGCAATACCGTGCCGCTCGATCCCTCCAGTTCCTGCCCACCGTCGTGCGCCGGGACAGGTGTTCCTCCAACCGTTGCCTTTAGATTCTTTAGCCAATCCGCACTCTGCGTGTATACGCGAATCACGCGCGAGTCAGCGCCTGCGCGAAACCAGGCCGTGAGTTTGTTACAAAAATCTGCAGTCTCGGCCTTGCCGCTTGGCCCTACAAAGGCGCCATCAAACGAATAGACCTCTTTCAGAACGGTATTGTAAAAAATATCGTCCTTCCCGGTAGCAGCAAATGTCTGCGCTATGCGACGGATCCCCGAGCTGAATCCGGAAAGAGCCAAGTGACCTACAGGCTGCGCAATCAGCGGATACTTGACCCCTACGGTGCGCTGCAGCCAGTAATTCACCTCGTGCAGGAGCCGGTGCAAGTTGGCCTTCGTGGGCAAGTCACCCATTTCCACGTGGAGTCCTCCGACTGGAAAGATCAGGATGGCCGGCTTTGCGCTCGCCTCTAGCTGGTGAACGAGCGCTTTTCCCATCGTGGTGACGACACCGGTCGGGCTGACGAATGGCTGCAGCAGATATCGGGACACCAGCAGCACGTAGTCCTTGCTGAACGGATAGTCTCCGTGAAAGGCAGTCGGATCGTCAGGCGGATTGACCGGGATGTTTGGACTGAAGAAGAGGTGATATGGAAGGGTAATCGGAGATTTATCCTCCTCCTGTTTTTTGATGGTTTCGATGATCTCGTTTGATACATAGATCGCTATCAAACGCGGCGTAGAAGTTCGTTCAACAAAAAATAGTTTGCCTCCTGGTGTAACGGGCACCGTCGTTACGTTAAGAAAAATGTCTCGGTCGGCATTCAGGATAGGCGTCGATACCTTAGAGATCTTCAAAGGGCCGGGCGTGAGATTGATCGAACCTGACAGGTTCACGCCATTCACCTTACCGAGCGCGTCTCTGATGTGCAGCAGGACAACGAACACTTCCAGATTGAAGCCCCCGCCGTCGCGCGAGTGGCTGTCAAGATTACGCATTTCAACCTTTTGATCTCCATCGAAGACGAAGGTTGGTTTTTGCGACTTAACAACTTTTAGCGTCTGCTCAACGGGAAAAAATCCGTCCAGGGTAACTTTGACGACCACACTGTTGTTGTCCCCCGGAAATGGGGTTTCGAAAGCGCCGAGACCGGCGAGCGGTACCCCAAGCTGTACACCGTCGAAAGCCGCTTCCACTTTGGCGTTGTCCAGCGGCGAATACGTCGAGTCCAATACATGTACGATCAGAAAAAGGGGCATTCTGCGCGGAGTCCTTCCTAAGCATCGGTTGAAATAGCCGGTATATGGGGCGGATCAGCTGCAGCTTCCACATTCTCCGGATCGACTCCTTCGCTGTGACCCTGCAGTTCAGATGGTTCCGGATCGGGTGGTACAGGTCCAGGGTCTACAGGCTGCACGGCAGGCGGCGGCAGGATATGCAAAGGATCGTTCGGGTCCACGATGCGGTAAAGCTCAACCAGTCCAAAGAGGCCGACCACGTGTCTCTTATCGCGGATCTCGGCGAGATACCGGACGTGTTTACGATAATCGGCAAAGGTGAAGACGCGGTGGATTCCGCTCACAACACCTTCGCTCTTGGTGAAGACCCTTTCCTGGGAACCATCCTCGCTTACGATGCGCATCACAGCGTCATCTGTCCACGGCATGTGCGTCCCGAATTCGATTCCATAACGGAATGGATGCAACGGAATGGATTCACAGGGACTCGAAATGGAAATCCGCTGGTAAAACCTGCAGGCGAAGGTGTCGTACGTATCGGAGAATTTCCTGTCTGCGCCAGGCAGATGTGTGCTGCGCCTTGTCTCGCCGTCGGACCAGAATCGCTTGATGCAGCCCGATTTGTTGCCTAGTGCACTTGGGCAGGGCCACTTTTGGGGATCGATCTTGCTGCCCACGCGAAACAAAAGAACCATCACGCGACGATTGATCGCATTTTCCTCGTTGCGCTCGGCGATACCTGCTGCGTCGTTTTGCTGTTTTGCCTGGTCAAATTGCGCCTGCTTTTCCTGGGAGAAGATTAGGAGTGGATTGAACTCGCTACACCCCTGGTAATCTCCCTTGCCAGCGGAATCAGCCCCTTGCGCAAGAAAATCGGTCTTATTGAGGACGAGTTCGTTCGGGCACAGTTTCTGTAAATATGCCTTGATCAGATCGCTGTTTGGCGTGCCGGCTGGCAGTCCGGTGAAGCTCTGCATTTTCTGATGCTGGTTGTCTCCCCAATTTTCAGTGCTGGATATTTGCTGCCACAGACTTACGGCTTTTGCAGTGTCTCCATGGGCGACGATAAGGCTGTATATTGCCATGGCCCGTCGTCCGCTGAGTTGCTTGTTGTAGTCATCTGTGCCGACCGGATCCGCGTGACCAAAAACAGAGAGCGGGCAATCCGGATAATCCTTGAGCAGCGTTATGAGGTGTGCCAACTCGACCCGAATATCGTTTGGATTCTTAGGATCAGAGGGGTCGGCATCGACGAAGGAAGAATCAAAGGCAAATCGAATATCATCCACACGCCAGCAAGCGACCGGAGTGAGCCGCAGATGCACGGTATTCAATTCGTCGGAAGTGGAAGGAGCGACATTGAACTGCAAAGGAGCAACCGCGTCGTGCTTTCCGGAGACGCCGCCGTCCGAAGCAGTATGGACTTTCGCACGCCCGTCACTCATAACACTCTCACCATGGCCTCATGCGACGACCCTACGGCTCGGTGGGTCTCCGGATCTCCAGGCCGCACCTTTCACAGTAACCATGTGCTTGATAATTTACATCCGGATCCAACGATCCACCCGCATTGATTTTGAGATGCAAAAGCAAGGGACAGCCCGCGCGTCCTAATTCGCTACGATCGGGAAACTGCGCCCCTGCGCCCTGAATGTTGCTTGCTGGGTTAAAATCATTCGTGAAACTCAATTTCAAAACTTCCGTAACCTAAATCGATCCGATACAGAACCGAAAGAGCAGGAGAATTACGATGTCGACGAATCTCACCCCCGGAAAACTTGCCGGACTGAAAGCAGTCTCGGACAAACGCGGTGTCATCGCCGCAGCCGCCATGGACCAGCGCGGCTCGCTGAAGAAATCGCTGGCTAAGGAAAAAGGTGTTGCCGATCTACCCGATTCGGCGCTCGAAGAGTTCAAGATTCTTGTCACCGAAGTCCTTACCAAGCATGCCTCGGCGATCTTGCTCGACCCCGAATTCGGTCTTCCCGCTTCGAAGAAGCGCAATGGCAAAGGTCTGCTGCTTGCCTATGAAAAGACCGGTTACGACGCGGCACTGCCGGGACGTCTGCCCGATCTGCTCGACGTATGGTCGGTCCGCCGCCTGAAAGAAGCTGGCGCGGACTGCATCAAGATTCTGCTCTACTACACCCCATTCGAAAAGTCCGCCATCAACGACCATAAGCATGCGTGGGTCGAGCGCATCGGCGACGAGTGCATTGCGCATGACATTCCTTTCTTTCTTGAGACCGTAGGCTACGACGTGCACGGTGAAGACGAAAAGGGTATCGGCTACGCCAAGCGCAAGCCTGATGTTGTGACCGGATCGATGGAAGAGTTCGGCAAGGAGCGTTACGGCGTTGATGTTCTGAAAGTCGAAGTGCCCATCCAGATGGAATTTGTCGCAGGTACCAAGGCCTTCAAGGGCGAGCAGGCTTACACTCGCGCCGAAGCTTTGGAGCACTTCCGCACGGCCGCTTCTTCGACGCACAAGCCGTTCATCTATCTTTCGGCTGGCGTTTCGAACCCGGTCTTTATTGAAACGCTGGAACTGGCTGCGGAAAGCGGAACCAGCTTCAACGGCGTACTCTGCGGCCGCGCTACCTGGAAAGACGGCATCGCCGTCTACGCCAAGCAGGGCGCAAAAGCTTTCGAAGATTGGCTCAATACCGAAGGCGTCAAGAACATCGAGAATGTCAACAACGCTCTTAAGGCGGCGCACTCCTGGTTTGACAAGGTAGGAATCAGGGCTGAAGCGTTGGTCTAAGCAGCAAAATTCAACTTCAACGAAAAGCGCCGCGACCTTAAAGTCGCGGCGTTTCATTTTGCCAAATGCTTTTAGTGACCTCACACCGAAACGGGTGATATTTCATCCACGTAAATTTGTGCATTCGAGCGCCGCTCTTCGGTACATTTTTTTAACCAATGGTATGTAGACTTAAGATACATATTCTGTAGTTACCATCAGTTAATTCATTGTTTCTAAATAGCTTAACTTTATGTTTTCTATTTGAAAATTTAACGAGGCAAGAGGCAACTCTAGCAGGAAACCCTGCATTCCTATTCTCAACACTAGAGGCAACTTCAATTTAGTAACTCACCTTTATCGAGTATCACTCTTGAATCGTCTGCTTTTGCAGACCCTCGGTCACACTACCCTTTGGCTTCCCTTCCTTACTGCCTCTGAAGCGGGCCCGCTGGAAAGCGGGCCCTCATGCTTTCTGCCATTCTCCGCCGTTAAAATGTAAGGGCATGTCATATTCTTCAGAAAGCCGTTCCTCCTTCGAAAAGCTGAACGACGTACTATCGAGTGCTGGACGTACGCGTACGAAGGATCGTCTGCATACCCGCAACCGCGAACGCGAGCCAGAGCGGCCTGTGCCACTACGACAAAAGCAACGCCGAGTCGCAAAAACGCAGGTTGAAGTCATACAAGTCCCTGGCTGGTTGGAACTGCCGTGGTTGATGCATGGCTTCAGCACTCGTACCGGAGGCAAGACGTCAGTGTATCGCCCGAATCAGCGTGCCGGTGAGCTGAATTTGGGGTTCACAGCATCTGACACCCGCGAGACTGTGCTTGCCAATCGGAAGCTCTTTGTGACTGCTATTGCACAGGGAACAAAGACGATTCCTTCGCTGGTCACGTTAAAGCAGATTCACTCATCGATCACGAAGGTCGTGGGCAAAGCAGACGCCGGTGATGAAGCACGCAGCAAAGCCGACGGCATGATGACCGATGAGCGCGGCCTACTTCTCGGCATCCAGACTGCGGATTGCATTCCGGTCCTCATCGCCGACCGCAGGAAGCGGGCCGTAGCTGCATTCCACGCCGGCTGGCGCGGGACGCTCAAGCGTATTGTCGAGCACGGAGTGGGACGCATGCGGCTGGAATTCGGCAGCCGTCCCGACGATTTGATTGCGGCTATAGGTCCCGGAATCGGCCCTTGCTGTTACGCCGTCGGCGAAGAAGTGCGGACGGAATTTGAATCGCAGTTTACGTACGCATCGGACTTATTCTATGAAGTTTTCAACTCTGACCCCATCAGGGAAAAGTACCCCATGCTGTTTCTTACGGCCCGAGCACCAGGGCACAGTAACATTGGCCCGAGTCTGCATCTCGACCTGGTAGAGGCTAACCGCCGTCAACTGATCGATGCCGGTCTCCGCGCGGAAAGCATCTACGTTCTGGGCGACTGCACCAGCTGCTTTACCGATCGTTACTTCTCGCATCGCGCGGACCACGGTTTCACTGGCCGTAGCCTCTCCGTCATTGGCATACGCGCATAAAAGAGGCATGGAGATCGTCCATGCCTCTTCTGAGTAGTGGTATGTGGGTTGAAACCATCAGGCCGAATGCTGCTCCGGGCTGGAGGTTGGATGAGAATCCGCCGGCAACGTCTCCTTAGGATTCACCAAGTCTCGTAATTCTTTGCTGGGCTTGAAGTAAGGAACGCGTTTGGCCGGAACTTCAACCTTGGCGCCGGTCTTGGGATTACGGCCGATTCGCGGCTTACGCTGCCGGATGCGAAAGCTGCCGAAACCGCGAATCTCTATTTTGTCGCCTGTTTTGAGTGCGTGGATGACGGAATCGAAAATAGTATCCACGATCACTTCTCCATCGCGCCGCGTCAGGTCGCCGAGTTGGGTCACTTCCTCCACCAAGTCTGCTTTGGTCATGGCAAGTTTAGCTCCAAAACTAGGTTACGCTTGTTAAACATAATAGATGCAACAAATTTAACCTTTATCTCCAAAGAAAATAGAACCCAGCATGTTTTTCCAGCAACTGTTCCGGATTTGGCCATAAATCGTCCGCGTCTGAGGTCACTAAATCCAGCAAAGATCGTCTTTTTTTCGGGGGTTTCACTACATTTGGTTCTCCGGAGATCCCCACCTGACGTGCCGTCTCAAGCAATGCATCCCGGAAACCCCCTTGTTTATCAATCAGGTGCAGGGAGAGAGCCTGCTGCCCTGTCCAGACCTGCCCTGTTGCCAAAGGAGTCAACACATTTGTGCCTATGCTGCGTCCGGCGGCTACATCGCGGATGAACTGGGTGTGCATATTGTCTACCAGGCCTTGAAAATAGGCTCGTTCCTCCGGAGTCATCTCGCGCGTCGGCGAACCGGCATCCTTAAGCGATCCGGCCTTCAGAACTTCCGGCCTCAACTTGGCCCATTTCAACAGATCGCCGTAATTGGTCCACTCCATAATGACACCGATCGAGCCGACAATGCTCGCATCGTTCGCATAGATTCTATTGGCGCCAGAAGCGATGTAGTAGGCGCCGCTGGCGCCCACGCTTTGAATCGACGCGACGATCGGTTTCTTCTTTTCATCGCGGATCCGACGAACTTCATTGTAGATTTCCTGCGATGCGGCAGCTCCTCCGCCGGGAGAGTCGATATGCAGGATGATTGCTTTGATCGAGTCATCCTGATCGAAAGTGCGCAGTTGATCGACTGTTTTATCCGCAGCGAGAATGACGCCATCGACATCGATCACACCGATGCTGTTGCCGAAATTTGCGCTACCGCCAATCACCTGCACGGCAACATAACCAAGCAGACCAACCACGGCGACGAACACCACTAAAAGTCCGCCGCCGATCAATACCCAGAACGATGCCGAACGGCGCTTTTCTTCTGCCATAGCGGCGAGTGTAGCACTTGCGGACAGCCTTGGCATGCCAACCCTCGTCCCGTTTTGATGCGATCCGCGTTCCCTCCTCGCTTCAGATTCGTTTCACCTGTCCGATCACATGCCAGTGAATCGCAAACCAGCACAGGATTGCGCAGGCCAAAGCCACCAGCGAGAATTTCACCTTTGTAATTTTTCTCATCTCTGCGCGTTTCCAGACGCGAATTCCCGAGATGATGGCAAACACACTCAACAGGAGAGCGAGAGCGGTGACAACATTCATCAAATAGAAGTATTTATCCCACGCCGGTGTAGGGGGCATCAGATCGTCGCTCGCCACCGCAAAGAAGATGAATATAGTCGACAGCAGCACAACCCAGACCCACGCAGCGGCACGGGAAACCCATGGCAGCCACTGCGTTCCGGTCTGCGGGGCGGGGCGTGGGCGCTTCCGAAAAAAGAGTCTTTTGCCAAGGCGAATGAGCGAGGCAAGCACCACGAACGCGAGCACTACCAGACTGGCTCCGACTGTACACAGCAAGAATTTGCCGTTCTCATACCATGGCACCCGCTGCCCCTGTGTACCTGGGAAATCGTATGCAACTCGAACGACTTTTCCCTCTTCATCGCGAACAGCAAACAATCGCCGCTGGCCATCCACTTCTTGCCACAAATCTTTGTCGATCGGTTTCCACTTGATCGTATGTCCGCGCAGATCTTTTATGCCCTCAACACGCAGAATTCCATCCTTATCGATGGTTATGTTCCGTTGCTCGAACAGGTCTCCAAGTTTGAGCCTCGTGCTGTCTGCTCTCCGCGTGCTTTGATACGTTCCCGCCATTGCATTGAGCTCGTCGCGGGAAAGAGTTGCGAAGACCTGCCGCTCCTCGCGGGGAAAATAGCGATCCGTAAACATCTCGATGATCTCAGGCCTCGGCTTATCTCCCGCTCCAGCCGAGTTATAGGAGACGAACAGAACCAGTTTCTGCGTCGGTTCTACGAAGAATAGGCTGTGAAATGCAATCAGATCGCCTTCGTGGCCGATCCAGCGCAGATCATTACGCCATACCTGATAAAAGCCCATGCCGACGGGGGGCATCTTGTCGCTTACCCGGAACTGCGGCGTCCACATTTCCGTCAGCGTCTCCGGCTTGAGAATGCGTTTCCCGTCCAGCTCGCCTCCATTCAGCAGTGCCTGCCCGAATCTGCCCATATCGGAAGCGGTCGAGGAAAGTCCTCCTGCTCCAACGGGGTTGAAGATTTCAAAACCCACTGCCGGCTTCTCGGTGTCTTCGCGATATCCCTCCGAAGGGGACGACTCAAGAGCTTTCGGCGGAGGCTGAAAAAATGTCGAGTGCGTCATATCAAGCGGCGCAAAGATATGCTCTTCCACGTATTGCTCGAATGGTTCCCCGCTGACGCGTTGAACGATATAGCTGGCGAGGCCTACGCCATAATTTGAATAAGCAGGGACTGTTCCGGGAGCAAACAGCCTCTTCGGCTGGTTTTCTATGAGAAACTCTCGCAGAGTAACGGACTGCTTCGGATTGGTAATAATGATGTCCCGGTTCTCCTCTTCGAATCCGCCGGTGTGCGTCATCAGGTTGCGCAGGGTGATTGGCTTGTCAAACGCAGGCCGTATCTGAAAATCGAGATACCGGTTCACATCCGCATCGATGTCGAGTTTGCCTTGCTCTTCAAGCTGCATCACTGAAACCCACGTAAACAGCTTTGAAATCGATGCCAGGCGGAAGATTGTTGTATTGGGATCGACCGGCTTCTTTTTCTTCTCATCGGCATAGCCGTATCCCTTTTGCAGCAACACCTGTCCATCTTTCTTCACCAGCACGACTGCTCCCGCAATATCGGATCGTTCTAGTTGCAGGGGAATGATGCCGTCGAAGAAAGCCTCCAGATCTGCTGAGTCCAGAGTATGTCCGCTCGCGGGAAGCGCCGGCGTTGCTTTATCATCCCCATGCTGTGCCTGTGTTGTCGGAGATGGTGGAATTGTCGTCGGAGGGACTTGTGCTCGTGCATGAAGGGTTATGGCAAGGGAAACGGTCAGAGCGGATACGCGAAAAAGGTGCATGCAGTGCTCCTTGGATACGGCAAAAGATACGGCAAAATGCTTAGGGGTTGAGCGATGCGGATAATTCTAGCAATTGCTTTAGCGCCAACTCCCTCTTTTTCCTGGAATGAGAGATCATGGGCAGGCTGCCCGAAGAAAGAGCGTGTGATACGTTGAAAGTGTGGCAACGCAGCGACGGTTACTCTAGAGTGAGCCCCGATTACAGCATCGTTATTCCCGCATACAACGAGCAAGCCCGCATCGGAAGCACACTCGAGCGTGTGCTGGATTGCGTTCACAGTTTTAGCTGGAATGCAGAGATTCTGGTTGTCAATGACGGATCATCTGACAACACTGCCACCATCGTCGAAGGGTTTTCTGCCCGGAATCCCATCGTGCGGCTGATCAATAATTCCAGCAATCGCGGTAAGGGATACAGCGTGCGCAACGGTATGCTGCAGGCTGCGGGCGAAATCGTCATGTTTACCGATGCCGATCTCTCCGCCCCCATGGAAGAAGCAGAGCTGCTCTTTTCCGCCATTCGTAAGGGCGCGGACATTGCTATCGGCTCACGCTGGCTCGAACGCAAACGGCAAACTATCCAGCAACCTCTCTACCGCCAGTTTTTTGGCCGCTGCTTCAATGCCGTTACAAGGATGGTCATGGGGCTGCCTTTTGCCGATACGCAATGCGGCTTCAAGGCATTCAAACGGCAGGCCGCCCAGACCGTCTTTCAATTCCAGCGCATCGAACGATGGGGCTTCGATCCGGAGATCCTCTTCATCGCCCGTAAACGCGGCTACTCTATCCGCGAGGTACCGGTCACGTGGGGGCATGATGAACGTAGTCGCATCAGCTACCTGAGAGATGGACTCAAGATGCTGGAAGAAATTGTTTTTATCCGCTGGAATGCACTGACCGGTGTCTACAACAGGCCTGTAAAGGAGCTATCTCAAGAAATGCCCGCGGCCAAAAACTGAGAGCGGCCACAAAATAAAAAGCGCCCGCATGGGGGCGCTTTTCAAATCCGAGGTTAGACTCGTCAGGAAGCCAAAGCTGTAGGAGCCTTCGGCTCCAGCACTGAGTCCGGAACCACCCGCATACGTGCCGGGCGGCGCGGCACCAGTCGAATGCCGGCTTCCTTGTCACGCTCTACCTGAAACTGGATGGAACATGGGCCGCACAACCAAAAGTGTTCGAGACGGCGACTTCCCTTTGCACCAGTACCAGCAGTTTTCGAATCCTGCATATCGAAAACAAAGATACGGCCTTCCCGCAAATAGTGAAGGGGTTTGGCACATTCAGGATTTGCGCAGTTGTTCACCATATGATCTCTCCACTGCGCCTGGCAACGGTTCTCCCGTCCAGGTGCTGACTTCTATGATTTCTCGTAAAAGCTGGAGAACACATCTCCGGCCAGTTTTCTGGGCTTACTTTCGTTCGATGCAACGAGCCGTGAAGTAGTTAGCTAAAGAGATAAAACCGGCATAGATATTCACATTCACTGCGAAAGCCCACGAAAAGCACCCCTTCAACCGGGTCCAATGGGCCCCCCAACTCGCTCCCTCCACTATGCGAAAATAGGAAGTTCGCCCATTTTCAAGGAAGTTATGTCCATCCTGCGCTCTACTTTTATTGCCCTTTCCCGCAACGCAGCCCTTAGAAGCTTTTCTGAACGGTCTGCCATGGGTCGCAAGATGTCCTCCCGCTTCGTCGCCGGGATGACCCTCGACGAAGTCCTCTGCTCGGCCGAATCTCTGCAGCACTCGGGCATCGCTTCCACCCTCGATAGTCTCGGCGAAAATGTCTCGACCCCCGAAGAGGCCCGCCACTCCGCCGACATTTACCACCGCCTGATTGATGCAATTCAGACTCGTAACTTGAACGCCAATGTCAGTGTGAAGCTTACGCAGATGGGCATGGATCTTGATCCAGGCCTGGCAGAGGAAATCGTAGCCGAACTTGTTCAACACGCCGTGGCCGCCAATACATTTCTCCGCGTCGATATGGAAGGCAGCGAATACACCCAAGCCACCATCGACATGGTCCGCCGTCTGCACGCCATTCCCGGCAATCGCGGTCACGTTGGCATCGTCATACAGTCCTATCTCTATCGCAGCGAAGAGGATATCCGCATGCTCACCGGCCACGGTATCCGCATCCGCCTCTGCAAAGGCGCCTATCAGGAACCGCCTGGCCTCGCCTTTCCGGAAAAGAAGGATGTGGACGCGAATTACGTCAAGCTGACCCAACAGCTGCTTACCAGCGGCATCTACCACGGCATCGCCACACACGACGAGCAGATGATTGCGGCGACGAAGGCCTTTGTGCGCGAGCGCGGCATCGACCCGAAAACCTTTGAATTCCAGATGCTTTACGGCGTCCGCCGCGATCTGCAGAAATCCCTCGTCCACGACGGCTTCAACATGCGCGTCTACGTTCCCTTCGGCACCGAATGGTACCCCTACTTCATGCGCCGTCTCGCCGAACGCCCTGCCAACGCCCTCTTCATCGCGAAAAACCTGCTGAAGCAATAAAATCGCCCTCTTCTCGGGGCTGAATCCGCACTTCACAACCAGCCGCTAAGGGCGCCCCCATCCTTTGCACAGCAAAGGGTGGGTATTCCACTGCTGCGACTGGTGAAATAAGCCTCGCTCTCTCGATGGTTTATGTCCTCCGTTGACATTCTATCCATAGATAATCTATATCTACGAACAAGATCGTAGATTTTGGGAACCTGAGACCATCCCGGGGCGTATCTCTCGAACAGGCAGGAACTCAGCATGCAAGCCATCACGCTTTTCTTTCGAAAGCTGCGAATTTTATTGAGCCGCGACAAATTTAACCGCGAGCTCGACGAAGAAATGGCCTTCCATCGTGAACAGGTGCAGCAGGAGATGCAATCCGACGACATGTCTTCGGAAGCGGCGCATCACGCTGCCAGAAGGGAGTTCGGCAATGAAACACGGCTCAAGGAAAAGAGCCACGAAGTTGTCGGGTTTCGCTTCGAGAGCGTCTGGCAAGATCTCCGTTTTACCCTCCGCCAGCTTCACAAGAACCCCGGCTTCGCCTGCGTTGCCATTCTAGTGCTGACCCTAGGCATCGCCGCGAGCGTCTCCATTTTCTCCTTCGTTGACGCCGCCCTGATCAAGCCCCTTCCCTATCAAAATCCATCGCGCCTGGTCGGTGTCTATGAAACAGCCACCTTTTGCCCGCGCTGCAATCTTTCCTTCCAGGACTACCTCGACTGGAAAAAAGACAACAAAGTTTTCAGTTCCTTCAACGCCTGGGGCTGGGCCAGTTATCTCTGGAAGAGTCCCTCCGGCATGATTTCCGTTCCCGCCGCGCGCGTTGCCGGCGGATTCTTCCATACCCTCGGCATAACTCCGGCCCTGGGGCGCATTTTCAGTGAAGCTGACGATACCCCCAGCGCACCCCGCACCACCGTGCTTACGTACAGCGCATGGCAGAAGCGCTTCGGCGGCAGAAAAGACATCCTAGGTCAGTCCCTGACACTCGACGACGCCTCCTACACCGTCATCGGCGTGTTACCGCCAGAGTTCCACTTCGCCCCGCGTGGCGGAGCTGAATTGTGGACCACCTTCCACGACCCCAACAACTGCGAAAAGCGCCGCAGCTGCCACAGTCTCTTCGGCATCGCGCGGCTCAATGACGGAGTCTCCCTGCAAACCGCGCTGGCCAGCATGAAGTCCATTGCCGCGCAGCTTGAAAAGCAATATCCCAACTCCAATCTCGGACAGGGTGCGCTCGTCATGCCTTTAAGCGAAGCCATCGTCGGCGATATCCGCCCGATCCTGCTCGTCCTCTTAAGCGGAGCGGGCCTGCTTCTACTCATCGCCTGCGTCAACGTCTCCAGCCTGCTCCTCGTCCGCGCAGAAAACCGCAAGCGTGAAATGGCCGTGCGCGGCGCGCTCGGCGCATCGCCCGCTCGCCTCGTGCGCCAGTTCATCACCGAAGGGCTGGTGCTCGTTGCCGCTTCCCTGATCTCTGGGCTTGCTGCCGCCTATGGAGCCATCCATCTGCTCCTCAAATTGATCCCCGCCGAGATGCTGGAGCACGCACCCTACCTGCAAAGCCTCGGCATAAACGCGCGCGTTCTCGCCTTCGCCGCTATTGTGGGATTATTCGCCGCCGCAGTCTTCTCCATCACCCCGGCCTTGCGTCTCTCGATAGCGAACCTGCGCGAAGACCTCGTAGAAGGCGGACGCAGCGCCGCTGGAAGAACATGGAAGCGTCTCGGCTCCCACCTCGTTGCCTTAGAACTGGCCATCGCGGTCGTCTTGCTCGCCGGTGCCGGATTGCTAGGAAAAAGCTTCTATCGCCTCCTTCACGTCAATCTGAATTTCAACCCCGACCATCTCGCCTTGCTTCAGATCGACGCGCCTAATGCGACCTACGAGAAAGCGCCACAATCCATCGCGCTTTCGAAGAAGGTCCTAAACCGCATCGCCGCTATGCCCGGCGTCGTCTCCGTAAGCCACACCAGCATGGCTCCGGTACAGTGCAACTGCAACACGACATGGTTCCGCGTCCAGGGTGTTCCCTATAACGGCGAGCACAACGACGCGCCGGAACGGGCCGTAAGCACAGACTACTTTAAGACCATCCAGGCAAGATTGATCCGTGGCCGCCTATTCACCGAATCCGACAATGAATCGTCAACCCAGGTCGCGATCATCAACCAGACTCTGGCAAAACAGTTCTTACCCAACGAAGATCCCATCGGAAAAATGATCGGCGATCCTGAACTCTCACCAAAATCGTTGCGCCAGATCGTCGGCGTTGTCGACGACATCCGCGAAGGAGGACTCGATCAGGACATCGCACAGCGCAGGACCCCAAATCCATGCTCCCCACGTTCGTCAAGGTCATCCACGACATCGACCCCAACATCGGCGTCCACGATGAAACCACTATGATGCAGCAGATCAACGAATCAGAAACCGCCTATCTGCACCGCTCCTCTGCATGGCTGGTTGGCGGCTTCGCCGCTCTCGCACTTCTGCTCAGCGTAGTGGGGCTCTATGGAGTCATCGCCTACTCCGTGAGCCAGCGCACGCGCGAAATCGGCGTTCGCATGGCCCTCGGCGCGCAACGCAGCTCCGTCTATCAGCTCATTTTGAAGGAAGCTACATGGCTGATCGCGCTCGGCATCGTCGCCGGACTGGCGGGCTCGATCGCCGTCACCACTCTGATGGGCAAGCTCCTTTTCGGCGTTCGCTCCTGGGACGTGCCAACCCTGGTCGCAGTTGCTCTCCTGCTCGGATTATCAGCGCTGCTGGCCAGCTTCATCCCAGCTCGTCGCGCCGCATCTGTAAATCCGGTAGAAGCATTGCGCGCCGAATAATCCAACAGACCAAGCCCGAGGCTAATAACGGCACTAAGTAGTAAGGAGTAACTCGGTGGATGGCACCAGGTCCAAGCACCCTCTTCACTACGCTCTTGCTTCGAATCCACGTTCACTGTCGCACGGGACAAATTGCGCTGAGAATCGACTTCTAGTCCGAAGATGTCCAACTGATCGGGCTGGGGTAATACCATTTTTTATGGAGGCCCAGCCGCCCGCGGCTGATATGGTTCGACGGAAAGTAGATTGCCGAGCACGGTTCGCTCCTGCGGCGAAAACTGCTGCTGAAAACGCGCCGAGTTCAGTATGGACTGCCGCTGTTCCGGAGGAACACTGCGCAGGTCCTGAAAAGCGCGGCGCATATCGCTCTGGCGATTAGCCGGCATCTCGTGGAAGGCCTGCGAAGCACCGCGTACTCCGGATTTTTGCTCCGGACTCAACCGCTCAAACATCTCATTGCGCTGCAGCATGCGCTGGCGCTCTTCGGGCGGCCTGCTGTTCAGGGTGTGTAGCCGGTTCACCAGCCGCTGCTGCTGGTCTTGCGGCAAACGGTTGAAGCCTTGCTCACGGCGGAGAGCGTCTTCCTGCTGCTTCGGCGTCAGGTTCTGGTGATTATTCAACCACTCAGGCAGGTGCCCCGCTTGTCCCGGATGGTTCTGCGGCGGCTGCGCAGAATATCGC
>Ga0206906_1088_pt1 | contig 15148 bp, 13 predicted proteins | sample Alteio_BWOrgHeat_79_FD_152935 | JGI IMG/M metagenome (GOLD analysis project Ga0206906, IMG submission 152935) | Enriched cells from forest soil in Barre Woods Harvard Forest LTER site, Petersham, Massachusetts, United States -... | ecosystem: Environmental > Terrestrial > Soil > Temperate forest >...
AACCATTGAGTTCGCTCAGGTTATCGCCTCGCACTGTGATGTCTCTATGTACGACGCTTTTTTATTATAGCGAGACCACGAATCCAAAGCTCCCGGCATAGGCTTCAAAGCGGGAGGAATTCGAATCACGCCTCCACGGCCAAGAAACTAAAGAACCTGCCACTTGCGGCTTCGGCAGAGGCCCTGCAAGCCAGTCGCAGTCTTTGCGGGCATTGACCAGGTCAGATTGTCTGAGCCCATCGCTTTAGCGATTAATGCCCCGCACTTACATCCTCTAGAACAGCGTTACAATCTGCGTCTTGTCCTGCCCTGCACTCGGGCCGGGAGATAATTCTGCCGGCAGTGACGGCGAGGATATTATGGCCGCGAGTGGTGGGGTGCAGGTCATCCCAAAAGAGATACGTGTCCGGATCGATCGCTGGGATGCCTTGGGAGCTGGTGGTAACGTTTGTCAGCGAATACCTGGATGGCGATGCAACGATTCGATTGAAGAGAGCAAAGACGTCGAGCTGAAAGAGATTGAGATGCTTGCGTGGGTTAAAGTCGCGCAGGATAGCGAGACTTGCGGTCAGGACCTCATTATAGAGAATGCTTGCCTGGGTCGCGGGAACCGAAGTGGTTGGAGACCCATTAAGCCGGGGAATCAATCCAAGTGGGGGAAGATTGGGGACAATGAACTGAGTGGCTCCAGCATCGATGAGAATCTGGATGTTGAGAGCCTGGTGAATGGCCGCTTGAATGACGTCGTCCAGTGAGGTGGCAATGAGGATGTCGTTGGCGCCGCCCCAAATGATGAAAAGGGTCTTCTCGTTGATCTTGGGCTTGGTGGCCAGGTAATCGGCGACCTGCTGGCCAATATTGTTGACGTTGACGGATAGCGAATCTGAAGGGCCGAAAGTGAAGACTCCGGTGCCGCTCCCTGTCGTGGCGAAGCCGTAGGCGTAGTCGGTCCCGCCATCGAGCGAGGCCTTGATCACGGGTTTGGCCGGAAGCGTGGCAGCGAACTGTTCAACCCATACTCCGAAGTAAGTCTGCGCAGCGGGCACGGTATCAACGCCGTCTGTAAAGCGGCCATCTGTGTAGTCGGCCACCGGACCCGGAATTCGTACCCCGTATTTTGCTTGTGTGAGATCCGCGACATTGCCGGTGTCTGAAAGCGAGTCGCCAAAGACGACGATGGAGGTGTAATCCTGCGCGAAGGTTTGCGCCGCGGTGGAACTGAAGAGTAGCACCGAGAGGAGGCAGATGAGGAGGTGTGGATGCTGCCCTAGGCTTCGCAGCACATTCGTCGATCTCGGCTCCGCGGAATTATTCAGAAAAGCTTTGGCAGGATTGGGAGGAGTAAAGCTGCTGAATCGTAAGGGCAGTCGCATGGTATCTCGCAATCGTGAAAGATTTGAAGACATAGCCCGGACGCTGACAACAGTATTGATAACGCCCGGCGTAGTCAACAGATTTCAGCAATGAGACACTTCTGGTGCGACTCTTTCAATCCGTGGATTTGGATCGCCCTCTAGCTGATTTTTTCGATCACCATTCCCGGGTGTTGCGCATACTCAGCCCAGGAGCCGTCATACAAGCTGATCTGCTCAGCCCCTGCAATTTGGAGGGCAAGCGATACGACAGCAGCAGTAACGCCGGAGCCGCATGTGGTGGTTATCGGCTGATCCATGTCCACGCCTTTGGCGATGAAGTATTCGCGGAGTTTCGCGGCAGGCTTCAAACGGCCATCTTCAAGCAAATCAGTAAAAGGGACGCTGGTAGCACCGGGCATATGGCCAGAGCTTATCCCAGGTCTCGGCTCCGGTAAGACGCCGGTGAAGCGGCCTGAAGAGCGCGCATCCAGAATTTGCCCATGCTCTGCAATCATCTGTTGGATTTGAGCAAAACTTTTCAACGCATCGCCGTCCAATCTTGCATGAAAGGTGGCCGGTGGCCGATCCACTTGACCCGTCTGCACAGGGAGATTCGTTTCAACCCACGCGCGCAAGCCTCCATCGAGGATGTAGACATCCTGCGCGCCGAATGTACGGAGCATCCACCAGGCCCGAGGTGCGGAAAAGACCCCTTCTTGTTCATAGATAATGATCGCCATCTGGTGGCCTACACCAAGAGTAGACATGCTGTGAGAGAAGGCTTCGGGCGTAGGCAGCATGTGAGGCAGTGCGGTGGAATGGTCTGAAAGTTTGTCGATATCGAAGAAGACCGCGCCCGGAATATGCTTTGCAAGATATCGAGCATAGGTGTCAATCGGTGGACTGACCCCGACTGGAGGAAGCGTGGCATCAAGGACGACCAGGCTAGCATCGTTGAGCCGTTCGGCAACCCAGGTGGGCGTGACAAGAGGATTCATCGTAGTTCTCTGCTTTCTTTGTGCGTGAGTTTTTGGAACAGCCCGATGGATCAACCTGCGAAAAGCGCTTCGCAGACTGCACGCAGCCAGATGGCAACGGCCTTTGCTCCCCGGATCAGGATAACCGAGCACGCGTTCTCCAAGATAACTTGATCTTCCAACGCGGGGCATCATCCGGGCAGTGGCTTCGACGCCTCGTTCTGCTTCTTCCACGGCTGCCAACAGTGCTTCGCGCGACAAATCTCCTCCGGCACCATTCAAAGATTTCACGAATGGAACGAGCGAATCCAGCATGGTTCGATCGCCAGGCTTCGCGCCACCCAATTCGCTGATGGCACGGCAACATTGATCGAGCGCGTCGGTCCACTCTGCCTGTCCCGTTGCATAGGAGGCTTCCAGAACATTGCCGCAACGCAGAAAAAGCACCCCATAGAGCGGCCCTGATGATCCACCCATCTCGCTCCGAAGGCTATGACCGATCGCTTTCAGAGTAGCGGAAATGTTGTCGAGAGGATAAAAATCGACTGCGTCTCGCACGGCCACAGCCGCTCGTTTTATGCTGGTGCCCAGATCGCCATCGCCGGTAACGCGGTCCAGTTCCGTCAATTCCCCCTCTGCTGCGATAAGCGCTTGGCAAGCTGCTTCAATAGCTCGCTTCGCTCTTCGGCCTTGCTCTGTTTGTACCTCTTTAGCGGCAGGACGAGACGCATTCGCGCTGGTCTTCGCCGCCAACGGTGCTTCCAGCTTGCCAGGACGTTGTTTCAGCACATTCGGCCACGCAGAAGCTGTCGTAGCCGCGTCGAGCCAGCGCAGCCACTCCTCGTTAATACCGAGAACCGAGATGGAGATTCCTGCCATATCCAGAGATGACAAGAATGTTCCGGCATAGATTCGCTCGACGGTAAATCCCTTACTTGTAAGAAAAAGCATCGCATGGCGGCTCACAATGGCCAGTTCCATCTGCGTCGTTGCTCCGAGATTATTTACCATGACCGCGACGCGTTTATCGTCGCCAAATGAACCCTGCTCCAGAATTGTTCTCAGCAACGTCTCGGTTACCTCGTCTGCGGCCTGCAGATAGGTTCGCTGCACGCCGGGCTCTCCGTGAATACCGAGGCCCAGCTCCATTTCATCGTCTCCGAGCTCAAAGCTGGGCTTTCCCACCGTAGGGGAGGTCCCCGCGGAAAGCGAAACGCCCATAGTCGCCAGCGACTCAACCGCCGCTCTGCCCACTGCCGCAATATCTTGCAGGCTTTTGCTTTCGGCAGCGGCTGCCCCTACAAGCTTATGGATGAAAATCGTACCAGCGAGACCGCGTGCGCCTGCAACCGGCCCTGTTCTTTTGAAGGCGACGTCGTCATCCACAATGACCATTTCGACCGGAATGCCTTCGGCTCGGGCCATCTCTGCCGCCAGGCCAAAGTTCAGCCGGTCCCCAGTGTAGTTCTTGACTACCAGCAGAGCACCAGGCTTCCCCGAAACTGCCTTGATGGCAGCAAAGACAGAGTCGCTGCTTGGCGAGGTAAAAATCTCTCCAGCTACAGCAGCACTCAGCATACCGGCACCGATGTAGCCTGCATGCGCTGGTTCATGGCCGCTGCCCCCGCCGGCGATGACTGCTATCTGCTGGTCACGGGTTTGTTCCGCATCTGCGCGGACCATAACTTTGAATCCCGGCAAACGGATAAGACCTGGATGAAGAACGGCGAGTCCTTGCAGCATTTCTTCCACAACATTCTCGGCACGATTCATGAATTTTTTCATGGCGCATCCAATATATGCGGACAAGCGCACGCTACGCAGATGGCATTGCCAATTTGGATCGCTGCCAAGTGAGAAGGACCGAAGCCAACCCATGTCTCCCACACTTCTCATCCAGCATTGAATGGGGTGGCATTTTCACACCGAGTTCGTCATTCCAATCGGTCAGGTGCGAATAATTTGCACGACAAAATATTTTGATTTGATTGGTGGACGCGGAAGGAATCGAACCTTCAACCTGTCGATTAAGAGTCGAATGCTCGCAATCAAATAACCGCCTGTATTTTCATTTAAATGAAATTTATAGCCCTTTCCGCCCGCACAGACACTCGCCGCAAGTGGTTCGTTTTGTTCAGTACGTTTTTGATGTCTATAGAAGTTGGTCAGGTTTTGGTCAGGTTTTTTGGCTCCAATGATTGGCCAAAAACGATACGGACAGAATCGTTGATCATAGAACTAATTCATATATAAGGTAGCGAGGTGGAGATCTCCTCAAGAAGCGCGCAGGCAACTGGGTGGTCGTGCGCAGCGCAGGCGCCAGGGTGGAGTCAGGGAATTAAACGAGCCGACCAGACTTTCCCGAGAGCCAGGGCCGATTAGGTATCCACCGGCCAGAGTTCCATAAGGGAGCCGGCGCAGGATTTCGAGTTTTGTCGGGAACCGAATGGGCGTCCCGGAGCGGCTGAGCGGAGGTACGACGGGATCGGCGAAGTAGCCGGAAGATTGCGTCAGCCACCTTGCCCTTTGGTGCCGTTTAACGCACCCTTATTGCACCCACGATCTGCCCCGCAGACCTCCGCCCACTGCGCAGTACTTACTGAAAACATTCGCCGATCTTCGTATGTCTTGGCCTGCTTCGGTTCTTCATTGTTCTGACTAGTAAACTCTTAGACGATCACTCCGGACAATTTCTTCGGAGTAAAGCAATGCACATCGAAAGTCTAAAACTCACCAATTTTGTTGGGAGGGCGAGAATATGACTGGAAAGACATACCTTGAAACAAGCGAGGTCAGCACACGACTACCCGCAAAGGATCTCGATCGCGCACGAAGATTCTACGAGGAGAAGCTAGGCCTTGAGCCAATCGAGGAGCGTCCGGGCGGACTTCTGTACTGCTGTGGACAAACCAGGTTTGCTGTTTTCGAGTCTTTAGGCGCGGCATCTGGTTCCCACACGCAGATGGCTTGGGAGGTTGTCGACATCGAGGCTACCGTTGCAGCTCTAAAAGCGCGCGGAGTCGTATTCGAGGAGTATGACCTGTCCGAGCTAAAGACAGTGAACGGCATCGCCGAAATTCGAGGTAATTATCCCAGCAAGGGAAATGGCGAGAAAGGCGCCTGGTTCAGAGACAGCGAAGGCAACCTGCTGAGCATCGGTCAGCCCGTGCGTTGACCTGCCTAACGGTAAAACCAGTGGATCAAACACCCGAGGCTTCCAACCGCGATTCCCACGCATAGAGGTACCGCAAAGAGGTCACCCGTTCGGCTCCGAATCATGCGAATTCGCTTTGCGACCTCAACCGCAAAAGGAAACGGGTGGCCTGCTAAATCCCTCAAAGCCCTCATTGCGCCATTTATTGGACCGCTATTGGACCGGCGGGACGATCATTATTCCGATGCTTCAAAGAAGCTACCGAAGGTTTCTCCTATTTCGCTTGTTTCGTATGATTGATTAATTAATGCCTAAATGGCTCGCGTCAGGAGGCTCAAATGACTACCGCTACGCTTGATCCAGTCTCGCTTCCCGTTTCCGAGGAAGAGCAGGTTCGCGCATTGCATGAGCTTTTGAAGGAAGAAGGCGAAGCTCTACTCATCGGCAAAGGTGGTAAGCCTGCGATGAAGCTCCCTGATGCCGTTTACGATCTGCTGAAGATCCTCAGTGTCATGGAAGAGGGGAAACGCAATCTCCATCGTTCCAGTCACACCAGACCTGACTACCCAACAGGCAGCTGAGCTGCTGGGTGTTTCCCGGCCTTTTTTCGTCAAGCTGCTGGAAACGGGACATCTGCCCTATCACCTGATCGGAACTCATCGGTCCCCGATACTACAACGTACGTTTTCCTAGATACGGAAACGATGGTTGTAGATTCAACGAAATTCTCCTATCTTCGAAATAGTGACGGATGGCAACCAGTGAAGCCCACGACAAAGCACACATCGAAAGCGGCCATGATCGCCGAGAAGGATCGCGCGATTGTGATGGCTGCGCGTGAGCACTTTCTGCGGGACGGGTTTGCGGGCGCGTCGATGGACGGGATCGCCAAATCGGCAGGCGTTTCCGTGAAGACGATCTACAGTCATTTCACCGACAAAGAAGAACTCTTCAGCAAGGTAATGATTGCTGCTTGTACGGATCACCTGCTTTCCGAAGAACTCCCTTCCGATGATGTGCTTGCACAACGATTTGCGTGGTTCCGTGAGGCGAATCAGCGGGGACTCATGGAAGCAGGCCGGGAATATCTTCGCCATTTGCTCTCTGAGGAGCAACTCGCGCTCTATCGGGTTGTAACACAGGATGCAGGCCGGTTTCCGGAGTTGGGCCGTCAGTATCAAAAAGAACATTGCACGGGGCAGGACAGGCATCCTTATTGCATACCTCAGAAGTGTCGCTCGAAAGAAAGCCTGGACCAAGAGAAACGCAGTACAGGATGCTGTCTACTATGAAACCTTGCTGCGTGCTGGAATCTTTGAGGAGACCCTGCACGGTTTACTGACCGTAAACTCAGACGCAATTGAGAGGCAGGCACGCTCGGCTTCCAAAGCTATGTGGAAGTTCCTTGTGAGCGACTGCGGATAGGTATTCTTCATCGACAACGAAGACAATCTTTCCGCCAGCATTGTTCTCCTCCATCTTGCGGTGCGCTTCTACGATCCCGTCCATTGGAAAGGAGACCGCCACACTCAATCAGGCGAAGCGTTCGGAAAGGAATGAGCCAATCTGCTGAAGTGCCTGCGTCGAGGCGTTCAGGAGGCCAACGCTTTCCGGGAAGCCGTGCGCCATTCCTTCCCAGACATCGAGCTGCGCATCCACTCCGGCCGCCAGTGCCCGGTCGACAAACCGGACCGAGTCATCGAGCAGCACTTCGTCGTCACCGACGTGGACGCGAATTGGCGGGAGGCCGGTCAAGTTTGCGCGAAGGGGCGAAGCAGCGGGATCGCTGGGATCGGCTCCATTCAAATAAGACCGGACCAGCTCCGCCGCTTGAGAATGGGTGAAGTAAGGATCTGCTGCAGCGCGCGTCGTCCAGCTTGTTCCTGAGAGCGAGAGGTCCGTCACTGGGGATAGTGCCACTCCGGCGACGGGTGGCTCCTGATTGCTCGAATGAGTTGTCTTTAGCGAGATGAGGAGCGCGAGAGCCAGATTGCCCCCAGCCGAGTCGCCCGTGACAGCGATCTTCCTGTATCCGAGCTCAAGCAGGCCGAAGTAGCTGGCGCGCACGTCCTCCAGCGCCGCCGGAAAGGGATGCTCGGGCGCGAGCCGATAATCGGGTGCGAACGCTCCTGTACCGGAATGAGTCGCGATGTGCCCAACCATGTTGCGAAATGCTTTCGCCGAACCCCAGTTGAACCACCCTCCGTGAATGTGGAGAACCGCTGCGCCCGGCTGAGATGCTTGCGGCCTGCACCACCACCCAGGAGTACCTCCCACGATGCCGGCTTCAAAGTTCACGTCCTCAGGAGCAGCGACGCGCTCCATGATGGCATCGAAAGGCACGCGCGCTGCAGTTCCCTGCAAGCGTCCTTTGCTGGGTTCGACGATGGCGCGCAAACTAGCCATCGCGGTCTTGTCGGCCGTGTTGATGGGATGGAACACGGTTGCGCTCCGTTGAGCGAAGCGCTGGTCTTCAAGAGATGTCGGCATCAAAGTTCTCCTCTGTGTACGCCGTTCGGGCCGGCCAGTTCTGCCATCGCGGTTGGACTTGCGAAGAGCGTGCGCTCTGAAAATGCTTGTTCTTCAAGTGGCTGATGCGATCAGCCAAGCTTCTCCAGGTTCTGAAACAGAAGCCCACCAGGCTGCCCGCCCACAACATGAAGCGGCACGCCGCCCTCTTCTAGCCTTCCGAGTTCGACTGGAGCGAAGCCAAGCTGAGTGGCTACGGACGCAACGGTGGCGCTGGCATCGGCGTCATTGCTCGATAAGAACACGGCCTGCCGCTGTCTTTCCGGGGAGGGATTCGTTCCAAGCTGCGCAGCCGGCAGATGATTAAAGCCCTTCACGAGGTGTGCTCCTGCAAATGCCCGCGACACAATTTCAGAAGAGAGAACGCCTCCCAACTCTTCCGGAGTCACATGAAATGTGTTGGTTGTATCGACGATGATCTTGCCCTTCCACTGCTTAGACTGCTTCGCAACATCCTTGTGGGCGGGAAATGGAACAGCGAGAAAAATGATTTCAGCTTTGCAGGCGTCTTCAATGGATTGTGGAGAGACGTTGGGCCCTAGTTCTTCTCTCAAAGATGTAAGCGTCTCAGGTCCACGCGAGTTTGCGATTGCGAAGTCTATATTCTTCCGCGCAAAGACGCGTGCGAGTGCAGTGCCAATCTTGCCGGAACCAATAATGGCGTACCTCATAAAAATTCTCCTGATTCTTAGTAGATGCTGAGAATTGTTGGCAGTTGATTATTCCTTACGCGCCTTCGGCGCAGGCTGGCTTACCTGGAGGATCATCGAGGCTTCCTTGAAACACTTCCTCTCCATGCCGCATCAATTGACGTGCTTTGTTGCTATTCGGATCCCGCACCAGCGCGCGCAACTTGAATCCTTTCTTCTGCAGGTGCTGATACACGGCGCCTCCCTGCCGACCGGTGGCACCTGTCACCAGAATGATTTGTTCGTTGTTCTTCGGCACGCCCATTTTTATCTCCTCTGAGTTTCTGTAGCCCGCATATATACGGAACCATCACTACAGATGTGTTGAAAGACGGATCGGATGCACGATTTCGCGATCTAATATGGAAGTGATGAGCAAAAACATGAAAGCAGGGAACGGAAAGACGGGACGGCCTATCAGCTTTGATAAAGACGCGGCGCTAGAGGCTGCAATGCTGCTTTTTTGGGAACGAGGCTATGAAGGGACTTCCATCGCCGATCTTACCCAGGCAATGGGCCTCAACCCCTCAAGCATCTATGCAGCCTTCGGTGACAAGCACGCCTTGTTTTCACTTGCTGTAAAGCGCTACATGGAAATTCGGGCGCAATATGCGACGAAAGCGCTGGAGGCGCCGACCCTCAAAAGCGTCATTCGTGCACTCTTCGACAACACGATTGCATTCCTCACTACGCCCGGCCATCCGCCTACCTGTATGACGCTGGCAGGGTCGGTGGGCTGCAGCGTAGACGCTAAACCGGCGAGAGATCTCATGACGGAGATACGGAAGCAGAATCAAGTTGCCCTGCGGAAGCGCCTTCTCAAAGCGCGGAAAAGCGGAGAGTTGCCGAAGGACGTCAACGTGGATGACTACACGCGGTATCTCTCATCGATCCTCGCCGGTCTGTCCATTCAGTCAGCGAATGGATCGACGAAGGCGCAACTGAAGCGGACCTCCCAGATGGCCCTTCGGCACTTAGATTCCTGAGGCTTGGCGTGGCCGCTCCGGCTCTATCACCGAACTGCATGATTGATCGCCGCATAGCGAATTGCCTCGGTTTCCCTCGCAGTCCTGATCGGTTCGTACCTCTTCTGAAAGCTCTCAATCACCTCAGATGGTGCGCTTTCCGGTGTACCACTCTTCGTTTGCCAGTCATGCTGTTGGAAAGTCTATCTTTACCGGCTGCGGCGTCCATAAGATTAGGGAGCGGTTTCATTGCGCTTGTTAGATGTTTCTGCTGTCAATTACTATGAAGTCCCCGAACACAGGCTCCGTAATGAGCCCCGTCGTCTGAGTGAGCTCTAAATGTTCGAGCTACAAATAGGCGACTGAGATTGCGAGTTGCGGAATGACCAGCCCGCTACACGATCCGCACACGGAATTCGAAGACAGGTTGCGTTTCGAGATGTTGCTCACGGAACTCTCGGCGCGCTTCGTTGGGGTTACATCAATTTCGCTGGATGACGAGATCATTAATGCCCAGCAGCAAATTGTTCAGACACTGGATCTGGATCGCAGCACACTGGTTCAGCTGGAAGGTGACGAGTGTTTTGTCGTAACCCATTCCTGGCAGGTACCAGGTCTCGATCCCTTTCCCGGGTTCGCAGTCAAGGACTTACCGTGGATGTCGAGCGCCGTGTTGCGCGGAGAAACGGTTGGCTTCGCACGCATCGACGATCTGCCAGAAAAAGCCGCACGCGAGAAGGAACTTGCGCGACGGTTCGGACCTCGCTCAAACGTTACATTCCCGCTGAATGTTGGCGGCAAAGTAATTGGAGCGATAGCTTTCGGCACAGTACATCGCGAGCGGGAGTGGCCGGATGCCATTGTGAACCGCCTTCGGCTCTTTGTTGAAATGATCGGCAGCGCCATCGCTCGCACTCGGGCAGAAGAGGCAACGCGGGAAGCTCTCGATGAGGTGCGACGTTTGCGCGATCAACTGCACCGCGAAAACGTATATCTACAGCAAGAAGTAAAAATTGTTCGCGGCCATCATCAAGGTTTGATCGGCCAGAGTGCGGCCCTCCGGCGTGTCCTAGAGCAGGTTGAACAAGTAGCTGCGACCAACTCCAGTGTGCTTCTGATCGGCGAAACGGGCACCGGAAAGGAATTGATCGCTTCCTCCATTCATGAGTTGAGCCCGCGCAGCTCGCGCCCCATGGTGCGGGTGAGTTGTGCTGCGATTCCCGAGACCCTTATCGAGAGCGAGTTGTTCGGTCGCGAGAAGGGGGCATACACGGGTGCGCTTTCGCGTCAGGTAGGCCGCTTTGAAGTGGCGCACTGCTCAACACTGTTTCTGGATGAGGTGGGCGAACTGCCGATCGAAGTGCAGGCGAAGCTATTGCGGGTTCTGCAGGAGAAGCAAATGCAGCGTCTCGGCAGCCCCAAGAGCATCACGGTTGATGTGCGGATCATAGCTGCGACCAACCGTGATTTGGAGAAGGCTATCCATGAGAAGAGATTTCGGGATGACCTGTACTATCGGCTGAACGTGTTCCCAATAAGGATACCGCCGCTTCGAGATCGTGCCGATGACATTCCGTTGTTGATCCAGTCGTTTGTGAATGAATTTGCACAATCCTTCGGCAAGAGCATTGAGTCTATCGACAAAGACAGCATTGATTCGCTGCAACGGTACACGTGGCCGGGTAACATCCGCGAATTGCGTAACACAGTGGAACGGGCAATGATACTCGCCTGTGGCCCCAGGCTTTTCATCAGTCCACCGAGCGTCTCATCCAATGAGGCAGCTGCGAGTCTGCTCCTGAGTAATGCTGAACGCGAGCATCTGCGGTGCGTACTGGAAATGACAGGATGGCGGGTTCGCGGAAAAGATGGAGCCGCTGAGATCCTCGGCCTTAAACCGACGACACTTGATTCAATGATGATAAGACTCGGCATCACCCCGAAGGGCAAGTAACAAGACTGACGATCTTCAATCCCACCTCCGACCTCTCGGAGTCTCCTCCGACCTCTCGGAGGTAGATCCGTTTCTGACAAGACTTCTCTCTTCCCTTCGAACTTGCCGTAAACCTCGTCACAGCAACACTTCACTCTCTATTCTGCCCGTGATCTTTGCTTTGGCTCCCTAATTGCCCTTAGGGGTTACATGTATCAAGTCAACTTGAGAATGATGGCCCGACCTCGGCACGCAGTGGAAGCGATCAAAGCACTGCGATCCATCACGTTCGCGGCTCAAGTGGAACGTGGATTCATATCAAGCCGGATCTACCAGGAAGTTGGCAATCCGGATGCGCTCTGTATGGAACAAGAGTGGTCCAGCGAGCCTGAACTGAATTCACATATTCGTTCAAGTTGTTTTACAGACCTGCTGATGCTGATGGAGACGGCCCTCGAAGCTCCGATGCTGGAAGTTCACTCGGTTTCCGAAACACGCGGTTTAGAGTACGTCGAAGCAGTTCGCTTTGGAGATAGGTAGGCGGAGTCGAAAAAGCCTATAGCGCCCCTGAAGGTCAATGTTCGCGGAGCACTGAAACAAGGTACCGCAGTTGCGGAAAGACGAAACGCCATGTGGAAACTGCATTGCAGCTTCGATGTTACTAGCACGAATGGGATTTTCCGTCGTGTGTGTGCTGAAGCCAAGCGTAGTTGACTCCAAACCCGGTTACCGCAGGCGGATGTCTGCGGATCAGGAAAGGAAAGGTTTATGAAGTCAAGATACTTCCCACTGCTCCCACTGCTTGTAGTTACAGCTTTACTGGTGCCGCTCACTCAAGCGCAAGTTCCTGTTTTCGAATTCGACAAGGCAAAGAGCTCGATTGGATTCAATGTGAAGGCCTCGGTCGCTATAGCCGGTAAATTTGACAAGTGGGATGCCACGATGACGTTCACCTCTACCGATGTCACGACGGGCGTCTTGGACATCAAAGCTCAGGCGGCCAGCGTCGATACCGGAAGCGGCATGAAGGACGGCAAGCTGAAGAGCAAAGACTTCTTCGACGCTGAGAATAATCCGTTGATCACGTTCCATTCGACGAAAATCGTTCAGACCGGTCCAAACACCTTTGACATACCAGGCACCTTTACGATACGTGGAGTCTCTAAACCCGAGACCCTGTCGCTGACGGTTTCCGGCATCGGGACAGGACAAGGGGAGGTTAAAGGGACCATGGCCTTTGACCGCAAAGACTACGGGATGAACAGCGGAATTCCCTTTATCAAGATCGCTGACCGCGTTGAGGTAGAAGTCGACCTCTTTGGCAAGCGCGTCAGTGGTCCCCCGATGAACCTGAAGAAATAGCGAACCACGCAGAGCTCTACAAATCAAGGGAAACCTATTCACAGGAACTGAGGAAACGACCAATGTTCCATGGGTGACCAACCTGCGGGAGGACCCATGGGAGCGTTATCAGGATGAGTCGATGATGTATACGCGATGGTGGGGCGACAAATTATGGACTTTGGTTCCAGCAGTCCAAATAGTGGGCGGATTCCTCCAGACTTTCGTCGAGTAGCCACCAAGCCAAAGGAATGGCAGCAACACAGTCAGCCAGTTCCTCGAGGCCATTCAAAATGGGGCAGGCGGTGCTGGGAAATAGAGAAGCCCAACTCCCTTTGTAGGCGTGACGGTGGCACCCAACACCACCACGCCTGCCTTCGGGCATCCACGAGCTATGCGCCCTTACGACCTACAGCATGCTCCTTCTTCATGCATTCTCATCGGAGACACGCAAGGTCGGAAGAAAGCTCGATTCCAGGCCTCTGATTTATTCCTGCATGAACAACGCTCTTATATATACGCTGCTTGTATTGGGCTTTCATGTCGTGGAGGAAGCGATCAAACGACTCATACATGGAGCGCCTATTTTAAGTTTGCCGGGTGAAATACACTTCGACGAGTTGCTCGCCCGCAGCATTGTCGTATTTTGTGTCTTCATTCCTTTCTTTACCTTCATGGAACTCCGCCGTGTTTTGGGCGAGAACAGATTCCACGATTTATTCTTCCGGTCGGCCGAAGCGGGCAGACTAGACGAATCGTCCTGATGAAAGGAGATCAGTTTCAGTAGCACCTGATCTCAACTCCTGCCTCCGAACCCTCGGAGTCTCCTCCGGCCTGTCGGAGTTGTTTTGTTACTGACGACCTTACGCCACATCTATTGCGGTTATGTAAGCCTTTTGGTTACAGCCACTTATCCCACTGTCTACCCAACGGTTCCGGTTGGCCCATCGATTGCCGCTATTCCGTTGTATTATTCCGAGGCCACCTCGTGATGATGGCTGGCGCGCACAAGCTCGATGCCTGTTACTACATGGAGAGAAGAAAATGATCAAGACTTTCATGAAGCAGCTTTTATCGGCGGCGTTGTCCATCCTGATGGTCATGAACGCTGTGCCCTTTGAGACCGAAGGTCAGCAACCGGCGCCCACGGGGTCGACCGGATATTCGGGACAGGGGGCGCCCCTGTCTGCCGATGAGTTGCAACAACTGGTGGCGCCCATCGCGCTATACCCAGATGCCCTGGTCGCCCAGATTCTGGGGGCTGCGACTTTTCCGGATCAGGTTGCTGCCGCCGCCGGCTGGCTGCAGCAGAACAAGAACCTCACCGGCACAGCTGTAGTGCAGGCCGTTGATGCGCAGCCATGGGATCCCAGCGTGAAGGCGCTCACACAGTTCCCTTCGGTCCTTGACAACCTGGCACAGAACCTCAGTTGGACCTCCGCATTGGGCGAGGCGTACCACACGCAATCCGCCGATGTAATGTCAGCAGTCCAGGTGTTGCGTGCCAAGGCGCAGGCTGCCGGCAATCTGAAATCGGGCTCGCAGATTACGGTCGTGCAACAGGCGCCACAGACGATCGTGATTCAACCTACCAATCCGCAGGTGGTTTACGTGCCGCAGTACAACCCTACCGTTGTCTACGGCACTCCGTATGTGACGCCTGGGTACAGCACTGCAGCCGTGGTCACGACCGGCCTGCTTGCATTCGGCGTTGGAATCGCCGTTGGAGCCGCGATAAACAATAGTTGGGGTTATAGCTACTGGAACTGCAATTGGCACGGCGGCGCAGTGGTATACAGGAGTACCAGCTACTACGGAAATAACGCATGGCACGGCGGCTACTATGGTTCGAGCGCGACCGCGTACGGTCCGAATGGGGTTGCGCGGGCCGGGGCTGCCTATAACCCGTCCACAGGAACGTATGCCCGGGGCGCATCAACCTCGACCGCTTACGGCACCCAAAGGGCTGGTCAGGCATACAACCCAAACACCGGAGCTTATGCAGCCACGCATCAAGCCTCCAACGCCTATGGGAACTATGGAAGTTCAGTCGTCTCCAAAAACGGCAACACCGCTTACACCCAGCATCAAACCACGGCACAAGGGTCTGTGGGAACGGTGCAAACTTCAGCCGGCGGCAAGGGTGTTGCCGCGTCGGGTGCGTACGGCAATAGCGGTGCCGTGGGACAAACCGCAAACGGCAAT
>Ga0206906_1089_pt1 | contig 15102 bp, 12 predicted proteins | sample Alteio_BWOrgHeat_79_FD_152935 | JGI IMG/M metagenome (GOLD analysis project Ga0206906, IMG submission 152935) | Enriched cells from forest soil in Barre Woods Harvard Forest LTER site, Petersham, Massachusetts, United States -... | ecosystem: Environmental > Terrestrial > Soil > Temperate forest >...
CTTTAGGAACTCATCAGGAACCTGGGAAAGCAACCACAAAGTCCTCTCGCGCGCGGCTTCAAGGTCCCTGGCCAGGCACTGTTTCCGGTATGAGGTATTTATTTGGACGGGCGAAGTAGAAATAGGCCAAACCACCTCTTAGAATCGAACCAACACTGATCGATGGCATAGCCTGCGCGCTCAGCAATGGCGGTGAAGCCGGATTCCGAATACTTCCGACTTATCTCGGTGTGAATGTACTCGCCGGCACGAAAATGGAAAGACTTGCCAAGCTTGGAGACATAAACATCCTGATCCTTCAGTGAAACAAGCCTCATCTCAATGTGGCCGGTTTCCGCATCATAGGGCGCTTCGTGCTCGAAGCTTTCCAGATCGAAATTGGCTCCCAGTTCTCGGTTAATGCGGACAAGCAGGTTCTTGTTAAAGTCACGTGTCACATGAGCCGAATCGTTATACGCCTGATAAATAACGTTGGGGTTTTTTGCAATATCGATCCCGACGAGAAGCGCATCTTTGGGCTTCATTTGCTCGCGGATCCGGAGCAAGAAGTTAACAGCCGCATCATCTTCGAAGTTGCCGATGTTGCTGCCTAAGAATAGAAACATTCGGGAGTCTTCAGATTCCGGAAGCAGGCGCAATGCTTCGAAGTATTCGGCGGCAATTGCTGTGACGGAAAGCGCTGGATAATCTTCTAAGAGTTTGCGAGAAGCGTCAATAAGGAAGTCGGCGGCGATGTCGATCGCGACGTAATCCAAGTGCTTTTGGGAATGCAGTGCCGCTTCGATCAGCAGCCGAGTCTTTTTGGAACTGCCGCTTCCGAACTCGACAATCGTTAAGGGCTTTTCAAAGGCGCCGATGATATCTGGAGTGACGGTGCCAAAGAGTGAAGCCTCTGTGCGGGTGAGGTAATACTCGGGCAAGTCGGTGATCTGCTCGAAGAGCTCCGATCCCTTAAAATCGTAAAAGAAGCGGCTTGGTAAAGTTTTCTGCGAAGCAGAAAGTCCCTCTTTTACTGCTGTGGCGAACTCCGCGTCCAAATCTTTTGGCGGCGCGGCTATGACGATTAGCCTTTTATCTAGATCCGGTTTCCAGCCTGTTTTCAAAGATCTTCCCCTCTCAGCTACATTGTTCTACTAACAATAGCGCATTTATGCTTCATGCATTCTTGCAACAGGCATAAAAAAAGCGCGCGAACAAAATGCTCGCGCGCTAGGATGAGTCGAGACTACTGGATCGTTACCGTTCCATAAGCGGACCCGCCGTTACATGTAGCAGTAACCGTGTAGACGTCGCCAGAATTACCTGTAAAGGTGGGGTTGACCCATTGCGAGTCCGTACCCGCATAGACGATGCAGCTGGTTGGGCCGACGGCCAAGGGCTTTTTGAAGTTCGGCCCCGAGTAAGTTATGGTGACTGCCGTGCTCGACGATACGACGCCGCTTAGGGTAACGGTGCAGGCGCTTTTACTTCCTGAAGCAACCGAAGATGGGTTACAGAGAACTTGAACGGGGGTTTGGGTGTCCCTTCTTTTTGCATGGCCCAGTGAAAATACAGCACTGGCGATAAGAACGAGGCAGAAGAGAGCCGACATAAGCCGGGTGATAGATTTAAGTTGCATTTAGTTTCCTCCGAGCCTGTTTCCAGGCTGCGGAGGGCTAAACCAGAGTTAGTTAACTGATCTGGCGCTGCAACATTAAAAATTCGAGAATTTCGTCGTCCGTCATCTCGATGCCTCTTTGAAAATCGTACACAAAACCGCCGCCGAGTTCACTTCGAGTCTTAGCCACGGCAGCGTCGTACTCCAATTTCCGGCTGGCGGGTACCGGCAAACTGATTTCTTTGCGTCTGGCTTCGTCGGCCCCAAAAAACATAGCGGCACTATGAAAGGAGCCCATTTGAACCCGTAAAATAGCAAACTCTCGAATGGCGCCTGCGACACCTTGCGGATTATCCATCTGATAATAGGCCAGGAGGCTATCTCCTAGATGCTCCGTAGCGCCATCCAAATCATCCAGCAGCCTTGCCGATCTGCCTAACACGAAAGAACTCTTGCCTAGGGATGCAGCCATCCGGTTGAGTGCTTGATTTAGACTTCTAGACTCCTCGATATACATTGCGGCATCTTCGTGCCGACCGAGGTCTATCGCGATGTTTGCCAAGTTGCTAAGGCAATCCGCAACACCCGATTGAAGGTCCCGGGAGCGAGCAATCTCCTTTGCGCTGCTGAGATCCTCAAAAGCTAAAGCTAGGTCGCCGGATAGGTGGTAATTGTTGCCTCGCGACCCTAGCACCGAATACATGAGCATCGAATCGCCTTCACTTTCGGCAATCACCTTTGCTTCCGCTAAAAACTTATCAGCGGCCTTATAGTTTCCCGTGTTCGAGGCCATAACGCCTGTGATCACTAAGACTTTGCACCGCGCCGGTCCCTTCAGACCGCGATTCTCTTTTAGCACGGTTTGGCACCACTTAAGACCCTCCCTGAAGTTCGATCGAAAATGCCAATAAATATAAAGAGCGAGGATGATTTCAGGCGCCCTCTGGTCCTTCGGGTTCGAAATTGCCACCTTGAGAACAGCAACAAAGTTCGGATAGCTGAAATCCATCTCCTCAAGAAGCTTCCCAAGTTCGCTGCCGTAAAGCCGGGGAGAAATATCCTTGGCAAGGTTCGTGTAGTAGGCCGCATAGCGGTTCAGGATTTCTTGAAGCTTTTGACTCTTGATGGCGCGATTTAAGCCGAATTCCCGAATGGTGCCCAACATTCGATAGTAGGTCTTGTCGGCCTTTGAGAACTTTTTGATAAACGCCTGGACCACGAGATCTTCGATCAACATCTCGATCTCTTCCTCGGGGAGGGCATCGTATCCGGCAACTTTTCTTGCGGCGTCGAGATCAAAGTCAGCGGCAAATATTGCTAGTCGAACAAACGCAAGTTTTTGGGGAGCTTTGAGCACGTCGAAGCTCCACTCGATCGCTGTTTCTAGATTTGGTTGGCCAACCGCCCGCCGATCCTTGGTTAGTAGGCCAAATACGTCGGTTAAACCCTTCGCCACTTTGGCGATGTCGAAGCGGGCAAGCTTTGCGGCCGCTAGCTCAATACTCAGGGGGATGCCATCTAAGGCGCGGCAAATTTGGGCTACCTGGCTCGCGTTCCCAGCGTCGACTTCAAACTCTCGATTATGCAGCCGGACCTTGCTCTCGAAGAGCCTTACCGATTCTATCTCTACAAGATCCTTGAGGGCTACTGATCCTTTTTCCGCGGGGACGTCCATCGGCCCAATGGTGAGGTAGGTGCACTTTGTTAGCGAGAGTTGCTTTCGAGAGGTAGCTATGATTTGAACCTCTCGACAGAACTTCTCGATGTGGTTTATGACATCGGAAACGGCTTCCATACCGCTGTTCACGTTGTCGAAAATGAGCAATAACTCGCTTTTTTTCAGCCTTTCTATAACGACATGCTCCATCGTACGGCCAAAAACTTCGTGAAGACCAAGCGCCATGGAAATTACACGGTACGCCTCTTCCTTATCGTCTACCCCGGTCAGGTCGACATAGCAAACGCCGTGGCCGTGATATTCAAGTTGATCGTGCCCAACCTCTATTGCTAAACGGCTCTTGCCAACGCCCCCAAACCCAACGAGGTTTACAACACCCGCGTATTCAAAGCCCTGTTTTATCCGCTCCAAGTCGTTAGCCCGACCGATGAAGGTCGTGGTTCCGGTGGGCAGGTTGCTCGCTTCTACCATGGTGGATGGCAACGGCCGAAACTCCCCTGGCAAGTCGGGATGGAGCAGCTGATAGAGAAACTGCGCCTGCAATTGATCTTCAAGGTGGTGGAGTCCTAGTTTCAGCAATCTATGCTTATCCGAAAGGCTCTCACGAACCAGCGCATAAGTCGCTTGAGAAATTATTATTTGGCCCGGCCGAGTGGCTACCTTCATGCACTCTAAGCTGCGCGGTCCAAGGTAAACGCCATCCTCTCCTATTTCGTAATCGGCGGTCAAAATAGCGGACCGGAAAAGATTCATGGAGGGGTGCCATGGCTGTTTCATGGCCTGACGATGGAATTGGCTCGCCATCTCCACCGCCGCGGAAGCATATTCAGAGACCACTATCATGCTGTCCGTTAGGGAGATCGCTTGGCCGACGAATGCCTCGAACTCTTCGGCAAGCGCGTCGACTGATTCTTCCGAAAAGCGAATGGCCTGGTGAAGCAGCTCAGGATTAAGCTCGTGGAGCGTAGCACTGTCCCCGATATCTAATTGCCAAAGTGTCAGCGTCCGTTTTCGCGCCATTACGTTCGGATGCCCCCACCCACAATCTTCTAATTTAGCAAGAAAATGGGAAATCCGAACAAAGTTTTTACTTTATTTGGGTTAGCTGCCAAGAATTTCCCACTGCCGCTGGAAGACGTCGTGTACGAATTCCGCGATTGCCACGCGTTCCTGGTGAGACTCGGGCACAAACTTAAAGCCTGTCATAAAGGCACTGGAGCCTTGCGGCGCGTTGCAGTATTTGGCTCTCCCATGCACTCTTAGGAGCGGCCCCCCTTCTTTTCCTTCCAAGACGAGAAGCAACTTGGTATCGGTGGGAAGTGGTTGGCTGGATTCAATCTGAACGCCCCCCAAACCGATATCGAGCAACGTGCCCTGAAATTTGTGGTCGCCTTCTTCAGATTGTAAAAGCGCTTCCTCCAAACATTCGAAACGCGCGTATAGTCGGAAATCCGACGGATTGATTTGAGCCATCTTGTCCTCGCCTACCTCTATGTGATCAACTTTGCCTAATCGTTATTTCGGCTCAAGCTGGGAGTTGTTCAAGAGACTTCGGCATAATCCTCGCACATTTACTCGAACTACAAAAGCTGTGGTTTATGTTCTTGACACCCAATAACATTAACAGGTGGTTTCTGCCGACGTGATCGGCCGCCATCGATGGATTGGTATGAAGCTAAAGATCGACACCCGCTTTTCGGCCGAGCAAATTGCCGTGCGAGCAAATTGGATACTTGTTATCTCAGCAGGTTTCCTCGGCTATGGCCATATAGATTCATCAACCGCTATTGCAATGGCCGGAATCCTCGTCCTTGCCAACGGCGTTGCCTACAAGGCCTGCGCAGACCGAGACAAATATGCAGCAAGTGGCGCAACCGTTTGCACAGCTGTTCGCCTACTCTACGCAGCTATTTTCGCGTTTAATGTAGTTTCAAATCTTTGGCTGCTCTCAATTTGTAGCATCGTCCTCGAAGCTTTTGTGAATCGCAACAATAAGAGGGTCTGTACGCTAACGGCGATCACCGTTTTAACTTGCGCGGGGGCCTCACTGCTCGGCCACCGATTCAGTATTGGCGCCTTTATCCCTTGTGCCGGGATCGTTTTCGGCGTTTGCGCCGGATTGTGGCTTATCAAGTTTATAACTCAAAACGAGCAACTCAGCGCGGCGAGCCGCCGCCTGAACTCGCTGCTCCAGTGCGGCACAGAACTCGCGGCAAGCTCAGAGCTAACGGCGACCATGGCCGACACCCTCAAGTTTGCCGTGCATGAAACCAAAGCCAGTTGCGGCTACATCATGCTCCTGGACGATCAGAAGAAAGACCTCTTAGTGACGGAAACCGCATACGGAATCGAGGGCGAATTCCAGTTTCCGGAGCAGCTTGAAGTTGGAACCGGAATTTCTGGCTATGTGGCTAAGCTCGGCCAGCCCATTTCGGTTTCAGGATCAGGAAGCGAGCATAACGAATTCGATGCAAGCACGCCCGGCGTAAAGGCTGCCGCCAGTATTCCGCTTTCCGTCCGCACCTACACAAAGGCCGGGCAGGCTGCCGTGGAGCAGATCCTTGGCGTTATGACCCTGCTGGACCTTGAAACTTCGGATTCCTTTGCGGATGACGATATGGAGCTGTTGAGAACCCTAGGCTCGCTCGTGTCCGTAGCCGTCTCCAATGCCCGTATGGAAGAACGAAGGAGAACCACATTCCTTCTCACACTCGAAAGTTTGGCAACTGCCTTGGAAGCTCGGGATGAGTACACGCGAGGCCACTCGCAGCGCGTTTGCGAAGTGTCAATGATGATTGGCGAGATGCTCGGCTTTGGGGCCGAGGCAATGGAAGAGCTTCGTATCGGCACTATCTTGCATGACATCGGCAAGATCGGCGTTCCTGACTCGATCTTGAACAAACGAGCTCGACTCACCGACGAAGAGTTCGAATTCATGAAGAGCCACCCGGTCATTGGCTACGAGATTTGCAAGCCTCTGATGCTTTCGGAAGGCGTTCTGATGATCATTCGAAACCACCACGAAAAGTTGGACGGTTCCGGGTACCCGGATGGTCTTAAGGGCGGCGAACTCCCACTTTCGTTGAGAATCGTGTGCGCTGCGGACGCATTCGACGCGATGAGTTCACGAAGGCCCTACCGAAACGTTATGGATGCCAACACGGTGCTTGGCGAGCTTAGTAAAGGCGCCGGAAGCCAGTTTGATCCTGTTGTAGTTGAGCACTTAAAGACGCTGATGCATGCAGACAGGCTTCTGGACCTCTACCGAGCGTATTGGGGCGATATCGAGTTGAAGGTTGCTTAAATGCTGAATGGAACCGCTAGGAAGTCTGGGGAACGCCTGTCCATGGGAGTGGACATTGGCAGCGCATCGGTCAAATTTGTGATCGCCGATGAGTCCTCCTCTCGCGTTGACATTAAAGGCGCCTCATCTTTTACTGTGCCCTCCGGAATGATCCAGGAAGGAATCGTAAAAGAGCCGAGAAAGTTCGCAAAACTTTTCGCATCAAAGCTGTCCGAATACGACTATCAGCGGACAAGCGCGGTCATTTCTGTTCCCAGTAACTTGGCGACCCTCCGCTGGGTGACCTTGCCCCTTTTAGAAGGCGAAGAACTGCGCGATGCCGCCCGGTACAAGGTAAAAAGGCACTTGCCCTTTCCTGTCGAATCGGCCTACGTGGAGGCATCGGCTCCCAGCGCGGACGAGGATGACACAACCGGGCAGTCCCTTGTAATTGCCGTTCGAAAGGAAGTGATAGACTCGCGCGCCGAGGCGCTGGAGATCGCCGGAATCCAGGTTGTGGGCGCAGAGTTGGAAGCACAGGCAATCCTGCGTATTGTGGAACGACGCCTAAGCGAGCAAAGCGCTCTGTGGAGAGACGCCTCTCTTACGATCATTGATGTCGGCGCGAACACAACGCACATGTATGTTGTTCAAAACCAGAAGCTCCAGTTTATTCGAGGCGTTAAGTTTGGCGGCCACAAGATCGCGGAAGCTTTGGTGGCGGAGTTCAACTGCACGCTGAACGAAGCAGACGCGCTCCTTGCCCATCCAGAGACAAAGCTTTCTCAGGACGGGATCCTACATTTAAGGATTGGGGATTTGCCTGCCAGAGTATCCGTGCAACAGGAAGTTGACAAGCTTACGCGAGAGTTCTTGCGTTTGCTTCGCTATTTCCGGTCCCTGCACCCGGAACGAAGCTATGCGGGAATTTTGGATCACGTTATCGTTTGCGGCGGCCTAACCAGCTTGCAGGGTCTGGACGACTATCTACAGATCGTTCTTGGACTCCGCGTGGAAAGAGCAAAGCCCTTTGCCGGAATGATCGGAAAGTTTAACAGAGAAACATTTGAAACGGTGGCGAATCGCCAGGAAGCATTTACAGTTGCGGTGGGGCTGGCGCTATCAGCACTGGCCGGAAGAAACATATCCATAGGAGATGACAGTGTCCGACGTGAGTTTGCATGGGCGCGTAGCGCCTAAGTCTAAATCGATTAACGTCGAGGCAAATCTGCTGGCCGAGCGCTTGCAGAATCGCACCCGCACGCGCGAACAAATGCGCAAACGGTTTGTGAGCTACTTCGTCGGCGTCACAATGGTCGCCATTGTTCTACCGCCCTTACATCGCCTTTACGAAAAAACAGCGGCCCGCTATAAAGTTTCGATTGCGGCAGACAAGCTACTGAGCACACAACTAAGCGCTCTTCAGAAGCAGCAAGACAGCGTTAAGCCTGTAATGCAAGACAAGCAAACGTTGGATAGCCTGCATCGCCACGCTCATGAGTATCTGGGGCATCTCACTCTCTTTCTTAACAATGTCAGTCCCGAAGTCAGCCTCTCCAACTTTACGGTGCAGTGGAAAGATAAGAGCATGGAGTTCAATATCCAGGCGCAGTCCGTTAGCTACAAAGAAGCTGCCGATTTTGTTGCCCTCACCGGAAAGAGCCCGAACGCGACTCAGACGACACTTTCAACCATGAATAGCGACGCGACAATGGGGCCGGATGGCGTGAACTTCGCTCTCGATCAGCTGGTGACGGTGAGTCCATGACTTATACTTTTTGGCTTTTTCTCAGCAAGCATGCACGCACACTTTCCGCGGCCGTTTACTCGTGCATCGGTATCTGCCTAATTTGCGCGGGTTATTGGGGCACGAAGTCAATGTTCATGCTTCCACAGATCAAAGGGGCCGATACAGCTGCCAAAACCAAGAAAGCTGCCCTCTTAATTGCGATGAGGGACGTCGAAGATCAGAAATTGGTCCGCGCCGATCCAGTGCCGAGCCCCAATGCTCAAACGGTTCAACTGATGGAGGCCGAAGTTGAAAACTTTGCTCATGAGGAGAACTGCAAAGTTGCGCAGTTCAGCGCCATGCCGGCTCCAACTCCTTATGCGAGCCACTTTGGCGGCGGCGGAGACGGATACGTGATGTACAGCATCAAGCTGACGCTGAATGGAAACCTCTCCAACGTGCTTTATGCACTCCAAAAGCTCAGCGATGGCCCTGTTCCCTTTGAGTTCGGCACGATCAACATGACGCCGATTCAGAGCGTCGACAAGAACACGGTGAACCAGGTAAGCGCGAACATCGAAATAGACCCAGTTGCTAAACAGGGAGCAAGCAAATGAAAACCGGAGATCCTAAGAAGGCCCTTGTGCTTGGCGCAGTTGCACTTGTTATCGTCGGTGTTGCGATCTTTCAAATTATCCCTAAGCCGCGTCAGGTCCCAACCGCCGAGGTTGCGCGAGCTCAAGGCGAAGTTGTCGCCACTACCGAAAAGAAGACGACGGAAGCGTTGCCGACTACGCTAACGTCGCAACCGTTTGCAAAACCAAAGATCTCCGCTCCCGTAGCCCCGGTTATGCCACCGATGCCGGGAGCGCCACGCGGAGCTGCACACGATCGCTCTTCGGGCCCTATGGGCAACGTGCCCGTACTCCTTCCCGGAACGATAACGACGGGATTGGGCGTCTCCGGCGACGGTACGGCTGACGGCACATCCTCTAATGGGGCCATGGTTGGAAAGAGCCCAGGAGGAAAGGACCCTGGTGAAATTGCCGGTAGCAACCAACAACTAAAGGGAGCACAACCCAAAGCTCTGACATTTAATGGCGTGATGGACATCAACGGAAGAACAGCGATGATTACGGTTAACGATAAACCCGATGACACACGCGAATGCAAGATTGGTTCAAAAGTGGCAGGCTATACCGTTATCGATATCACCCCCGACACCCTCATTCTGCACCGCGATAAGACCACGCTTAGGCTCACTGTGGGGAGCAGCCATTCCTTATGATTTACCCCTTAATTCTGCTATCGATCTGGTCCCCGAATCACGCCGGCCAAACACTTGGCGCGGTTGCGCTTCGACCCAGCCAGGTTCCAGTATCTCAACCGATTTTGCATTTGCGAAACTTCTTTGATGCTCGCAGCTTGGCCCCTGGCGATCCGATCTTCATTTTTGCCCCCGCCATCACGCCTAAGTTTGATGCGGCAAAGGAACTCGCCTTCTTCCCCGCAATTTTGAGGCAGCACCCGGCTGCACCAGCCCCTGTGAAGGTCGTTTTGGCCAAGCCGATTGTGACTAAGCCTGCCAACGTGAAGACGGATGCAGTAAAGCGAATGGCTGCCAAACCCATGGCAAAGCCGGCCGTTGCGAAAGCTGAACCAAGCAGGATTGTCCCCGTTGTGGCTCCAAAGCCTATACCGATCAAAACGGCTGCCACGCCTCTCCAACTTAAACCAACCGAGCTTAAGCCTTCCGCTCCAAAACTAGTGGCTACAAGAACGGCTGCCCAAAAGCCCGCCCCGCAGATCCAAAGCAATGTACCGAAAACTGTTGTAGAGTCCGCATTCGTATCACGTGTGCTGCCTTCAGACACCGGTAAATCTCAGCAAGCTGCTCACACAGTTAGCTCGCTAGTTCCGACTCCGGCCGCCGCACCTAACCCGAGCAGCTACAAGCTCGAAGATATTCCAGTGACCCTGAACATGGCCAAAGCGCCTTTTCGAGCGCTCTTGGACCAGCTCATGAAGCAAACTGGCGCTGACCTTCTGCTTTTAGCCGATAACGCTCCGGATATCACCATCAAGGTTACCAAGCACCGATTTATCGACACGCTGACCGACATGTGCGCCATGGCGAACTTGTCGTTCTTGAAAGTCAACAGCGAGTACGTGATCGCCACCGATGACAAGCTCAAAACGGCTTACCCGGTTGCCTACGCTGCCGCTTATGCGGTTTCGCATCCTGTTGTAAAGGTACAGGGGCCTGAGATCGTCCAGCAGACCTACAACACAAACTACTGCGACGCTCAAAAGCTGGCAGACACATTGGGCAAGCAGTTTAAACCGGAAGAGCTAGAGATGATCGTTGCTCCGTCCGCGGTCCAACAGAGTCTCGGCAACCAGGATTCAAGCTCCGTATCCGGGGTTAGTTCCTCCGTTTTAGACAAGGACACGACTAAGACCAGCCGCATCCTCATTCTTCGCGGTTCAAGAGAGACAGTCGATGCCGCACTAAGCCTACTCAAGGCAATGGATGTTAAAGCCCAACAGGTGAACATCTCGGTAACGATCAACGATATGTCGGTAGACGCTGAAAAGCAACTCGGCCTCGCATGGACGTTCCCTCAGGTAACCCTTACTGAAAACCAGCCAAGTGGTATCGGATTCGGCTCATTTACTAGAAGCCCGCTGACCTTCAACGCGACCATGAGCGCGCTTCAGTCGAAAGGGCTCGACAAGCTGTTAGCTTCACCCAACATCACGGTAGAAGACGGCCAGCGCGCCTACATTCTTGTTGGGCAGCGTCTGGAGTTTCCAGTTGTGAACTCTTTTAACCAGAACGGAACTCCCATCTTTAGTATTGATCAGGAACGGGTTGGTATCTACCTTCAGGTCAGCGTTTGGATATCCAACGACGGAAAGGTAAAGCTCGACCTATATCCTCAGGTCTCGACCGTGTCGAGCTTCATCAACGTGAACGGCGGCAGCTACCCACAGATCGCCACTCGGGAATGCCAGACGACCCTTACGGTTGAGAGCGGACACACGATTGTCATAGGCGGCCTCATTCACGATGAGGAAATAACGAACCTGCAACAGGTTCCGATCCTCAGCAAGATCCCCATATTCGGCGAGCTGTTTACAAACCGCACCAAGACTAAGACCAAGGATGAGGTGATCATCACGATTACCCCGACCATCGACCCAAAATAGAATGAACTTAGATCGCTCGATTGGTGAAATCTTTGTCGAAGAGGGCTATGTTACTCGCGAAGAGCTCTTAGCCATCTTAGGGAATCGAGAGGATACTCTCGAGCCTCTGGGCAACCTGCTTGTTCGTCTTGGCAAGATCTCTGAAAAACAAAAACTGAAGTGCGTTGGCCTTCAGATGGGTGTGCCCTTTGTGGACCTGGCCCGAATTGAGATCGAGCCTACAGCTTCCAGAATTATTCCTCACGCGGTCGCCGTCCGGCTTCTTGCGATCCCGATTGAAAAGACGGAAGTCGCGACCAGCGTGGCCATGGTCAACCCTCTTGACCTTTCGGCAATTGACGAGTTAAGCGCTCTCACGGGCCTCGAGGTTGACCCTCTGCTGGCCACCGAAGAAGACGTTCGCGACGCCATCTTCCGCTGCTTTGGAGCTTACGACGACCTTGGTGAACTCGTTGGCGAGGCTGTTCGTGGTGTCGATTCAGAAGGGCTGCGTCTGGCCGGTCCGGATGAAGAAGAAGAGCAGGTCAACGTTGTTGAACTCAGAGAGGTTGTCGAAGGCGCCCCCGTCGTCAAGCTTGCCAACGCTCTTATGATGCGCGCTATCCAGATGCGTGCCAGTGATATCCATATTGAGCCGCATCAGCGAAAAGTGCGTGTAAGATTCCGAATCGACGGCCTGCTCCAAGAGGTTATGGTCGTTCCGAAAGACCTTCAACATCCGCTGATCTCGCGCATCAAGATTATTGCCACTTTGGACATTGCCGAGCGTCGTATCCCTCAGGATGGCCGTTGTACGCTGATCACAGGGCAAGGTCAATACGACTTCCGTGTTTCCACGTTTCCCAGTGTGTTCGGTGAGAACGTGGTCATCCGAATTCTTGATAAGTCTTCGGCAACGATGGACTTGAACAAGCTGGGACTTACCGATGACATGATGGGCCGACTCCAGGCACGTCTTGTTGAACCTCAAGGCTTAATTATTGTGAACGGGCCAACCGGTTCCGGCAAAACGACCACCCTGTACGCTTCACTTCACTTCATCAATAAGATTTTCCGAAACATCATCACGATCGAGGATCCTGTCGAATATCAGCTCGATGGAATCGTGCAAGGAAACGTTAACGCCCGTGCCGGAGTTACATTTGCCACAGGTCTGCGTTCGATCCTTCGCCAAGATCCGGATGTGATTCTTATCGGAGAAATCCGAGACGGCGAAACGGCGTCTATCGCTGTTGAGTCGGCGCTTACCGGCCACTTGGTTCTTAGCAGCTTGCACGCAAATGACAGCGCGGGAGCAATCACGCGACTCGTGGATATGGGCATCGAGCCGTTCCTTTTGAGTTCAAGCCTTACCTGCAGCGTCGCACAGCGTCTGGTACGGACAGTTTGCCCGAAGTGCCAAGAAGTTTATGAACCGGCTCCTGAAGCGTTAGAGTTGCTTGGCCTTTCTCCGGACCACGTTTACAAGAAGGGTAAAGGATGCGACAACTGCGCTAAGACCGGTTACCGAGGACGATTAGGAGTCTACGAGATTTTAGAAGTGAACTCGGAGATCCGAAGAATGATCGTTGCTGGAAAGCACAGTGACGAGATCCGACATGCCGCTGAAGATGCCGGAATGATGAGTTTGCGACATGAAGCTCGGGCAAAGGTTTTAGCCGGACTCACCACCGTGGAAGAAGTTCTGCGTGTTACGTCAGACGGAAGTTAGTCATGCAGCTTTTCAAATACAAGGGCTACGATACAGACGGAAAGAAAGTCGAGGGTGAAATCACCGGCACGACAATCGACGAAGTCGAGCGCAAAGTTTCCGCGCAGGCTGTCACAATTATTTCCATCATTCCAGCCGGCGCCGTACGTGGCGGAGGTTCCTCATCCTCAGATTCCGAAGGTGGCGGCGGATTTAAGCTTTTCGGCCGCAAGAGAGTTTCTGATGCAGACTTAGCTGTGGTTCTTCGGGACCTAGCAGTTATGGCCCAGACAGGAGTTCCCTTTGTGGAGGCATTGGACGCGGTAATTGAAACCGCTAGAACCAGCACCATCCAGGACTCTCTAATAAAGTTTAAGACCGAGATTGTTGGAGGCAAAAGCCTTTCTGCCGGCATGAAATCGGCGAACGGTCTGTTCCCAACCCTGATTTGCGACATGGTTAAGATCGCCGAGGAAGGCGGGCGTTTGGATAAAGCCCTTGCCAGCGCCGCAACTTACGTGGAGCGCGCAGCGGACCTTAGGCGCAAGGTCATGAATGCCTTGCTCTATCCAATCGTTTTAACAGTCATTGCGGGCGGCACCGTGCTCATCATGATCACCTACGTGATGCCCAAGTTCGCCGATATCTTTTTGAAGATGGGGGTCGCCGTACCCGAGAGCACAAAGTTTGTATTGAACCTGGGCATCTTTATGAAGGGGCACCCGTTCCAACTGCTGTTCGGAGCAGTCGGTTTGGTGGTCGGCGCCAAGATGCTCGTGCGGTTGCCGTCCGTAAACAAAGCTATTTTCCTATTCTTGATGAAAGTTCCGGTATTGGGCGATCTGATTAAAAAGCTAGCCCTGTCCCGTTCTTGCCAGTCGATAGCCACTCTGCTCGGAAGCAACGTGGCGATGCTCTCTGCGTTGGAACACGGCGCCAAAGTGGCCGGCAACCCGATTCTTCGGGACGCGCTCATGAACGCTAAGTCGGCTGTCGAACGCGGCGCGCCGTTATCGGACTCTTTAAAGGAAACCAAAGCCTTTCCACCGACTCTGGTTCGTATGGTCGCTGTCGGCGAGCGTACCGGCCAGCTATCCTTGCTGATGACTAACACGGCAGCTCATATGGAAGAGGAAGTGGACGGCAAGCTGAAGGCGCTTATCTCTATTGTTGAGCCGGTTATGATCGTAGTCATGGGAGTTATAGTTGGCGGCATCACGATGTCGATCATCATCCCGATGTATTCGATCGTCGAAAAAGTTCACTAAGCATGTCTTGTGTCTTGCGCTGTCCGGGGTTCGGATCCCCCAAGACATAACAGCCAATCGTAAAACCCCTTCTCGCGTCCCATTGTCATCCCGAACTCCGTGTGAGGGATCTCTGCGGCTAGGGCTTCGCCCCCGGGATTCCTCACACCGAGTTCGGGATGACAAAGCGTGCCGGGATTACGCCGGAGAGGGCTGAAGGGAACTATTGCAAATTTAATGCTCCCAAGAGGTTTCGTGTAACACATAAGACACAAAACACAAGACATTCTGTTTCCGCTGGTAACCTAGCTTGATGCTCACCGCCCCTATCGCAATTCTCCTACTGATGTCTTCAAGACAGACCCTTTCCCAAGACAAGGGGCCGGATAAAGTTAAGAGCTCTCATGTGATCTATGGAAAGGTCGTGGGATTTGAAGTGGGCGACTTTGAGCACGTTATCATTCGCGGCCCAGGAAAGCACGAAGACTCCTATTTCATCCATGCCTATTTGTTGGATGACTTCATGGCGTTGTATGCCAAGAAACAAGGCCGTTTTACAATCCGGTCTGTGGACACGTACATCGAGCAAGCCGGTGGCAGGCAACTTGTTGATCAAGTTTCAGATGCCAAGATTGGCAAGGTTTCTTTTTCAGCGTGGTCGAAGG
>Ga0206906_1092_pt1 | contig 14913 bp, 16 predicted proteins | sample Alteio_BWOrgHeat_79_FD_152935 | JGI IMG/M metagenome (GOLD analysis project Ga0206906, IMG submission 152935) | Enriched cells from forest soil in Barre Woods Harvard Forest LTER site, Petersham, Massachusetts, United States -... | ecosystem: Environmental > Terrestrial > Soil > Temperate forest >...
ATTTCGGATATGCTGAAGCCATATCCAGGAAACATTCTCCAATTTGACGGTCGCTCGATTGCCTCGGCAAAACAAGTAGAGATGCCTGATTGGTTTTATCTCGATGCCGGAATGAAGGCATTCGCCGAGGCTTTGGCGAATGAAATTCCGACACGCACTCATACGCGCATCAGCGAATTTATTCCCGGCGATAAAAGCATTACGATGAAAAACCAGCGCGGGGAGAAGTTCGAATCGAATACGATAGTTCTTGCCGTTCCTGCACCGGATGCTTTGGCGCTTTTGCAGGCTCATGCCGAAGGCACACGCTTAGTGAAAAAATTATGCGATAAACTTTCCGAAGTGGAGTACGAGCCAATGGTCGGTGCGATCTTCGGAATTTCGAAGATGAAATTGAAGCAATCGTTCTCGGCACTGTTTACCGAGGATCCGACAGCTCCGCTTTTCTGGCTTTCCCGTGAGCAAAAGAAGCGTAAACTTGGTATCCACAAGGGCGAAAATGCTTTCGTGATGAAACTCGGTTCCGAAATAAGTAAGGAATATATCGGAAAAGGAAACAGCGAAACATTTGCAGCCATCGAGCGTGTCTTCGAAGAAGTCATGGATACCGCATTGCCGGATATGACTTATAGTGAAATCCAGCGCTGGAAGTCCGGTTATTTGAAGAGCACGCCATTCAAAGAACAGGAAGTTCAGAAAGTAAAACTTGGGGCGACTATTTATCTTGCAAATGATTACATTTCCGGACATACATCTATTGCTTCACAGATTCTGAGCGGCAAACTTGTTGCCGATGAAATTTTGGGAATAGATTCGGCTTCCATGATCGCTTCGCCGAAACGCGCTCAGGCAACTATGCCCGCAGAGCATTGGAAAGCAGTTGTTCCGCCGGCAAAGGATCCGCAGAAGCCAAAGCATCAGCGCAAGCAGCATGATTCGAAAACGCAGGAGGCAAAACGCAAGCGCCTGAAGAATGCCAAGCGTGCAGCGAAACGCATGACGAAAATGGGACAGCGCGGACCGGGAATGTTCAAGGAGTTGGACGTCTTTATCGGCGCGATGAAGGAAGTATGCGGCTGCAAGTCCCGAAAATCCGCCGCCTATAATGGTTATCATGGTGTAATGAGGTTAATATGTATGAAAAAAAAATAAATTAAAAAATGACTCTAATTATGAGAAAAAAAAATACTCAGATTATTAGTGCAAGAACGAGTTTACCTATTTCTTAATTAATGCACGATTGTTAAAAAATTATTCGTGCGGACTATGCTCTTTCGGATATTTTCAGGTCTAAAACCGTGAACCGTATTACCGTTGTGAGAGCGGTTGTGTTTCGTTTATCCTTGATGTATTTTCAATTGGCAGCTCAGAGGAAATCATTGGGGCAATGCGTCGAACTTCTACCCCTCCGGCTTGCGGTATTCTTTATGTTCAAACTTAAAACCGATAAATGAGAAAATAAGTTTTCTCTAAAAAATTATTTTAGCAATAGGTCGTATAGGAAGCTATCCCCTATACTTCTTCTTTCTTCGCCCCCTCATGAAACAGATGTGCGATCTCCGGATTAAGCTGTGGAATCCTTACGATCAAATCAATATCTTTCGTGATCTTTGCCTGACATCCCAGCCGCGATTCCAACGTCAAGCCTTCAGCTTCATCAAGTTGATCGGCTTCGTCATCTTCCATCTCCGTCAGAGAATTCAGCCCCTGCTTGAGGATAACATGGCAGGTCGAGCACGCGCAAACTCCGCCGCAGTTATGCTGCAAGTCAATGCCATTTGCCAAAGCGACTTCTAAAATATTGTCTCCCACGAGAGCTTCGCAGGTGACATTCATGGGTAAATACGTAATTGTTGCCATTATGAAACTTCTTCCAATTGTTTTCCGCTCAGTGCTTCTGATACAGAGGCATTCATTATTTCATGTGCAAGCGGTTCGGTAGCTGATTCCAGCGCATCCAGGTTATCCTGGATCTCTTTTGAATCTTCGCCGCTTAAAGATTTTTTCAGCGCATATAACGCATCAATTATTTTATTTACGTTCAGCGCCAACATTTTTTCCGGAGAAACCTTGACTTCACTTCTGCGAATTTGCCCTAATACTTTCTCGGTAGCAGCAACAACTCGCTCCGCTTCGGTCTTGGTCTCTGTAATTCTCCGAACAGCTATATCCTGTTTTGCAAATTGAATACTTTCGCGCAGCATTCTCTCTATCTCTTCGTCGATTAACCCATACGAAGGCTTCACTTCGATCTCTGATTCAATTCCTGTATGAACCTCCTTAGCTGTCACATGCAAGATGCCATCGGCGTCAATAAGAAAATTGACATCAACTTTCGCTGCACCTGCCGGAAGCGGCGGAATGCCTTTGAGCGTGAACGAAGCAAGGTGACGGTTATCTTTGATCATATCACGCTCACCTTGATACACATTGACTTCAACCCCGGTTTGATTATCGGCAAACGTCGTATAACTCTCCTGTGCCTTTGTAGGAATCGTTGTATTACGTGGAATGATCGTGCTCATCATTCCGCCAATTGTTTCTATGCCAAGTGAAAGCGGCGTTACATCGAGCAATAAAATATCATTCGCGCCGCCGGATAAAACATTTGCCTGAATTGCTGCCCCAAGTGCAACTGCTTCATCCGGATTTAATGAATCATGCGACTTTTTGTGAAATAACTCATGGACTAATTCCTTCACCGCAGGCATTCGCGTTGCTCCACCGACCAATACGACATCTTCGATATCTTTCGGAGTGAGTTTCGCATCTTTCATCGCCTCAAGACATGGTTTTTTCGTCCGCTCTAAAATAGGACGAGAAACCATATCAAGTTCTTGGCGCGTAAGATTGCGTTTGTAATTTATATTCTTTTCGGAGAATTGGATATCAACCGTAATAGAAGCTGCAGCAGTAAGAGCAATCTTGGCGCGCTCGGCTTCCTGACGGATCATCTGCAATTCTTCCGGATTCGGGGTAAATCCCGGTTCAATACGAGAAATTTGTGAAAGAAAAAGCTCCATTAAGCGGCGGTCAATATCGTCACCACCAAGATACGTATCTCCATTAGTCGATAAAACTTCAAAGACACCGTCAGTTAACTTTAGAATTGAAATATCAAACGTCCCACCACCGAGATCGAAAACGGCGAACGTGCCATTCTTTTTTCTATCGAGTCCATAAGCAAGCGCAGCAGCAGTAGGTTCGTTGATGATACGAAGAACATCAAGTCCGGCAAGTCGTCCCGCATCTTTCGTTGCCTGGCGTTGCGCATCATTGAAATAAGCCGGAACGGTGATGACAGCTTTGGTAACTTTTTCTTCGAAATATTTTTCAGCCCGGTCTTTTAATTCTTTCAGTACAAAACTCGAAAGTTCGATCGGAGTGTATTCCTTATTGCCAATGTTAATACGAACAAGACCTTCTTCGCGAGGCACAAGCTTATAGGAAAGCATCCCGGATTCCTTCTGCACATCGGAGTAGGATTTTCCCATTAGTCGTTTGACAGAATAGATCGTATGCGCTGCATCGATAAGCGCTCGTTTTTTTGCGGGAATACCTACAGCAACCACAGTGCCGTAATCATCAAGAGTTACTACCGAAGGCACCAACCCGCCATCTCGCCCGGAAATAACTTTCGCCTCGCCAAACTCCACATACGCCACGAGCGAATTCGTCGTGCCAAGATCAATTCCAACGACCTTGCCGCCTGTGTTCTGTCCGGGTAATGTTATTTGTAAAGGCACTGAAAAATTAATTATTAGTATAATTCCGGAAATAACTTCCGCTCCGTGCATTCGATCACGATGTGAATGATCTTAATATGCAATTCCTGAATACGGTCTGTGGTCTTGCCGGGGACAATGATAGGAATATCACAGAGTGATTTCACTTTGCCTCCATCTTTACCAAGCAAGCCGACTACTTTCATCCCCTTTTTCTTCGCAGCTTCGGCGGCAAGAATAATGTTTTGGCTGTTGCCGGATGTTGTAATGGCAAGGAATATATCATTCTTTTCCCCGAATGCTTCGATCATGCGCTCGAAGATATGCTCAAAGCCATAATCGTTCGATACGCAGCTCATGTGCGACGGATCGGCGAATGCAAGCGCGGGCATTGGCTTTCTGTCTTTGCGATATCTGCCTGTCCACTCTTCAGCAAAGTGCACAGCATCGCAATGGCTTCCGCCATTACCGGCAGAATAAATTTTATTGCCGGATTTGAAAGTCTTTGTCAGAAGCTCGACGAACTCTTCGACTTTCGCAAGAATATCTTTATTCGCGGAGAACTCTGAAAGAGCTTCCTGGGCATCGTGGAGAGAATTTTGAATGTGATCGGATGTTGTGGGCATTTTTTATCAGTGTTTCAAAACAAGCGATTCACCTTTTGCAGCGGCTTCCAGGGAATCAAGTAATGTCGTTATATATGCACGCGAAGCGAGCTTTGATGAAAGCTGCTGCAAGATTATTTTTTCATTATCCGAAAGATGTTCTCCCGATTCGGAATGTGATGGCATCTCATCCCAATCCTCCTTCAACTTTTTCGATTCGAAATCTATCAGCGTTCTGCGTTCGCTGAGTTCATCTAACAGAGGATCTACACTTAAAATTATCTCGGATCTTGCATCGTCGTTTGCAAATTCAAGCTCGGCGACTTTTTCCTGCACGTTCATTACAAGCTCCAAAAGATCCATCGGCACATTTTTGGATTGCTCTACAGAATAGCCATAGAGAACGAGCAAATGCTTTGTACGCCTGAGAGGATCGCGAAGTGAGCGATATGCCTCGTTAATATCGCTGGAGCGATCAAGCGCAGATTCGAGAATTCCTCCCGCTGCTCCGGCAAAGCGATCAGGGTGGGATTGGTTTTGCAAATCATAAAAACGCCGCTCGAGGGCGGCGTTATCAAAACCAAATGTGCGCTCTACGCCAAGCGTGAGAAAAAAGTCCTGCATTATACTCCGAATGAGCTTCCACAACCACAGGATTTTGTGGCATTTGGATTGTTAAAAACAAATCCTTTGCCATTCAAGCCATCGGTGTAATCCAGCTGTGTACCGGAAAGATAGAACAGCGATTTGGGATCGACGAAAATACGAACGCCATCGATCTCAATGCTTTTATCTCCATCACGCGCTTCTTTATCGAAGCCAAGCGAATACGAAAGTCCCGAACATCCGCCGCCTTTAACGCCAACACGCAAGCCATAGGTATCGGGAATATTATTCGCCGCCATTATCTTTGTAATCTCCGAGCGAGCCTTCTCCGAGAGAATGATATCGTCATTGATATTCGCAAACGCTTTCTCAACTGTCGTCTCTTCCAGAGACGGAGCAGTCATCACATCATTTTCCATTAACATAATTATCTTCTCCTAATAAAATTTATTTTATAGTAGAGCAAGCAACTTTTGCTTGCGGCGGGTAATCCCCCTTACCCCTGAACAAGCAAAAGTTGCTTGTTCTACTACTACACTTTTTATGCAACTTCCATCGCAACATGCTTCTTCTTATAATCTGCTATCGCCGCTTTGATCGCATCTTCTGCGAGAACGGAGCAGTGGATCTTCACCGGGGGAAGATTCAGCTCTTTTACGATCTCCGTATTCTTGAGCGCATACGCTTCATCGATCGAACGACCCTTGATAATTTCGGTTGCGAACGAGCTTGAAGCAATAGCGCTTCCACAACCAAACGTCTTGAACTTCGCATCTTCAATGATGCCATCGTCCGAGATCTTCAGTTGCAAGCGCATCACATCGCCGCATTCTGGCGCACCGACTAAACCCGTTCCGACATTCGGATCATTAGGATCCATCGTGCCTACATTCCGGGGATGCGAATAATGATCTAAAACCTTCTCTGAATAAGCCATAAATATCTCTTCTTTCTATCTGTTTTTACGAATAAAAATCTATTTTGTGTCATCAATCCGTAGAGGCGACCGGTGGTCGCCCAGCGGGTTTTGTGAAACCTCTTGGGCGACCACCGGTCGCCCCTACGATTTTCAATTCACTTCTTAAGCCATGGCGGTGGAGCTTTTGCCCCTGCCGGTGCGGCTCCTGTTGATGCAGGAGCTGCTACTGGTTTCGGCGCCGCTGGCGCTGCTGCCGGCTTGGGTGCTGCCGGAGCAGCGGCTTTCGGAGCCGGCGCTGGCGCAGCTTTTACCGGAGGCATTTCTCCCGGCAATTCGCCCGAGAGTCCGCCCTTAGTATTTCCTGTTTTGCTTGCTACAAGTTCCGGAAAGTTCAGCACGAATCCCTGCGGATTCACTTTCTTGAAAATTCCCTTGCGCTCATAGGCTCTGGCAACTTCTTCTGCCATTTTCACGGCTTCGGCATCGCGAATTGTCGTGCCCTGCCTATCTTCAAAATAATCCTGGATCGAATACTGCACATCGCGCAGGAAAATATTCGAGTTATGAAACACGGGCTTATGAATCTCCCGCATATAGCTGAAAAGCTCGTACGGATAATCTATAAATACGTCTGCTGTCATTGTAGTTATTAGTATTTAGTCTTTAGTCGTTAATAAAGTCGTTCTGCTAACGACTAAAGACTAACAACTAACGACTGAATTTAGTGTGCTGCCCACTCTACCGACTTCAAATCTATTCCCATCTTCGCCATCTCATAAAGCGGCGACATTTCGCGTAAGTGCAGTACGGTCTTGATCACATCGTTCGCCGTGTAATCTATCTCTTCTTCCGTCGTGAATCTTCCGATTCCAAAACGGATCGACGTATGCGCAAGGTCTTCTCCAACTCCGAGCGCTTTAAGAATATAGCTCGGCTCGAGACTTGCCGATGTGCAGGCAGAGCCAGAACTGACGGCAATATCCTTAATACCCATCATCATTGCCTCGCCCTCAACGAAAGCAAAACTGACATTCAGATTTCCGGGCAAACGCCATTCCGGTTTTTCGAGCGGATCGGGTCCATTAATGTAAAGCTCATCGAGCGAAGCATTCAACGTCTTCCAGAGTTTATCGCGCAAGCCCTGAATTTTCGGCACTTCAACTGCCATATCGGTCATACAGAGTTCAACTGCTTTTGCAAGTCCGACAATTCCGGGTACATTCAATGTTCCCGAACGCATTCCGCGTTCATGTCCTCCGCCATCCATTTGCGCAGCAAGCTTCACGCGCGGATTTTTCTTGCGCACATAAAGAGCGCCGACGCCTTTCGGTCCATAAATTTTATGGCCGGAGAGCGACGCAAGATCGACATTCATTCTCGTAGCATCGAATGCTACCTTGCCAATCGATTGAGTTGAATCCGTATGAAAGAGCACGCCTTTTTCATGACAGATTTTTCCGATTGCCTCGATATCCTGCAGCACGCCGATCTCATTATTGGCGTGCATGATCGTAACGAGGATCGTCTTATCGGTAATCGCTTCTCGTAGTTCATCGAGATTCACAAAGCCTTCTTTATTGACGGGAAGATACGTTACCCGCGCGCCTTTGCGTTCGAGCGCTTTGCAGGTATCAAGCACAGCCTTGTGCTCAGTGGTACAAGTTATGATATGGTTGCCTTTCGAGGCATACATCTCGGCAACGCCTTTAATGGCAAGATTATCCGACTCCGTTGCGCCGGATGTAAAAACGATCTCCTTCTCATCGGCGCCGATATATTTTGCTATCGTACTCCGCGCCCAATCCACGCCCTCTTCGGCCTTCCAGCCAAAGCTATGATTGCGGCTTGCAGCATTACCATAAATATCGGTAAGATATGGCATCATCGCCTCGTGTACGCGAGGATCGAGTTTCGTTGTGGCGTTATTATCTAAATATATCGGTGTCTTTACCATGTTTTTTTTCTAAACTTTCTTACTGTGTCATTGCGAGCCGGACTTTAGTCCGACGAAGCAATCCCCTAAATCGTGGTAGACCGTTACACTCTACAATCTGTCAGGAGATTGCTTCGTCGTCCCTACGGGACTTCCTCGCAATGACACCTAAAATCATAAAAGCTCCGCTATCGTCATCTTCCCTACCGATTCTTCCATGCGCATTTGCAATTTGGACATGGGATCTTTTATTGTACAATTTCCAAACATTGAACATTGCTCATGGACGCCATCCGATGACATGCACTCAGTGATATTCGCTTCTTCATCCAGCGCGCTCATCACGCGCGAGAGATTCACCGAACTTGGCGAGATGAGCAATGCATATCCGCCATGCACACCCTGATAGGAATCAATAATGCCATCGCGCTTGAGCGATTGCATCACTTTCGCGAGCAGATCGTAAGGGATCTGACGCGCTGCAGATATCTCGCGCGTCGTAGCATTGCCGCTCTTTGCCAAGTGCTGCAACGCCATTAATCCATATTCAACCCGCTTTGAAAGCCGAAACATTTTTCGTTTATACGACTAATTTAGTCCTATTTTTTAACTTAATAAAAGGCTCGCCTTACGAGCCTTAAATGTAAACGTAATTTTACGGGGAGAGGTTTCTTAATAACTTATTCGGATATACCACTAACACTATTTCACCAACATAATAGGTAGTTGTTGAACGTATCCGCCAACATTTGCCATGCAGAAATACATGCCTGAGGGCATACTATGTGCTTCCCATGTGAAATAATTATCCCCTCCATAAAGTTTGTCGGCAAAAACAGGAAAGGTTTGAGATCGACGCGGATCGAAAATAGAAATTTGAGCAAAGCTCTGACCAGCAAATGATAATTTTATTGTTACAACTTCTGAAAAAGGATTCGGATAGGTTGATAATGACATTTTCGGATTCGGAATATTAGCATCCGGAGTTAAAGTAATTAATTCCGAAAGCGGGCGACGCCAAACGCCAATACTGAGTTGAGCACCGGTATAAAGATACAATCCATCGCTAGCCAAGGCAAAGGTATGCGGACCAAATGGAAGACTGTCGCTTCTATTGGTAAAAATTGTATCCTTAACAGTTGTCTGAAAAACTCCTCTACCCGTTCCAACAAATATATTATTGCCAACTACGTGAATAGCACCTACGGTTCTGCTTACTAAGCCCGTGTTTGTTTGAACCCAGTGATCGCCATTATCAGAAGAACGATAAAAACCTCCACCGCCCCAAATCCCAGCATAAATATTATTGCCACTCACACCAAAAGCATCGACATAAGTAGCGGTGTTAACCATTTTCCAACTTACACCACTATCGTCCGAGCGAAAGATTCCCTTGTCGGTACCTGCGAAAAGACTATTATTGCTCTCGGCAAGTGCGTTAACATTAATATTGTTCATTCCACTGCATGAAGGTTTCCAGCTTCTGCCGCTATCGATGGAAAGATATATGCTATTATTATCATAGTGCGTCCCAGCAAAGATACTTGATCCGAGTGCAGTAAAAACTTGCGCTGAGCGAAATGTAGAATCTGCTAAAGCCCAGTTCGCACCATTATTCATAGAAACAAAAATACCTTTGCTTGTTTCAGCGAAGAGAATATTCCCAAATGATCCGAACGTACTTACATCGATTGGCAGATCGGAAATTAATTTCCAACTTTCACCATGGTCAGCCGAAAGAAAAGTCCCATTATTGGTAACTGCTAAAAGATTTGGACCACTGAAAGCAAACGAGTATACAGGGCATTCGGCAGGACCATTCGTCGGAATCCATTGACCAAAAACATTCGACTGTAAGCCGAAAGCCAAGGAGAGAATCGCAGTGATGAATGCGAATTTCTGTTTCATTACTAAAATAATCTTCTGTACAAGAAGACACATTTTAGGATGCAAAGGTTACAGAAAAACCAATTGCTCTATTTCACAAGCGCAAGCGGGATCTCCCTAACTTCGCCACCGATCTTCACCATAGCAACATACATCCCGCTTCAGAGTCGAGAAGAGACTTGCGCGAAACTGTGATCGGACAGAGGGATTATTCCGAAAGTAGAGACGTTGATTGAGGGTTGGAAAGTACTTATAATTGGCTCAGAAGCTATTCTGACCAAGTTTATCGAAAAGTAGCTCCTGCACTCTTCTTGGCGCTGCAAGCAAATGGGTTGGATAGCGGAATCATTCCGCCCGTACCCGAAAGGAGTTTCTTTAACTCATATCATACTGTGCATAAGATTGAAAAAAAATATGGCTGAGCCACCTTCCCGATCTCTGTCAGTAACGATTTTTTCTCGGAGTATCCCTTTATGGGCAGCATTTCTTGCCTATCTTATTTTTATGCTGCTCCTATATTCACCGCTTCTTCTGGGACTACGATTCTTTTGGGAAGATTTTTTTATTCGGGACTACCCCATTCGGGACTATTCAAATTTCGCTTCGAACATCAAACATACTCTTCCATTTTGGAATCCATATACCTGGAGCATGCCTGCATTTCTTGCTGATGCTGAAGTGGGTTTTTGGTATCCGGGCAACTTAGTGCAGATTGTCATTGCGCGGATCGCCGCTCCTAATGCTGCCCATATACCGGAGATTATTCCAGAAATTATAACGATTCTACACCTTCCATTGACCGCTCTGGGAGTTTTTTATTTGCTAAAAAAGGAATTTAAAGTTTCCGATATCGCAGCGCTCATCGCCGGCTTTCTGTTCGGATTCGGAACTCGCATTGTTGCAGATCAAAATCATCCGGTGTTCATATATCAACTCAGCCTTCTTCCGTGGGAAATGCTTCTGCTGATGCGTTCATGGAAGTCGTGGCGAAGCGCTATTGGTTTCGGTCTTGTTTTCGGAGTAAGCTACTTAGCCGGTCAGCCGCAAGTTTTTTTGTTTTTCGGATTCTTTTTTGCCTGCTTTACTATTAATGAAATATTCGTTCGGTGGCGCGAATCAAAACGAATTTCATTCGCTTTCCGTCCGGCTGGCGCACTTACTCTCGGGCTTGTATTTACGATCGGGATATGCGCAATTCAATTATTGCCGTCTCTCGAACTTGTAAGCAGGTCTGCACGATCACATCTTACCTACCCGCAAGCATCAGGCTTCGGACTGAATCCGGCAGGACTGATGACATTCTTCGTTCCAAGAGTGTTTCCTGAATCTTCCAGTTTTTCTGATGCGACAATGAGCCACATCCAGCCAACATTTTACTGGAGCGCATTGGGCGAAATATTGGCTCTCTTTGCGATTGTTTCATTGTGGCGCTCTCCTATAAATACTCCCCGCACACGGCATTTACGATTCTGTCTCATATTTAGTATTTTCGCCTTAGCATTTTCTTTTGGACGATACCTTCCTGTTCACTTATTTTTTTGGAAATTCATTCCTTTCTTCGATAAAATTCGCGCACCTGCCCGGATGCTTTGGCTCCTGTGGTTCATCGGCTCGATCTATGGAGGTATCGGACTGGAAATGCTTCTCACAAATCCTAATTCCGCTCAAAAATACCGAAAACTATTTATCGGGTCCGCAATCGTTTTCTTTCTATCGAATCTTCTCGTATTCTCCGGTATTTGGGATGAAATCATCTACGGCAAACTATTGTCAACTACTCGCGGACTAATTTTCCCATCGCTAGTTATCAGTGTTCTTATTGCAGCATTCATTTTCCTTCTAATCCAAAAGCGACTCTCACGATCAGTTATACTAGCATGTTCGATGGCGTTTATTCTCGCAGATTTATTTTATCTCGATTTCACACAGCACCAAAATACGTTGAGCCGCGAAAACCTGATACTGAGCGATAGCGCTAATACTCGGGATTTCTTCAAGGAACATGCATACGATCATGCCAAGCTCTGGCGGTTTCATAACGCTGCCTCAGAACACATGACGGAAAATACCGGGTTGATATTACGCGTGCCGATCGAAGATGCGATTGACATTGATGAGCTTACTTATCTCAATCAGATGAGGATGTTGTATCCCTTTCCGCCAATTACCGATTCAGTAATGAGAATGGAGATCATGGGTATAGCGGGAATGCTCGATGACAGTGGGAGTTTGACTCGCTTTCCTCATGCACTACCGTTCGTCAAGCTATATCATAATTGGCGGATTGCCGGACCAGAGGATTCTTCTGTTTATGTGGGTAGCAATTTCGATTTCAATCACACAATTGTGCTGAATGAAAATCCGGAATTCGGTTCCGGAGCATCCCCCGATCCAGATACGGCTATACTTTCGAATTTCTCCGAAAACCGGGTACAGATCGCTACGCATGCCAAAGAACCGGAAATTCTTTTTATCAACGACCTCTTCGATCCCGCCTGGAGATGTCAGATAGATGGCAAGGATGTGAAAATCATTCGAGCCTTTACAAGCCTTCGCGCCGTGCCTATCCCTGCCGGATCACACAGCATAGAAATGCAATACCAAAGCAAGGAGTTCGAAGCCGGATGGAAAATTTCTGCCACAACATTTTTGATCGGGATACTGTGTATGTTCATGCTCCGACGGAAGGTAGGCGTTCTTCCCTAAAACCGCAAAACCCAATCTCTAAAACCTAACAATAGGAATCTCCCTAACCTCGCCGCCGATCTTCACCAAAGCTACATACATTCCCGCCGGCATTCCATGCGCATCCCAGGTAAAAGAATGCTCGCCGGCATCAAGCTCGCCCGAAAAAAGCCGCGCAACTTCGGAGCCGAGAAGATTATGGATCGATACTTGCGCAAAGCTATGATCTGATGTGGAAAATTTTATTGAAGTTGATTGGGTGAAGGGGTTGGGGAAAGATGTCAGCAAGGTGCTCACTAGTTTTGGTTGCGCAACGTAAGAGATACCAGAATCAGACAGCGAACGCCGCCAGAGGGTATCGCTAGTTCCGGCAAATAGGTTTCCGCCACTCACTTCAAGGGCATTCACATACATTGTTGTCAAAGCAGTATTGTGCCAGCTAGCACCATTATCGGTCGACAGATAAACACCGTCCAATGCGCTTCCACCAGTCCCTGCAAAGATAGTATTGCCTATCACTTTAAAACAAAAAACAAGATTATACGATAAACCAGTATTTGCTAATGTCCAACTTGTACCGTTGTCGGTCGAGAGAAAAACGCCCCCATAAGTACTTGCAAAAAGATTTGCACCACTCACAGCAAGGGCAACAACAGTAGTATAGACCGAGAATCCGTTGTTAACATCAATCCAACTTTTACCATTATCACTCGAACGAAGAACACCATCTTCATGGGTGCCGGCAAAAAGATTGCTGCCTATCATCGCAAAAGCGCGAACATCTGTTTTCGTCCAATCACCATTAGCTGCAGTCCAACTTATGCCCTTATTTGTCGAGAGAAAACACCATTTTGGTCAGTACCGGCGAAGAGACTCGAACCGATTGCTATTAAAGCTGATACTGCAGTATTCATCGGCAAACCGGTATTAACAGCTGTCCAGTTTCTGCCATTGTTAGTCGAGAGAAAAACGCCTTGGTTGGCAGTCCCAGCAAAGAGATCCGTGTCAATCAGAGCAAGGGATATTACCTCAGCATTAAGTGAGTTGGAATTCGCTACCGTCCAATTCTTTCCGTTGTCGGATGAACGAAAAACACCCTGGGACCCAGCAAAAAGATTTTGTCCACTAACTACGAAACTATGGGCGCCTCCATAAAAATTGGTTGGAATCCACTGGCATTTAGCACATGGTATGGCGATGATTGTTACAAAAAGTATCGAAACTATGATAATTAGAAGTTTTTGTGCCATAGTGGGTTCAAATTAAATGAACTGTAGTGAAACTGAACATTTAACTTACCTACTTTCGTTACAGACTCCAATTCTTCAGACAAGATTAATAAAAAAGCTGTACCAAAAGATACAGCTTTGATCCGCCTATGATTGTCTAGCGGACTCGATCTCTTTTATCCATTCCAGAATTTTATTCTGACCCTCTTCTGGTGACATAAAAAACCCAGCCGCAATTTGGAACTGTACTGGTAAATCTCTTCTTGCTTTACCAATAAGTTCATAGCTCTCGCGCAGGGTTTGGATAAGACTATCAAGTTCATGCAGACTCATAATGAATTTTCCATTAATTATTTTCATGGTTGAATTTAGTTTGTGAATTGTATTACTCCCAGTTGTTATCAACTGCCGAAGTAAAAATCTAAAATGGTAATACTTACTAAGTTAGAGGAAGGGCTATAAGAAAATTCGATGGAGGATCGTCTAAAAAACAGATACTTAAATTATACTTCTTGGAGTTCGCATAGCAATTTTTGTCAAGGATTTGATCTGAAATGGAAGAAAATATTCTTTAACGTGCGCGTCATTAAGAACCTCATCGGCTAAGAGAGCAAGTTTATCCTGCGAACGCACGAACGATTGGTCCCATTTTCGTTCGGCGAGCAGTTCTTCCATAATGATTGCGGCAATATTTGCCTCGCTGAAGGCTTTTTCCAAGAGCATCGTCATATTTTATAAATCCAAAAAACAACGATATAGTTCACGTTTCCCCCCTACTTCGTCATCTCGCTCATTGCCAGGAGGTATGCTCCTGTTCCCCACCACCATTCGCCTTGAGTGCGGGATTTACACTGCAACCACATCGGATGTTATTTTTCGTAAGAATATTCCGCGGGTAGAAGTTCGTGGAGGTTTATATGCTCCGAAGCATCCATAATTTCAATCCCGACAATTTTGTCATCTTCTCCAATGTCAAGAACTAAGTCGTCGGTGACTCGTTTGTTCATAAGCTCCTGTTTCCGGCTGTCAAGCCGGATGTATAAAAGATCGTTTTTAGAATCATAATTAATAAGCATAGTTCAGCCTTCCCACTTTCCATAGTAAACGTAAACAGTAACGGTTATAATTGCATCATCTTCAATAACATAAAAGACCTCAATTTTCTTCTGCAAATAGTTCTTGCCATTCCACTCGCTATTGAATTCAAAGACCATTGTTCTACCAAGTCTGCCTTTTTTTCCTACGATTGTAAGCCCTTTTTCAATTGTTTCTACGATCTCTTCTCGAGATGCACCTCGTTCGGAAGCACGTTCGAGCGTATGGG
>Ga0206906_1093_pt1 | contig 14767 bp, 8 predicted proteins | sample Alteio_BWOrgHeat_79_FD_152935 | JGI IMG/M metagenome (GOLD analysis project Ga0206906, IMG submission 152935) | Enriched cells from forest soil in Barre Woods Harvard Forest LTER site, Petersham, Massachusetts, United States -... | ecosystem: Environmental > Terrestrial > Soil > Temperate forest > O...
GGCTCGTGCGCGAAGCCGCCCAGCGACGGACGCGTGGTCGTGCAGTATTGGGAAAACTGGACCGGGTTCGAGGCGGATGCGATGCGCTCGGTCGTGAACGATTTCAACGCAAGCCAGAACCGGATCACCGTTGTTTACAGCTCCGTGAGCGGCCTGGAACGCAAACTCATGCTCGCGACCGCGGGCGGCGTGCCGCCGGATGTGGCGGGTATGTACTCTCAGGACGTGCCCGTCTATGCGGAGAACAACTCGCTTACTCCGCTGGACAAGATGGCCGCGCAAGCCGGCGTGCGCCGGGAGGATTACATCGATGTCTATTGGCAAATGTGCATGCACCGCGGGCATGTGTGGGGGCTGCCTTCCACGCCCGCGAGCACCGCGCTCATCTGGAACAAGAAGCTTTTCCGCGCCGCCGGGCTGGACCCGAACCGCCCGCCGCACGACATCGCCGAGTTCGAGAAGTTTAACGAAAAACTGACGAAATACCGGGCTGACGGCAGCATCGAGACGCTGGGCCACGACCCCGAGGAGCCGGGTTGGTGGGACGCGCTCTGGGGGTATTGGTTCGGCGCCCGCATGTGGGATGGAAACAGCCATATCACGGCGAACTCCCCGGAAAACATCGCGGCATATCGCTGGCTTCAGACTTACCCGGAGCGATTCGGGGCGAATAACATCCTGAAGTTCAGCAGCGGGCTCGGCATCTATGCCTCGCCGCAGAACGCCTTCTTCTCCGGGCGCGTGGCGATGGAAATCCAGGGCGTCTGGATTTATAACTTCATTAAGAACTACGCGCCGCCGGACTTCGAGTGGGGCGTGGCGCCGTTTCCCGCCGTATCGGACAAACTGCACGATACGACCATCGTCGAATGCAACATCCTGGGCATCCCCGTCGGCGCGAAGCACCCGAAGGAGGCGTTTGAGTTCATGCGGTACATCAACGAGCAGAAACCAATGGAAAAGCTCTGCCTGGCGCAGTTGAAATTCTCGCCGCTCAAGAATTGTAGCGATGAGTTTTTCGCGAAGCATCCCAACCCTTACATCCGCGATTTCGTCGCGCTGGCCAAGAGCCCCAACGCGCGGTATCTCCCTCGCCTGACGACGTGGACGGAGTATAACAACGACATGCGCGTGGCCGTCGGCCTGATCCTCTCCGGCAAGGCCACGGCGGCCGATGCGCTGAACACGGTGCAGGAGCGGCAGCAGCAGGTCTTCGACCGCCACCAGGCGCGCTGGGAGCGGCTATCCGCGACGCTCACCGAACAATGGAACCGGGAGCAGCAATGAAGGAAAATCGCACACTTACCGGCCTGTTATTCATCAGTCCTTGGATCGTCGGATTCCTGGTTTTCAACGTCTATCCCATCGTAAGCTCGTTTTACTTTTCCCTGTGCGATTACTCCGTGCTGTCGCCGCCCGTGTTTATCGGCGCGCAGAATTACATGGACCTGGTGCGCGACGGCGTATTCTGGAAGGCGCTCTACAACACGCTCTTCTTCGCGGGATTCGCCGTGCCGCTGGGGCTCTTCATCTCGCTCTCGCTGGCAATTCTGCTGAACTTTGAAATCTTCGGGCGCGGCATATTCCGCGTCGTCTTCTTCCTTCCCTCGCTGGTGCCGATGGTCGCGCTGGCGGTGCTCTGGCAATGGATGCTCAACGGCGAGCTCGGCCTGATCAACCACGTTCTAAGCCCCTTCCTGCACGCCTGGAATTTCCTTTTCAAGACCAGCCTGAATCCGCCGAACTGGCTGCTCGACGCGCACTACGCGAAGTGGGGATTGATCTTCACCACGCTCTGGGGCGTGGGCAACGCCGTGGTCATCTACCTGGCCGGCCTCCAGGATGTGCCGCGCTATCTTTATGAAGCGGCGGAGATCGACGGCGCGAACTTCTGGGGAAAGACATGGCATGTCACACTCCCCATCATATCGCCCACGATCTATTTCAATACCATCATGGGCATCATCGGGGCATTCCAGGTCTTCGCGGTGCCCTATGTCATGGCCGGTGGCGGCGACGGGCCGGAGCGTTCGCTGCTCTTCATCGCCACTTACATTTACCAGAATGCCTTCGATTACTGGAACATGGGTTACGCCTGCGCGCTGGGGCTTATCCTGTTCCTGGTCATTTGCGGCCTTACGCTCCTTGCCACCCGGTTGTCGAGGAAACACATTTACTACGCCGGGAAATAGCCATGGGCCAGCGAAACAAACTCCTTCTTACCAAGACGATCGTCCTGGTCCTGCTTTGCCTCGCCGGCATCGCATTCCTCCTGCCGTTTGCGTGGATGGTCTCCACGTCGCTCAAGCCGCTGAACGAGACGATGTCCATCCGGATGCACTGGATCCCGGAACATATCCGCTGGAGCAATTACCCCGAGGCCATTGTCGCAATGGGCGATTTCTGGCGCTACGCGGGCAACTCGCTCTTTCTTTGCCTCATGTCGGTCGTCGGCACCGTCAGCAGCAGCGCGCTGGCGGCATACGGCTTCTCCCGCATCGAATGGAAGGGGCGCGACAAAATTTTCGCCATCGTGCTCGCCACGATGATGATCCCCTTCCCCGTGGTCATGGTGCCCATTTACAACCTGTTCAAGCACCTCGGCTGGATCGGAACTTTCCGCCCGCTCTGGGTGCCGACCTTCTTCGCGAGCGCATTCAACGTCTTCCTGCTCCGGCAGTTCTTTCTGGGCCTGCCGAAGGATATCTCCGAGGCCGCGCGCATCGACGGCTGCAACGAGATGCAGATTTTCTTCCGAATCATTCTTCCGCTATGCAAACCGGCGCTGCTCGTCGTCGCGCTCTTTCAGTTCCTATACACATGGAATGACTTCCTCGGCCCGCTGATCTTCCTGACCGACCAGAAGCAATTCACGCTCGCGCTCGGCCTGCAAAGTTTCCAGAGCCAGTCCGGCGGCACCGCGTGGCATTACCTCATGGCCGCCTCGACACTCGTGATCCTGCCAGTGATCCTCCTTTTCTTCGTTGCCCAGCGATATTTTATCGAGGGCATCTCGACGACGGGGATGAAGAATTGAAGCCATCGAAACTTCATCCATCCGCATTAAGCCCGCATCAGCACACGGTTTAAGCGAAACGCTCCGCAAGTGAAGAAGCGAAGCCTACGGGGTCCTCCGTATTGCCGCCCCCAGGCTCTCACCCGTTCCCCGCGACTGGAGAAATCAGTTTGGCTTCGTTATCTCCGAAAATAAAAATTTCACCAACATCGTATTGTCCATGTTTTTAGGCGCAACCTCCATTTTGCTTTTGTCGATTATGAGCGAGAATACCCTTGTGCAATTGCATCCAGCGTCGATCCCTCCCCGGAGGCGTATCGATGCTGATAAACTAATCTGACATCCCCCATGAACCAGACCATCCAAAGCCAAACTCAGGTCCAGGGCACCGCAGCGCCGAAACGGAGCCGGGAAGCGCACGCAAGAGGCGCAAATATTCAACGGTGCCTACTGCCGCTTCTGGCCATTCTCGCCGGGGCGTCCGCCATCGGCGCGACCAATACCTTTAATGGAACCGTCACGAGTTGGAACAACTCCTCCGGCTGGAGCGCCGGCGCCACCCCGGCCAGCACGGATGCACTGCTGATCAATTCGAGCTCGCTGGCCTCCGGGACCACTGAAACCATCGATAACTCGTTCACTGTGCAGAACTTGAGCTTCGATACAGGCTCGAACGCCAGCACCATCAATACTAACGCCACCGGCACGACCGCGCAGACCCTTACGCTCACCGGCGGCACGGACGCCCTTGGGAATGTCAGCTCCATTGACCTGAGCCCCACCACCACCGGTGTCATTAATCTCGGAACGACCTCCGGCGTGGGTGTGCTGACCTTGGCGCTTTCAAGCACTGATGCCATCAATATCGGCAATTCCGCAGCCAGGCTGAATATCGGTGCGGTGATTACCGGTTCGTCAGGCTTGACCCTGACCGGCGGCGGCACGCTGGCTCTTTCTGCGGCAAATACCTTTAGCGGCGGCACTACCATCACCGCGGGTCGTCTGATTGAGGTCAACACCGGCTCGGCGCTCGGCAGCGGCACCACTTCCATCAGCAGCGGAGCCACGCTGGAGTTCAACGACAACCTTGCGGGCACTCTTAGCCAGCACCCGACGACATTCACCGGTTCCGGAACGATCCAGAAGACCGGGACGGGCCTTTTGGCCTTTGGAAACAGCGGTGCTGTGAACGTGAGCCTGAGCCCAGGCGGCTTGATTGACGTCGAAGCGGGGCAGCTCAACGGCAGTGGGGGTTTTCAGGGGAACTGGACCAACAACCAAGGGGCTTTGAATATCGCATCGGGGGCGACTGTCGGCACCTATGAGGAGCCCATCACAGTGGATGCCCTGACAGGCTCGGGGACGCTGTCTGGCGGCTATAATAGCCAGACTTCCATCACGACCGTTGGCGTGGCGAATGGATCGGGCACTTTCTCCGGCTCGATTGTGAACAGCGGGGCGTTGGGAGGCATCCTTGCTCTGACCAAGTCCGGCACGGGGACGGAAACCCTCACGGGCGCGAATACCTATACCGGCGCGACAACGATCAACGCAGGAACGCTGCAAATCGGCGGGGCCGGGTCTCTGGGGACCTCCGGCACCTACTCGGGCACCATTACCGACAACGGCGCATTTATTTTTAGCAGCAGCGCCAATCAAACGCTTGGCGGAGCCGTCAGCGGCACGGGCGGGTTGACAATGTCTGGGGCCGGAGTGCTCACTCTTACCGCGGCAAACACCTACAGCGGCGGCACCACGATCAGCCCAGGAAGCACCCTCCAGATTGGCAACGGCGGAGGGACCGGCTCGCTCCTTACTACGGGAACCGTCGTGGACAACGGAAACCTGGTGTACAATCAAAACAGCACCAGCTTCATCAATTTGCCCCATGGTTCGGCGATCTCGGGCAGCGGCAGCCTCAGTGTCACGATGGGCGGGGGGAGCTCGGGCTACTCTATTTTCTTCAATGGGAACATTGCGCTCGGCGGAAGCATGAACTTCACCGAGGCTGGTAGCAACCCAGGTGCTGGCCTCTATGAGGGCATTGGGCTGTTTGCAAGTACGACGCTGACCGGAAGCTCTATTTCGATGACTGGCGACGTTGGGGAGGAGAATGCCAATGGCAACTTCTCCCTGGCTTTGGACACCAGCGCCGCAAATGGCCCGATTAACCTGAACATCTCACTGACGCGCAGCGGTGTTTGGTACGCTCCGTCTACTTTCACGGCCAATTCCGGCACGGGGACGATCACCGTGGCGGGGACAGGCCCGCAATCGAGCGGTTATAACGTTACGCCCGTGACGCTCACCGGCGGAGTTGTGAATATCCCGGCGAATGTAAATTCAACCGCCGGGGTCACGATTAACCCATCGTTAACGGGCACCGCCTCGGGTGCGTTCTCCGGAGCCATGTCGCTGACCATGGGCGGGGCCGGCACACTCATCCTCACGGGTTCGAATACTTACAGCGGCAGCACCACCATCAGTGGCGGAACGCTGCAAATGGGCGGCGCAGGAACCCTCGGGACCTCGGGCACCTACTTTGGCGCCGTTGTCAACAATGGCGCCTTTGTCTACAATAGCAGCGCAGTCCAGACCTTTGCCGGTGCCACCAGCGGCACGGGAACGACGACCGTCAACAGCGGCACGGTGAAGCTTCTGCGCGGGATGACGAGTTCTTCCCCGACCACGGTGAATGCCAACGGGACGCTGCTGTTCGATAACAACGGCGCCAATTGGGTCCCCACGATTCCGGCCATTAGTTTGAACAGTGGCACGATAACCTACTTCTCGAGCGGCAACTTCTATACCGACACGACGACGGGCGCCGTGACCAATCAACCGGGCGCGTCCAGCACCATTAACATCCTGGCGACCGGGACCGGCAATGCGGGTTTCTTTATTGATGGCGGGTTGAAGGGCAGCGGCACCGTGACAGTCAATGACCCCAGTTCCGGTGTCGGCCTCAATTTGCGCAACAACAACAGCACCTTTAGCGGCATGCTCATCGTCAACGGCATCGCCAGCACGACGGTGGGCGTGGGCAGCGGCATTGGCGTGGGTGGTTGCACCACCGGCCTGCAGAACGCGGATATTAACCTCAACGGCACCATGGAACTGCTGAATGCGGGCATGGCTGCGAACAACACGCCTTCTGGAAATTTCGCGATGGGCGCGCTCAGCGGCACGGGCGTAATCGTCGGCAATTATACATTTTCCGCCGGCACCGTGAACCTCACGTTGGGCTCGAACGGCCACAACGGCACATTCTCCGGCCTTATCGCCAACGGGGCCAACGACACCGTTTCCGTTTTCAAGAGCGGCACCGGCACCCAGATCTTCAACAGCGCCAATACCTACACTGGTGCCACCACGATCAGCGGAGGAACGCTGCAATTGGGCGATGGGACGACCAGCAACGGCTCAGTGGCAGGAAACATCGTCGATAATGCCACGCTGGTGTTTGCAAACCCGGCCGTTCAAACTTACTCTGGAGTCATCAGTGGCACCGGGGCCGTCACGATGTCTGGCACGGGCGGGCTCACTCTATCCAATGCAAACACAGTGTCAGGGCCTGTGACGGTCAATGCGGGCGTCCTTACGTTGAATGCAGGGAATACAACCGCGAGCGCCCTTGGGCATGCGAGCCTTATCACGGTCAATAGCGGCGCGGTGGTGCAATCCGGTACAATCGACAACGGAATGTTGGGATACTCCGAAACGGTCCCCGTCACGGTGAATGCCGGCGGAACCTACGCCGAGGCAAATAACACCAACCAGCATATCGGCGGACTTTTGACGCTCGCGGGAGGGACTCTCGCGAGCGGCACTTCACCGAGCGGAAGTGCTGTTACTTACGGGTCTTTGGACCTCGACGGCGGTCTTGCCGCGGGCGGAACATCGGCGACCTCGGTCATTTCGGCCCTAGGCGTCGTGCCTTCCCATGTTGGAGGCACCGTTTTTACGGTCAATCCCGGAGCCGCCAATGGCATCGACCTCGACGTGCAGGGGACGCTCGTTACTGCATCAGGCTATCCGGACACCGGGATCATCAAGAGCGGAAGCGGGGTGATGCGGCTGGATTCGGCCAACACATACTCGCATGGCACCACGATCAACGCGGGCCGTCTCATTGAGTTCAATAACGGCACAGCCCTCGGCACCGGCGCTGTCGCCGTCAACAGCGGAGCTACGCTGGAACTCAGCAACACCACTGGAACCGCCATTGCTCAACACACCACGACATTCGCTGGAGCCGGAACAATCCAGAAGACCGGGACCGGCCAGATTACCTTTGGCAACAATGGCGGCAATGTGAACGTGAGTTTGAGCGCTGGCGGCTTGATTGACGTTGAAGCGGGCACGCTCGCGGGCAGCGCGAGCTTCAACGGTATCTGGACCAATAACCTTGGGTCTCTGAATATCGCATCGGGAGCGATTTTCAACGGCGTTGAGGGTACTATCATCGTGGACGCACTGACGGGCTCGGGGTCGCTGCAAGGCGGCTATAACGGCGTGAGGTCCACAACGATAGGCGTGGCGAATGGCTCGGGCACTTTCTCCGGCATCATCCAAGACAGTGGATTTGGGTCGCCGGCCGGAACCCTTGCGCTGATCAAGGCAGGCACGGGCACGGAAACATTGAGTGGCTCCAACACGTACACCGGCGGCACGACCATCAGCGGCGGAACCATCCAGTTGGGCGATGGCGTGTCCCATAACGGATCGGTGGTTGGAAACATCACCGATAACGCCACGCTGGCATTTGCCAACCCGACCGCGCAAATCTACGCTGGCGTCATCAGCGGCTCGGGCGGAGTGACGGTATCCGGCCCAGGAGCGGAGACCTTGAGCAATGCCAGCTCCTTTACGGGAACCACCAGCGTCAATGCCGGCGGCACACTTGTGGTGTCCGGCAGCCTGAGCGCCTCGCAGGTGAATGTGGCCGGCGGCACCCTGGCTGGCGCTGGCCTCATCGCCAGCAATGTCATTATCGGAACCGGTTCCGGGGCGGCCTCAAGTTCCGTGATTCAGCCGAGCGCGGGCGGCGGTTCGGTCGGGACGGTGCTGAGCACGGGCAGCAACCTTACGCTGAACAGCGACGCGGCTTACAAGTTCACGCTGAATTCCTCGAACAACAGCGGAATTACCGATGCACTGAATGTTGCCGGGACGCTGACGATCAACACCGGCTCCACGCTGACGGGGCTGGACTTCGGCGGCGGCACGGTGCCGCTCGGCACGCAATACCTCATCGCCTTCGCGGGCGGGGGATTCGGTGGGACTTTCTTCTCCAATGCACCGCAGAACAGCCTGATCCAGATCGGCTCGAACTACTTCACTGTGGATTACACGGCCTTCGGTGGCGACGGAATCGAACTGACGGCTGCCGTGCCGGAGCCGGCAACCTGGGCGATGATGCTTGGCGGGCTGGGAATGCTCGTCATGCTCCAGCGCCGCCGCCGTGGAATGGGAAGAGCATAACAGCGGGATGACGCGGGTGGGCGAGCCGGCTGGCTCTCTCACGAACCCGTCCGTTAGATTAGCGGCTCCGGCCATTACTCACGGGAACGCCGCATGTGCCATCCAAAGTGATTTTGGAATGGTAGCATCAACGAAAAACGAACCCGTCTCCCGGCCTTGAGAAGGCGTCACCCTCTGCTCACGAGCCGAGCCGGCGGGCTTCCATCTCAGGCCGAAAAAGAAACGATTCATGCCGCTTCCCTGGCAATTTAAGAAGCGGAGCCTACGGGGCTCGAACCCGCAACCTCTGCCGTGACAGGGCAGCGCTCTGACCAATTGAGCTAAGGCTCCTTCGCGATGAAGCGAGCCGCGAAAACTACGCCCCTCACTTTCCCTCCGCAATCTTTTTCCGCCGGGATTTTCGATTTTCGCCCCGCGGCCGCCCCAGCCCAGCCGATTGAATCCCGAGCCGTTTTGCATGGACGCGCGCCCCGCGGCGTCCATACCGTCAGCGGGGTCGATGGCTCCTTCCGAAAACGCACGCCCCGCGCGCTGGACTTCCCTTTCCGCATCCGCCGGGCTCTGGCTTGTCACGGCCCTTGCGCTCCTGCGCCTGCCCGCGGCGCCGCCGGTGGATCCGGGCCTCGATCCCTCCTGGCGTCTTTGCCTCGGCTACCTGCTCCAGCACGGCATGCAATTCGGCAGCCAGGTAGTCTTCACCTTCGGGCCGCTCGGTTTCGCGGTATTCGGCGTGTATCCTGGGAGCGGCTTCTGGCTTCAAATGGGCGCGGCCGCCGCGGTGGCGGGAATGCTGGCATGGATGCTCCTCGCGACTGTCCGGCCCATGCACTGGGGTTGGAAGGCCGCCGCCGTCCTCTCTTTCCTGTTGCTGATCGCGCCCCACTTGCAGGCGCTCCACTTCCTCTCCGCCGCACTCCTGGGGCTTCTGCTCCTGCGTGAGGAGAAAAAACCGGGGCTCAGAAACATCGCCGCCTGCTCCGCCGCGCTCGGCTTTCTCTCCGCGATGAAGTTTCCGAATCTCATGCTCGCCGCCGGGTGCGTGGGCGTGGCCGCGGGATACTATCTCTTTGTATCGAACTGGCGGCGCGCGGCCGCGATTGCCGGCGGGTTCGTCCTCGCGTTCCTGGCGTGGTGGACCGTGTGCGGGCAATCGCCGCTTGAGATTCCGAGCTATTGCATCAACTCCCTCCATGTCACCAGCGGCTACGGCGGCGCGATGGCCGTTTACACGAAGGCTCCCGACTGGATCGGCCCGCTCACGATGCTGATCCTCCTGACTTACGGCGTTTTTGAAACCGCAGCCGCCCGCTGGCAGGCGCGCAGCGTGGCGATGGCCTTCATCTTCCTCGGCACCACCTACCTCGCTTGGCGCCATGCCACCGTGCGCGCCGATATCTCCCATTCGCTCGGCCTCTATCTCTGGACCTCCGCCATCGTCGCCCTGAACCCCGCCTTCTTCCCGGCGCAGCCACGCTGGCGCCCGTTCAAGATCGCTTTCCTAGCAGCTCTCGCGGCCTGCGCCGTCGTGGGAATTTACCAGATCGAGTTCGACGTCATCGCGCGCTGCGCCCCCGTGTTCGCGGAAAAGATGCGCGAGAACGCCGCCGCCGTCGCGAATCTGCCCGCGTTCGAGTCCGATCTCAACGCCCGCTACTCCTCCGTGGCCAGGCAAAATGCCGCGCCGCGAATCGTGGACACGGTCAAGAACGATTCCGTGGATGTGCTCGGCTTCGAGCAAAGCATTGCGATTCTCAACCGGCTCAACTACAGGCCGCGCCCGATCTTCCAAAGCTACGTCGCCTACGCACCGAAGCTTGAGGAAATGAACGCCGCCTACCTGGCCGGGCCGCATGCGCCGGATTGGGTTCTCCAGCGTTACGAATCGATCAACCACCACTACCCCGGCTCCGAGGATGCGCTGGCACTGCGGACCTTGCTCGACCGTTACACCTACCAATTCCAGGACTCCGGCTATATCCTCTGGCGTCGCACCGGGGATCAGGCGCTCGTGGCCCTGCCGCCTCCGGCCAGACAGGGGGATTCCGCGATGAACCGCAAAATCCAGCTTGGCGATCTTGCAGGGAAGGATCTCTGGCTGGAGGTCGATTACTCATACAGCCTCCTCGGCTCGCTGCGGCAGCTTTTCTTCAAGCCCCCCATCGTCAGGCTCGAAATCGCAACCTCTGCCGATCCGGACTCGCGGCAAAAGTATCTTTTCCCCCGCCTCATGGCACAAAGCGGGATGCTGCTGAGCCCCTGCCTGGAAGGAGAATTCGATTTCCTCAAATACGCCACCGGCCAGGGCGGGCAGAAAGTGCTATCGTTCGAGATCAAGTGCGACCGCGCCGATTTGAAATATCTGAAACGCAGCTTTCATTACCGCCTCCGCGTCCTGCCCGCCCCATATAACCTCGCCGCCAACCGCGCAATGGCGGATCGCATTCGGCAATATCCCATGCTCGAAACCGCGCCCAGCCATGTCGAATCGGCATCGCCCTCCTGCTCCACTCGGCTGGATGGGCGCGATACGCTCCAAGTGACTGCGCCAAGCCGGATCGAGTATCCCGCCCCCGCGGGCGGCGGCCGGCTCTCGGGTGCGTATGGGTTAAAAATGGACGAGGAATTCTTCGCCGGCAGGGAGGAAAAGCCCGCCGCCGAGTTTCAAGCCGTGCTGCACGAGGGCGCGGCGGAGCGCGTCCTGCTCGACCGCGTGCTCCAGCCCGGCACGGTTTCCGGGGACCGCGGCCTACAGCAGTTGGATATCGCCCTGCCCCCGGCGGCACCGGGCGCGACCGTCGTCCTTACTACGATTCCCAAAACGCCGAACCTCTCCGGCGGCAGCCTCACCTGCTGGACTGCCCTCCGGGTCCAGCCTCATTAGCCAGCACTCGTGAGCCTCCTTCAGCAGATCAAGACGCATAAGAAACTGGTCCTTGCCGGCGTGCTGGCCGCGGGCCTCCTGCTTTTCTGTGCGATCCTCCTCGTGGAAGCGGTCGCAATCACACACGAAGGCGCGGAACGCCAGGCGCCCAGCATCGGCACGGTGCTCGCTGCGGTGAAACGGCAGATCGTTCAGCACATTCACCATATTCCGCACATTCCCCACCCCCATCACCGCTAGCGGGCGCCCGTTTTTTCAGGGAAAATGGCTGGACACTGCGGCCCGGCTGTGCTTTTTTCTCCCTTCCTACAAAGCGCGAAATTAAAAATTCGCCGTTGGTCCCTGGGCCTGCGATTCCCGTCGCAGCCGTACGCGCCAGGGGTAACCCGGTGAGAGATTGAAAGGAAGATACAGAAAATTCAGGTCCCTCGGGGCCGGTTCACCCGTCCCCCCACCGTCCGTGGAAATTCTGTCTCTTGATTAAAACCATGCCAGTTCGTTTAAGCCGTTTTGAAATGCCCAAGGCTCCCGTCCGCGACGAGAGCACGGCCACCGACACCTACGCCCGCTTCGCCGCGGAGCCCTTCGAGGCCGGCTACGGCCACACCGTAGGCAATTCCCTGCGCCGCGTGCTCCTCTCCTCCCTGGAAGGCGCCGCCATTACCTCCGTCCGCATCAATGGTGCGCAGCACGAATTCGCCACCCTGCCCAACGTCGTCGAGGACGCCACCGACATCGTGCTGAACCTCAAGAAGATCAAGTTCACCGCGCACGATCACGAGCCCCGCACACTCCAGATTTCCGTGAACAAGGAAGGCGCCGTCACCGCCGCCGATATCCAGGAGACCACCGGCTGCGAGGTTATCAACAAGGACCAGCACATCTGCACGCTCGATAAAAAGGGCAAGTTCGACGCCGAACTCGAGGTCCGCGTAGGCCGCGGCTTCGCAAGCGGCGATGAGAACAAGCACGCCGAGCAGTCGATCGGCGTCATCCCCATCGATTCCATCTTCTCGCCCGTGACCCGCGTGAAATACGCGGTCGAAAACACCCGCGTGGGCCAGCGCACCGATTACGACCGCCTGATCCTCGAGATTTGGACCGACGGGCGCATCACCCCGCAGGACGCCCTCCTGCAAAGCTCCGCCATCCTCAAGAAACACCTCGATCCCTTCGTGAACTACGACGAGAACGCGGTCGAGTTCGACGAGACGCCGCAGCAGGTCAGCCAGGAAAACCAGAAGCTCAAGAAGCTCCTGAACATGAGCGTGAACGAGATCGAGCTCAGCGTCCGCGCCGCGAATTGCCTCAACAACGCGAACATCACCACCGTCGGCCAGCTCGCGCAGAAGACGGAAGCCGAGATGCTCAAGTACCGCAACTTCGGCAAGAAATCGCTCAACGAAATCAAGGACAAGCTGCAACAGCTCGGCCTCAGCCTCGGCATGAAGTTCGAGGGCGGGCTCATCGAGGCCGCCGACGCAGCCGCTGCGGCAGCCGCTGCGGCAGCCGCCGCGGCCAGCACCGAAGGCGCAGCCTAAGCGAGTTGGGATTGGAGGATTTGAGAAGCCATGAGACATCAAAAGAATACCGTTAAGCTCGGCCGCTCGCAGTCGCATCGCGACGCGCTGCTGGCAAACCAGGTCGTCAGCCTGCTGGAGCACAACCGCATCACCACCACACTGGCCAAGGCGAAAGCCGTGCGCCCGCTGGCGGAGAAGATGGTCACGCTCGGCAAGAAAAACACCCTGCACGCGCGCCGCACCGCGCTCGCCTACCTGCGCCACAACGAGGGCGCCGTGCATCGCCTCTTTGCCGACGTCGCGCCCCGCGCCGCCTCGCGCAGCGGCGGTTACACCCGCATCATCAAGCTCGGCCAGCGCAAGAGCGACGCCGCTCCCATGGCGTTGATCGAGTGGGTCGATGCCCCGGTTGCCGTGGAGCCCGCTCCCGAGCCCGCGCCTGCCAAGGCCAAGAGCAAGAAAGCTGCCGAAACGACGGAAACGCCTGCTGCCGAGCCCGCGGAGAAAAAGCCGCGCGCAAAGAAGCCCAAGGCGGATCCCGCCGAATAAGCGGTTTCGCTTCCAGCTAACAATTGTCGAGACGGCGGCCAGCGATGGCCGCCGTTTTCGTTTTATAACACCACTTGTCTATTCGCATTTGCGCAAAAAGGAATCGACACCAGAACGGCAGGATTTATAAGAGCCGGGTTCCCAGAAACCCAACCCGCTCACTCCTATGAACTTACCCGTCAAACGCATCGCACTCATCGCCACCGCCCTTCTCTCATCCGCGCACGGCGTCCTCGCTCAATCGTCCGATGTGCAGGTCAACACATCCGGCGGCGTCGGCGGAGCCATTGGCGGCCTCTTTGGCTTGCTCGTTGCCGTGATCGTCATCGCGGGGATGTGGAAGGTTTTTACCAAGGCGGGCCAGCCCGGCTGGGCGAGCATCGTCCCAATTTATAACGCCTACATCATCTGCAAGATCGCCGGCAAACCAGGCTGGTGAGTTCTTCTTCTCTGCATCCCCTTCGTCAATTTAATCGTCGGAATCATCGTCCTGGCCGCTTTTGCAAAAAGCTTTGGAAAAGGAACCGGCTTCGTCATCGGCATGCTCTTCCTGCCGTTTATCTTCTACCCAATTCTCGGCTTCGGCAGCGCCACTTACTCCGGCCCCGCCCGGTAAGCGGTATCCATCTTGTTTTGACGCCACGCATCGGCTCCGTGCCATAATGATGCGATGGCCTTTGAAGAAAACAGCGTCCTCTTCGGACACGATCCGGAGCCCGGAATCGTCGCCGCGGAATTCGATGGCGCGTGCGAAATCACGCTCTATCTCCGCCAGCGCGACGGGACGACCGTCCGGCGCGCGGAAACATTTCGTCCGTTCCTTTGGTCCGCCATCGAAGGCGGCGAGTTCGTTGAATCGACCGAACTCGCCGGCGGTCTTACCTTCCGCCGGTTGCTCTCATTCGAGAACTGGCCCGCATTCGCCTCCGCAAAGTCCGCACTGAAAGCCGCAGGCGTCCCAAATTTCAGCCTCGGCGACCCGGCGCAGCAATACCTCCTCGCCACCGGCAAGACCCTCTTCAAGGGCATGGAATGGCCCGATCTGCGCCGGATGCAGATCGCCGCCGATGCAAACTCCATCCATCTCGCCGATAGCTCCGGCTGGTCGGAATCGCTTGATCGCTCGGACCTGGAGAAGCTGAACGCGCTCATCCGCGAGCGCGACCCGGATGTCATCGAGGGCCACGATCTCTTCAAGAAAATCCTGCCCGGCCTCGCCGCGCACGCACGCAACGCGAAGATCAAACTCCTCTGGGGCCGCGACGATACCCCGCTCGCCAGCCGCGCTTCGCGCATCCAGGTCGCGGAGAAAAC
>Ga0206906_1087_pt2 | contig 14766 bp, 10 predicted proteins | sample Alteio_BWOrgHeat_79_FD_152935 | JGI IMG/M metagenome (GOLD analysis project Ga0206906, IMG submission 152935) | Enriched cells from forest soil in Barre Woods Harvard Forest LTER site, Petersham, Massachusetts, United States -... | ecosystem: Environmental > Terrestrial > Soil > Temperate forest >...
GAATATAATTCCGTTTCGAATCTTTGGCAAAGATTTTCTTTGTCACTCACTGATGATGAAAATATCTATTATCATCGTGCATACAATCAGCTACACGAGAATCTTCAATTAGTCGGCAGAGTCAGCACACAATTTTTGCTGCAAAAGATAATCCGTGATACCGGAATTTTAGGCGTTCTCGAATCACTTCCCGGTGCGGAGCAAAAAATTGCGAACATCGAAAAATTCCAGCGCTTCGCTCTTTCCTTCGGCAGCGAAGGACATTCCGGCACGTTCGATTTTATTGAGCGTATAAGTCTGCTCATGGAGCGCGACGAAATGGAAGCGCAAGCCGAGCCGCAGACCGATCTGAATGCCGTATATATCATGACGGTCCACAATGCAAAAGGCTTGGAATTCCCTATCGTTTTTCTCCCCTACTTGCACACGTCGTTATATATCAGAGATGCCCGCAGGACATGGAATACATTAGATAAAGAACTTGGCATCGGTATCGATCTGCCGGATCTCATTACCAAGCAGCCGATCGTAGAGTTAATAAAAATCCATTCGAGAGAAAAAGAGATCGGAGAAGAGAAAAGAATTTTTTATGTTGCAATGACGCGCGCCCGCGATCATCTCATTCTTTCTGCTTCGCCAAGAAAAAATTATAAAAACACGCGTATGGGATGGGTCTTCAGATCTCTTGGAGCAGATCATCCTGAAGGGTTTGCCGGGATAAACGAAATTGATTTCAATTCTGAAATAAAAAGATACAGAAGCGATCAAGATGGCATTTTTGATGCTATAAATTTTTCAATTCCTATAATTTCTCGTACCGAAGATATATCCTTCATCCAAATATCTGAGAATACATTTGGTTCACGAGTCAAAGAACCACAATTTCTTTTGGAAGATGTCGAGCCATCGGAAAGTGTCGGTCGCTATAGCCCGTCACAGCTCTTGACATTTTTAGAATGTCCGACAAAATATTATCTTCGTTATCAATTAGGCTTGCCTGAAGATGCGAGGCTTCCCTATTATAATGAAGCCGATATCTTGGCAGAAAATGTTCAGGGAAATCTATTCGGACAAATTCTTCATAAAGTCCTCGAGAGATCCAATCTTTATTTTTTTAATGAATTCTATGATGAGAAATTATTGAAAGATGTGTTTCAATCGGTCTGCAATGATCTGCATCTGGCAGATAATGCAAGAAAGAATTATCACAAGCGTCTTGCCATAGATATAAAAAATATTCTCTCCACTTCAATAGGAAGAGCTGCATTAAGCGCGAAAGAATTTCTGACTGAACTTGCCCTTCGATCACAATTACAAAACGGTCAAGTCCTTTCGGGAATTATCGATAGGCTCTATCGTGATAACGATAGCAAATGGAACATCCTCGATTATAAAACCGATACGCGAGAGAACTCTTCAAAGAAAAAAAGGTACGAATTCCAATTAAAGTTTTATGCGTATCTTGTTTCATTGCTCTATTCCCAGGATAGCGTAAATGCCCATATTCTCTATACTCATTCCGGCAATTCTCTCTCGTTTACATTTTCGCAGAAAGATTTTTCGCAGATAGGATTGCAATTACAGTCAATGGTTGCAGAGATACGGAATCAGAAAAAGATCAAATCACTCGATGAACCTAATCGCAATCTTTCACATTGTCCTGAATGTCCATATTATAATAAATCGGAAAGCCTCTGTATTGCTGGAACCGGGAAAGAACCTGTTCCTTTGCAAACAGAATTATTTTTCGCCGAAAAAATTATTTAAGCCCTACAGATACTCCTGCCAAATAGCCAACTTCCAAAACACTTCGTAACATCGGACCATTATATGATGTTTCGCTATCGGTAAGCGGCGCGATCGAGGGAAATCCCCAGACTCTTACAGACCCTGTAATTCCTATATCTAATGTATTCGACGTATAAACAGTAAATCGCATTCGCATAAATGCCGAGACGATGAATCCGCTCCATGTATCGGTAGATTCAAATGTCTGCTGCGAACCGTCCGTGATTTTTTTTACGGTGGCAGTTGCGCCGCCGAATCCGTAACCCAAACCGATTCCAAGTCCGAGCCGAAATTCATCGGTGCGAATTACCGTCTTTATTCCTTCCAGACCAAGTGTCGTCATCGTCATACGCTCGGCGACATTAGCATTATAAGCGGGTGCTAACGGATCATAAATCCATACTCCGGAATAATTGCGCTGTTCACTGACGCCTTCGAGAACGATGGAAAGCGATTGAACATTATTTGTCGCTACCTGATAGCGAAGATTCCAGATCAGCGGCTTGATAAAAAATTTCGGATCGTCATTGCCGGAATAAATAAACGGCTCTTGTCCTGCATAAGCAAAGGAGACGCCGATTTCGTGAGGAGTATGCTGGGCGAGAAGGGGTTGAGATAATAAAACAAAAAAAACAATTAGCCAAAATTTAGTTAGTGGGACGGACTTTAGTCCGTCCGAATTTACGGACGGACTAAAGTCCGTCCCACTATAACTCATTTGCACGCATTGACATAATAGAATCAATATACTCTTTTCTTCGGCTGATACTTTGTTATCGTCACCGGCTTATAATCAAGGCTGACGCTTCCATTCGCGCTTTTGCTGGCAAAAGTATGCTTTAAGAAATTTGTATCGTCGCGATCAGGGAAATCTTCGCGCGCATGTCCGCCGCGCGTTTCTTTGCGTGCGATTGCGCATGTTGTCGTAATCATTGCCGTATCAAGCAGATTCCCTAATTCGATCGCTTCCAGTACATCGGTATTGAATTGCGAGCCTTTATCATCTATCGAAACATGCTTGAATCGCTCGCGAAGATTTTCTAATTTATTCAGCGCATCTTGCATACCTTTTTCGGTGCGGAAAATTCCTACATCTTCCATCATTAGATTTTGCATTTCTTCGCGAATCGCTCCGCAGCCCTCACCTTTAGCGCGTCCTTTTAATTCTGCAACGGTCTTCTTTGTCCATTCGCCCGCGTCATTCGGCAGCGGAGCAAGCGTTGCAGATTTGAGGAATTCGACAATAGCCTTTCCACCTCGACGACCGAAGACGATCAGATCAAGAAGCGAATTCGTGCCGAGACGATTCGCTCCATGAACACTAACGCATGCACATTCGCCCGCAGCATAGAAACCAACTGTTGTCTCGCCGCTTGCATTCCTTAAGACTCGCGCATTACTATCAGTCGGGATTCCACCCATGGTATAATGTGCAGTCGGTTGAACAGGAACAACTTCTTTTGTCGGCTCGACACCAAGATATGTTCTGGCAAATCCCGTTATCTCCGGAAGTTTTTCATTGATGATCTTGGGGTCAAGGTGCGTCAGATCAAGCCCAACATAGTATGTACCATCCGATCCTTTGATGCCGCGTCCTTCGCGTATCTCAGTAATAATTGCGCGGCTAACCATATCGCGTGGGGCAAGATCTTTTACGGTCGGAGCGTAGCGCTCCATAAATCTTTCGCCATCTTTATTACGAAGTATTCCACCCTCGCCGCGAGCGGCTTCGCTAACCAAAATTCCGAGCTTCCATAATCCTGTCGGATGGAATTGCATGAATTCCATATCTTCAAGCGGAATGCCTTTATTATAAGAGAGAATAAATCCATCACCGGTTCCGACATGCGCATTCGAAGTAATTCGCCAGATTCTTCCATCGCCGCCGGTGGCGAACATCACTGCCTTCGCGTGAAAAATATTTACTTCGCCGGAAAGAATATCGATTGCAACGACGCCTCGGCAAATTCCATCTTCATAGATCAGCTCCGTTACGAAATACTCGCTGAAGAAATTTACTTTATTCTTAATGCAATTCTCATACAACGTATGAAGCATAACATGCCCGGTGCGATCGGCAGAGTAACATGCGCGCTTTACCGGAAGACGTTTTGAATCGGGATCATTCGGATCAACGGGCTTCGTATGTCCGCCGAATTGACGCTGCGCGATCTTGCCTTCATCGGTGCGCGAGAATGGCATACCCATGTGCTCAAGTTCGATGATCGCTCGCGGTGCGTCATTGCACATCGTCTCGATAGCATCCTGATCGCCAAGATAATCGGAGCCTTTGACGGTATCGAAGGCATGCCACTCCGGAGTATCTTCTTCAAGATTTCCCAAAGCAGCGCAAACGCCGCCCTGCGCCGCGCCTGTATGAGAGCGCAACGGATGAACTTTCGTAAGAACAGCGCACGTATAATTAGCCGGGATTTCGACAGCTGCACGTAATCCCGCACCGCCCGCTCCGACAATAACAACATCGAATGTATGAGTCATAAAATTATATTAGAATACAAAAATACGAAATGAAATTGTCTGAACCATGATTTGGCTGGATTTCAGTGACGTAAAGGATAATTTACAATTGTCTCAGGTTGATCTGCTTCGATTTTCTCCACCATCTGCCTTACTTCTTCATAATCGGGGTGCATCATGAAATGCTAATAATTCCTCAGCATTAAGGAAGCTCTTCATAAAGGACATTTTCCTAAACCCCGCTTCGATCGCTTTGCGAAATATCTTAATGGCCTTTTCACTATTTCCAAGGTTCACCCAAAGACATGCAACATTAATCAGTGACGCGCCATCCGATACTCCACCCAGCGCTTCGCCCGCTTGCCGTGCCTCTTCGTTCCTTCCTCCATAATGAAGGAGGTTGGCATAATTGACTCGTGTAGCCTCATCGTCAGGGTATAGTTTCAAATGACGCTCATAATATGGAATAGTATATAATGCCCAATGCTTACATTTCACTAAATCACCTTTTAAATTGCAAGTATTGACGAGGTTAAATAAGTCCATTAAACTATCGGGCTTTAGCCGAACGACTTCCTCCAATTGTTCAATCGCTTTGGCAGGTTCTCCTGTGTTCATATAGAAATAACCCAGACCATGATGGCTCATATATTCTTCCGGCGCCTTTTCGACATATAGTCTTGCAGCTTTCTCTGCTTCGGCAAGTTTCCCCTGTAGCATATATACTACCGAGAGCGCACGGTACGCTTCCCATATATTCGGTTTCAACCGGAGCACTTCCTGAACAAGCCTTTCTGCCTCAACTAAAAGCTTTGCATCGCGATTATAAGAGTGATAGATATTAGTAAGAGCAAGACACTTGGAAAGATATGCATTTATATAATTTGGATCAAGATGAATAGCATCGCTCCATAACTGGATAGCATGATGATAACCTATTAGCGTATGGCGCTCGGAATACTCAAAAGCCCTGACGAACAATTCATACGCCTCAGCATTCTCAGTGCCCCGATCCTCAACCAGAGTCTTCTCTTCTTTTGTCAAATGCAACTTCAAACCTTGAACAACTTTCTCCGCGACTACTTCCTGAATATCGAAAATATCTTCGAACTCGCCGCGATGAGATTCCTGCCAAAGGTAATCCCCCGTTTCTATATCAAGAAGTGCGACTGATATTTTGATCTGCTCACCATATTTACGCACCGAGCCTTCGATGAAATACCGCGTGTTGAATTCTTTACCGATTTCGACGGTACGGAGTTTAGTGTTTCTGAGACCAATTGAAGTTTTTCGGTCTAAAATGCGAAGTGATTTGATGTGACCGAGCGAGTCTATCATTTCACCGGCAAGTCCATCTGCAAACCACGCGTTATCTTCGCCAGTTGGCGAAAGATCTTCAAATGGGAGAACGATGAGGGATTTGCGAGGGTCGGGCGGCTGGATGGATGGACTGAAAGTCCGCCTAAACGGAGCGTCTGTACCACTGATTCCGAGTTTCTCAAACGAACGTTTCAGTGCCTCCTCATCGAATAAAGAAATCCGGTGAAGCCCTGCAAGAGCATATTCCATTGCATCGCTCAGTTCACAGGCTGCAAGTTCGATCGGTATAATGGTATTCTTTTTCTCAGATGCAAGCCCGACTTCTTTGGTGACATTATGTGACGCAATTGAATCTGGTGAAAGCAGAACGATCATTGTTTTGCATTCTTTAATTGCATGGACAATTTCTCCGCTCCATGTTTCTGCAGCAGCGAGTGAAACCGAATCCATCCAGATAGAAGCACCGGTCGCACGTAAACGTTCAGCAAGTGCAAGTGCATGCTCAGAATCTTTGCGGGAATATGAGATGAAAATATCAGCCATTATCTTTTTCCTTACTCGCCACCGTGAGTTGCTCGGCTTCGATTTTCTCGACCATCTGCTTTACTTCCTCGTATTCGGGTGTGCCCTTACGATCTATTTCAGCTTCAAGCACTGTATTCACAAGAAGCATATTTCTGTATCCTGCTTCAAGAGATTTATATATTATCCTTAAAGCTATCTCAGAATCGCCTAGTTCTTTCCACAGGCAGCCAATATTAAATAGAGATGCACTATCCTTTATTGAACCGAGAGCTTTTGCTGCATTGCGGGCATCTTCCGACCGCCCGGCATGATTGAGAACGAGTGCATAACCTACACGCCAAAACTCGTCGTCAGGATGAAACTTCAAATGTCGCTCTAAAAAAGGTATTGCCTGGGAAGCCCAATAGACAAGTTTCTCATAATCCTTTGCCGTTGAGCAAGCACCAGTAAGATTCCACAATGTCCCTAAGTGGTCAGGCTTGAGTCTGACTGCTTTCTCTAATTGAAGTATAGATTTAGCTGGTTGTCCTATATTTTGATAAAAAAAACCGAGAGCAAAATAACCTTGATAGTAATCCGGCGAGATTTCAATATATTTCTTGGCGGCTGCTTCAGCCTCGTCGAGTTTTCCCTGCAATTGAAAAATAAAAGAGAGTGGGTAGTATGCATTCCATAAATCAGGCTTCAACCGAAGCGCTTCAAGAACAAGTCGCTCCGCCTCTGCTAATAATGTTGCGTTCTGATCGTAAGTACGATAAAAATTTGCAAGAACATTCCCTTTTCCTAAATGGGCATTCGCATAGTCTGGGTCAAGGGAGATGGCATTATTAAATAATTGAATAGCATTTCGAAAACCTTCGCTAGTATGATGTTGAAAATACTCGTTTGCCTTGATGTAAAATTCATACGCCTCCGTATTCTCCGTTCCCCGCTCCTGAAGCAGCGTCTTCTCTTCTTTAGTTAGATGTAATTTTAAGCCTTCAACTACTTTATTCGCCATTGCTTCCTGAATATCGAAAATATCTTTGAATTCTCCTCGATGCGATTCCTGCCAGAGATAATCACCCGTTTCAATATCTAGGAGCGCAACACTTATTTTGATCTGCTCGCCGAATTTGCGGACAGAGCCTTCGATGAAATAGCGTGTGTTAAATTCTTTACCAATTTCGACCGTACGAAGTTTGGTGCTTCTAAGTGCAATCGAAGTCTTGCGGTCTAAAATGCGAAGTGATTTGATGTGTCCGAGTGAATCGATCATCTCACCAGCTAAACCATCTGCAAACCAACCGTTATCTTCTCCGGAAGGTGAAAGATCCTCAAATGGCAGAACAATCAGAGACTTGCGAGTATCCTTAACCACAACGCGGGCAACTCCATGTTTATGTGCTCGGAGAATTCCGTCAAAATCCGAGATTGCGACTCGCTGCAATCCTGCAAGCGAATATTCGAAGGAGGTAGGTAAATCGGCGGCGAGCAGATCAACAGGCAAAATACGCTTCCGTTTTTCAGAGGCAAGAGAAAGTTCTTTCAATACATTTTCTGATTGAACTGAATCCGGTGAGAGGAGTATAATGAATGTCGAGCAATCACGTATTCCCTCGACGATCTCTGTTGCCCATTGCTCTGCGCCGGTGATGCCATGCTGATCGATCCAAACATCCGCTCCATAATCGCGCAATCGCTCAGCAAGTGCTAATGCCTGCTCGGAATCCTTACGGGAATATGAAATAAAGATGTCAGACATTGCTGTGGTCCACAAAACTACGTAAGTATCTTCATTCCGGCTCCGAATGAATAACAATACGCGATAGCTCCGGGAATTTCTTCCGTAAAGTCTGCTCTACCGAGGTTACTATATCATGCGCTGCGGCAAGAGAAAGATTTTTATCTAAAATAATCGTGAAAGCAAGTTTTAACTCTTTATATGGTTCCGATTCAAGCAACGTCAAGTCTTTGACATCTTTGACAAACAGATTTGAACTTTTAGCGAGAGTAGATATTTCTTCGGCAAGCACCTTTTTTTGCTGAGTAATATTATGGACGAGCGTCATGGCATAATCCGGTCGTTCTTCTTCCAAATGCAGGATGATGTTTGAGATAGATGGCAGTTGTTTTTTGATATTCTCTTCTATGATCTCACTTTCTAGATGTGCTTCCCAAAAACTGCTCTTTGGAGGAAATTCCAAATGCAAATCTAAAGAGACGGCGCCTTTCTCATCTCTACTTAATTCTATATTGTGTGGGAGCAGACCTTCTTCGGATGTAATTAGCTTAATCGTTTCGAATGTGGATTCGTAATCGAGTTTCACTGCATGAGGATGAAGATTTACTTCCACTCCGGAAAATTCCTTCTCAATTTTCTGTTTAATATCGTTTAGAATATGCTCTACCGATGCAAATGGCAAAACGCGATTTATTTCGATAGTAGCATCAATAAACAGATCAGGTCCTGAATGCCGCATTCGTAATTTTTCTATATTGTGAATACCGCCGGTTTCCATTATTATTTTAGATATTTTATCGTAATCTTCATTATGCGCAAACCGGTCTGTGAGTGGATCGAGCGCGCGCTTGCCTTGCCTGATACTGAGCGTTCCCACAAATCCCGCAACGAGAAGTGCGGCATAAGAATCGGCTCCTTCAAGCTTCAAATATTTCGAGAAAATAAGACCCAGAAAAACGACAACAACGCTCAGGCTATCGGCGAAAAAATGTAATGCATCCGTTTGCAGAGCTTGTGAGCGCTCTTCTTTTCCGATCTCTCCAAGTTTTCGAGAGCGCCAGAAATCAAGAATAAAGGCGCCTATTAGAATTAAAAAGGTAATGTAATCTATTGCCAGTTTTGCTGCATCGGGGTGAAGCAATCGCTGCAGTGCCTCATAAAAAATCCAACAGGAAATGCCAAGCAAGATCAGGCTCTGAAATAGCGAGGAAAGATTATCGAATTTGCCATGACCGTAAGGATGATCTTTATCGGCAGGTCTTGCGGTGATCCGAACGGCAAAAAGAGTAAGTAGAACGGAGAATAAATCGAGCCCGGATTCGGCGGCAAGCGAGATAAGGGCAAGAGATCCGGAAAGCAAACCGCCAAGAAGTTTTGCCGCAATGAGGACAAGCGTAACGAAGATCGAAATCCAGGCAGCTTTCAGCGTTGTGTTACTTTGTTCCTGAACCATTTCTGACTTCACAATTCGAACTTCAAATGTGTGCCCGAGGCGAGACTTGAACTCGCACAACCTTTCGATTACTGCCTCCTGAAGACAGCGTGTCTGCCATTTCACCACTCGGGCTTTAGCGTGCGCCGTTTAACAGCATGATCGAGAATAGGATTCCGAAATATTATTTTCTCCAAATTAAGAAACTGAAAATAAAATAATTAATGGATTAACGTCATTGACAAAACGAGATATGGGAATTCTCCTCATTCTTATGAATTCTATTTGAAACAATCGGTGTTTACTGCCATACACTAATTAACCACCCAAGCACAACCCGCGAATAGTGGATAAATTAATTGTTGTTTTTTTGTTCCAGAGTTGATTCTATGCTTCGATACAAGGCAGACCGCCGAACCCTCGTTTACATGTTTGTTACTACTGCACTACTCTATGTGCAATGGAACATCACCGGATTTAACATTTTTCTCTATGTGGCATGTCTTTTCTTTGCAATATCCGTTGCAGTGATCGCGCATAACCACAATCATCTGCCGATGTGGCGCTCGAAGACGATGAACGTACTAACCGATTACTGGCTGACGCTTTTTTACGGCTTTCCCGCTTTCGGATGGATTCCTACACATAATAAGAATCACCATTTCTTTAATAATAAGAAAGGAGATTATACGATCACATATCGCATAACGGAAAAGAATCATTTCTTTTCGTTAATGAGTTATCCCCCGATCTCGAGTTTTTATCAGCAGAAACCGATTCGCGATTACCTGAAAAATCTATGGAAGTGCGATCGCCCTGAGTTTTTCGCTGCCTTTCTGCAATATTTTGCCCTTGCCGCATTGTATGCCGTAGCATTTTATTTCGATTGGAAAAAGGCTTTGCTTTATATTGCTATTCCGCATCAGGTTTCGCTTTTCAGCGTTCTTGTCTTTAATTACGTCCAGCATGTGCATGCCGATGAAGAATCGGAGTATAATCATTCGAGAAATATCGTCGGACCGGCGCTGAATATTATGCTCTTTAATAACGGGTTGCATACAGCGCACCATGAGCGCGCAGGAATTCATTGGAGCGAAACGCCGAAGGCACATAAAAAGATGGAACATCTGATCGATCCCGTCTTGAACGAAAGAACTTTTTGGGGATATATTATCCGCTCCTATTTCTTAGCGCCAGTCAATAAAAAATTCGGTACAACTTCCATGAGGCTGGAGCGTATAAAGAAGATGCAACATCTAGCGCGATAGGATTCTAATTCCGTCTCCCGATATAGCTACTATTCATATTGTGTTACTTCTGCACTCTCGTAATCACACCGATTGCGATCAATATGAACAAAATATTCGCAAGCCATGCCGTGAGAATTGGGTTAACGGCACCGGTATAGCCGAAGGTTTGCGAGACTTTGGTGAAGGCAAGAAAGAAAAAAGCTATACCAATGGCAATAGCAAATTCGATAGCAAGCCCACCGCGCTTTTTTTGCGAGGCGAACGGGACACCGAAGAGCACGACGATGAGCGCAGTAAAGCTCATAGCATATTTTGAATAATAATCCACTTCATCGTGTGCTGTGTCTTCACCGGCTTGCTTCGCCAGCTCTATGCGTTTTGCAAATTGCGTATTTGTCAATTCTTCCATCTTAAGCTGCCGCTCGCGCAATTCGGTCGGCGTAAAACTGAAATGAATGTGGCTTGCAGAGTCAGTTAAACGCTTGAAAACTTCTTTCGATGAATCAACTCCGAAATCACGCTCAACAGCATCGACAAGCCGCCAGTTTTTTTTCGTCGAATCCCAAAGCATCTGCCGTGCATCGATTCGGCGATAGAGCCTTATAGGATTATTCGGATCAAAAAAATAAATTCCTACTCTATCGGCGCGTTTACTATCGAAAATAAAATTCTGAATGACGACGATCTCGCCGATGCCTTCCTGCAAATGCAGATTCGAGAGTGGACCAATGGATGTAGTGCCGGGAAGATCATAAATACGTTGATATTCATCGACCCGAGCATTGGCGCGCGGCAGAATCCAGCCATTGAAATAGACGGCGCCGAAACTTGCAAGCAACCCTATGATAACAAACGGCGTCATAAATCTATAGAGCGACATTCCTGCAGAACGCGCAGCTATGATCTCGTTATTCTGCGACATTTTTCCCGTAGTAAAAAGACTACCGAGTAGAAGTGCTATCGGCAGCACCAGTGAGATCATCTGCGGAGTAAAATTGATGTAATAATCGACGACGCTGGAGAGTGAGGCTTTGCGGTCGATGAATTTATCGAGCTTTTCCATCAGATCGATGGCGACAAAAATTATCACGAATGCGACGATGGAGACAAGCGTCGCAAGGATAAATTGCTTGATAATATAGCGATCGAGTAATTTCAAAAGTGTATTTGAGTAACGTCATTGCGAGGAGTCGCGTTAGCGACGACGAAGCAATCTAAAATCTCGACTGGCATCACGATTCAAGTTTTTAGATTGCTTCGTCGGACTAAAGTCCTCCTCGCAATGACAATGTTTTTCATACTCGTAATGATGGATGAAAGTTACGCTGTCACTTTCGGCAGCGCCTTGCTGCCTATATCGCTGCGGTAATACGCGCCATCGAAGCCAATTTGTGCAACAGCATTATAAGCGGCAGTAATTGTCGTCTTGAGTTCATCGCCATAGCCGACAGCCGTAACGGCAAGTACTCTGCCGCCCGAAGTAACGATGCTACCATGTTCATCGAGCTTCGTCGCCGCATGAAAAACGGCAAGTCCTTCTTCGATCTCTTTTTTCTGATCAAATGCATCCAAGCCTTCGATGATTTTTCCGGTTTCGTACGATTCGGGATATCCTTGACTAGTCATCACAATGGTAACAGCACAAGCATCGAAATTTTTCAGAGGCATGACTTCTTTTAATTTTCCTGTAGCACAGCGAAGAAGAAGATCGGCAAAATCTCCTTCAAGCAACGGAATAACAACTTCCGCTTCAGGATCGCCAAAACGCACATTGAATTCGACAACTCTTGCACGATTATTTTTTATCATCAGCCCGCAATAAAGGACTCCGCGATAGGTACGATTCTCTTCGCGCAAGCCTTTCAGCACCGGCTCGATAATTTCTTTACGGACTTGCTCCATAACCTTTTCGCTGACGATCTTTGCCGGAGCGTATGCTCCCATCCCGCCCGTATTTTTCCCGCGGTCGCCATCGAGCAGGCGTTTATGATCCTGAGCTGTTGCAAGGACGTCATAATCAATTCCATCTGTCATAGCAAAAACGCTTGCTTCTTCGCCATCCATGAATTCTTCGATAACGATGCGCGCGCCGGCTTCGCCGAAAATCCTGCGGCTGAAAATATCATCCATCGTATCGACTGCTTCGGCCTCCGTTTGCACAATTATAACACCCTTTCCGGCGGCAAGACCATCGGCTTTGATGACGGCAGGATAATTCAGATGCCGCAAAAAGGCGCGTGCTTCAAGCTGCTCCGGAGCAGTAAAAACCGCGTAACGCGCCGTAGGTACTCCATGCCGATGCATGAATTCTTTTGCAAATGCTTTCGATGATTCGAGCAACGCAGCATTACGGTGGGGACCAAAAACCGGAATACGCTCCTCTTCCAGTGCATCAGCAACTCCTGCTGCCAGCGGACCTTCGGGACCGACAACAACAAGATCCATCCGCTCCTTCAATGCAAAGCCGACAACAGCTTTAACGTCTGTCGGCACAATGTTTACCAGTTCGGACGTTTGCCCAATACCTGCATTTCCAGGCGCACAAAAAATTTTTGTAACAAGCGGCGATTGCCGGAGTTTCCAAACGATAGCATGTTCCCTCGCACCCGATCCCAAGACAAGAATTCGCATTAAATATTTTATAAGTAAATTTTGTAGTTTGCAAATTTACGAATAAGTCATACATGTTATTGAGAAGAGTGTATAAAGCGAGATACTATCCTGTCATTCCGAACGGAGATTTTTTTCGCGAAGCGAAAAAACGATGTGAGGAATCTCCTGAATAATGCCGGAAAATGTCGGACTTAAAATGAAATCTTTTTCGTAATCACTCCCTTCTCAGTCTGCAAAACTAATAGAGTAAAGCGCGCATGCAAATCACTCACATCAAACATATATATTCCCGGCACAGAAATATCGAACTTCATCCGCTTCAATAATCTTCCGTCGATTCTATAGAGTGAAGCGATTGTTGAGCCTAAAGGGTTGGCCGATTGAAGGATGATTGAATTTTCATTTGTGAAGATACTAATTTGATTCGCATTTGGTTGGGATTGTTGCGAAACGCTGCTTGTGGGATTGGGAGGGAAAAGAATTTCTGCTTTATATAAACTATCTTGGATTTGCGCATGCATCCCAGACGAATCATAAACGGTAATAGAATGAGAGTAATTTTGAATGTTTCCCGAAGAATCAAATTTTGTAGGGGTAGGGTAAAAAATTGTATCACCAGAATATCCGCCTTGAAATCTCAACTTTGCAAAAGTAAAATGAATAGAGTTATTTTTTAAGTTAATAATTCCGGATAATGAGTATGTAGAATCCGTAAATGTATTTGTATCTGCCCAATGAAATTTTTCAGTTAAATCCACAAGACCATTTCCGCGAACAAAACCTCCGTAAGAATTCTTCGAAATTTCAAAAGGTATACTTGTAGCTAACGAACCAAGCCTTGGTGAAATATCAATACGCCAACTCACAATCCATCTCGTCCCAAAAGCTAATTCATACCAAGTAAGTCCCGGTGGCTTTTCAAATAATTGCCAGAAAAGTTTATCAATGCCAAGAGAAAATATACTCAACGCCCTCTTATTATTCACTCCCTTCGTCGTCTGCACGATAACATTCCCGCCAGCGCCATTACCGCTATCGGGAAGATTGCAGACGATAAGTGTATCGCTCCAGGACACGATGCCGAGCGTCGTATCTTCTATCGAAACGCTTCCCGAATCAACTCCGAATGAACCGTGAATTTACAACTGGCTTTTTGCTTCGTCGCACATTAAATAAGAAATAGAAGGTTGCTGCGCGAAGAGAGGACTTGCGCAAAGGATGAGAATTGAAATCCAGATGAGGTATTTCATAGGACAAAAATACAACAAATTGAGGAATAATATTCGCAGGGTATAGTTTTTTGACCTATTAGAGTTATATGGAACTTGTTTTGATTTTATTCAGGTTAGCAATGTATGAAGTTAACAACATACGTCGAGCAAGATCCCGAAACCGGAATGTATATCGGAGTTATTCCCGGTATTCCCGGAGCGCATTCGCAGGCTGAGACACGTGAAGAACTCAGCGAGAATATGAAGGAAGTTCTTGAACTTTGCCTCGAAGAACAACCTGAGTATTTCATAGATATGCCTAAATTCATCGGTACTGAAGAAGTCGAACTCGCTGCATGAGCAGGCTTCCAATGCTTGATTTCCGGAAAGTGGATAAAGTCCTCCACTATCTCGGCTTCGAACAAA
>Ga0206906_1004_pt1 | contig 14743 bp, 11 predicted proteins | sample Alteio_BWOrgHeat_79_FD_152935 | JGI IMG/M metagenome (GOLD analysis project Ga0206906, IMG submission 152935) | Enriched cells from forest soil in Barre Woods Harvard Forest LTER site, Petersham, Massachusetts, United States -... | ecosystem: Environmental > Terrestrial > Soil > Temperate forest >...
AAAAAAGTAAAGCAGCTTTTATCAGGACGTACGAAAGATGTTGAGAAAGAATTGCGCGATGAAATGCTCTGGTATTCGGAGAATATGGAATTCGAAAAAGCTGCGGAAAAACGCGATCAGCTCAACATTCTATCCGAATATGTCAACAAGCAAAAAGTTGTAACCGATGAATTGGTCGATCGCGATATTTTTGCTGTTGCCTCGGAAGAGGATGATGCCTGCGGCATTATCTTCAAAGTTCGCGACGGGAAAGTTACCGGCAAGCAGCAATTCTTTTTTGCGAATGTCGAAGGAAAAGAGAAAGAAGAAATTCTTGAAGCTTTATTGGAAAGATATTATTCTTCGACTGATTATATTCCGGAAGAGATTTTTCTTCCGATAGAATTATCCGAGCCGGATACATTTGAAGCCTGGCTTGCACGACGTACGCGGGAGTTATCGAACGATGATGACTCTACTGCAATGAAGCCGCCGAAGTTAATCGTGCCAAAGATCGGCGAGAAAGTAAAGCTGATTTCGATGGTCGAATCGAATGCACGTTTTTTACTTGGCGAAATAAAAATTCAGAAATTAAAGCAAACTGATTTTGTGCCGCATGTCCTGAAAGCATTACAGCGGGACCTGCATCTGAAGAAACCGCCCCGTCATATCGAATGCTTCGACAACTCACATTTTCAAGGCTCGGAGACCGTGAGCTCGATGGTCTATTTCGAAAATGCGAAACCAAAAAAATCGGAATACCGAAAATATAAAAATAAAACCGTCGAAGGTATCGATGATTTTGCATCGATGAAAGAAGTAGTCTATCGCCGGTATGCAAAACTCATAGAAGATAATGCCGAGCTTCCCGATCTTATCGTCATTGATGGCGGCAAGGGGCAGCTATCGAGTGCCTATGAAGTAATGAAAGAATTAAAGATTGATAGTATTCCTGTCATCGGACTTGCAAAGCGATTGGAAGAGATTTTTGTTGTTGGCAGTTCGGAGTCGTTATTGCTGCCGAAATCTTCAAGCAGTCTGCGGCTCTTGCAGCAGATTCGCGATGAAGCGCATCGATTTGCGATTACCTTCCATCGCTCGCTGCGGGATAAGCGAACATTACAAACGGAGCTAACACAAATTCCGGGTATCGGAAAAAAGAAGGCGATGAAATTGTTGGAGGAATGCGGCTCGGTCGAAGGCGTTCGGCATACGTCAGAGCCTGAGTTAGTGAGACTTGTCGGGCTTACCGCAATGAAAAAGATCGTTGAATATTTTAAAGAACAAGAAGCAATTGGAGCACAGGAAAATATTCTTGCCGAGTAACGGCGTGATTCTGGGAATCGAAAGCTCCTGCGACGAAACAAGCGCAGCGATTCTGCGCGGACAGGAATTAGCTTCAGTTATTATTTCCTCACAGCTTTTTCATAATAGATTCGGCGGCGTCGTCCCTGAACTTGCTTCGCGCGCCCACGTAAAAGCAATTATCCCAATTGTCGAGGAAGCATTCTCGAAAGCGGGTTGCGGAGCAAAAGATTTGACAGCAATTGCTGTAACATACGCTCCGGGACTTATGGGCGCTCTTCTGGTTGGGTTAAATTTTGCAAAAGGTCTTGCACTCTCACTTCAAATTCCTATTGTCGGAGTTCACCACATAGAAGCACATATTTTTAGCGCACTACTTGAAGAAGAGAAACCGGAGCTACCATTTCTTGCGCTCGTTGTTTCAGGCGGTCATACATTATTAGTCATCGTCGAAGATATCGGGGAATATAAAGTCATTGGCAAAACATTAGACGATGCTGCCGGCGAAGCATTTGATAAAGTCGGCAAGATGCTTGGCATGACCTATCCGGCAGGACCTGAAATTGATAAACTTTCAAAAAACGGCAATGCATCGTTCGTAAAATTTCCTCGATCGATGTTAAATGATAATACCTACGATTTCAGTTTTAGCGGAATAAAAACTTCTGCCCTGTATTATCTTCGTGATAATCCTAATATTGTCAAAGATCATCTTGGAGATATTGCCGCATCCTTTCAACAGGCAGTTGTCGATGTGCTTGTCGGGAAAACGATTCGAGCGGCACGAGAATATGGCGTTTGTGATATCGTTGCTGTTGGCGGCGTGAGCGCAAATAGTTTATTGCGGTCTCAATTTAAGGAAATTGCTGAAAAGCAAAAGAAACGATTTTTCTCTCCGCGTCCGATGCTTTCGACTGATAACGCTGCCATGATCGCAATGCTTGGAGCATTAAAACTTGATCGCGGAATTTCTGACGATCTCTCACTCACAGCAATGGCGCGCGTTTCACTCTGATGCAAAAGACAAGTCTTATCGGTCATATTATCGAAGTCTATTCCGAGTTTGCAAATAACTCTGCAATACCTGCAGATGCCGTTCTCCGCAGATTTTTTCTTAACAGAAAATATCTCGGTGCCGGAGATCGGCGCCAAGTTGCCTCGGCATATTTCGGAGCAATTAAAAATTATCTGCGGCTCGAAGTGATTGCGCAAGATGCCTCTCCATCGGAAATCCATAAGCCAGAACTCATCATTGCTGCATATTTTATTGTCTTCGATCATGCCTCGGCAAAAGATATGCAACAGTTTATTAAAGGTCTGCCGAATGAATTTAAATATGATTATCATCTCGAAGTATTTGAGATGATGGCTGATCGCGAACGTGAGGAACAAAGACTTTATTTATTGTCAAAAAGCGAGAGGCTTTCGATTTTCCAATCTTTTCCGGCTTGGTTCGTCAGGGAGATCGATGATGAGTATGGCGACGATGCCGAAGCCCTTCTATCCGCATTGAATGGCGAAGCGTCGACGGTTCTGCGCGTCAATACAACGGTTACAACTCGGGACAAACTTCGCAAAGAAATATTAGAGCAGGGTGTTGAGTCGGAGTTATCGCAGATCTCAGAGTACGGCTTGATTTTGCGTAAGCGGATCAATGTATGGGATCTTGCCGCATTCAAACGCGGAGCGTTCGAAATTCAGGATGAAGCAAGCCAGCTTGTTGCACCGTTTGCTGATATTCATTCAAAGCGAATAAAGATTCTCGATGCCTGCGCAGGAGCTGGCGGGAAGACATTGCATCTCTCGGCTTTGCTCGAAAATCAAGGCGAAATATTTTCAACAGATGTTGATCCAAGAAAATTAGAAGAATTGAAGAAACGAGTTGTTCGAAGCAAGGCTCAGAATGTCCGTATCGTTCATCCCGATCAGTACGAAAAAATATTAGGAGATAAACCCGGATGGTTTGATATCGTCTTGCTCGATGTTCCCTGCAGCGGGACAGGCACATTGCGCCGCAATCCCAGCATTAAATGGAATCTGACAGAAGAAATGGTTGCCGAACTCGTAGTAAAACAGCGAGCTATCCTTGAAAGAAATATTCCTTTCATTAAACCAGGAGGAACACTTCTTTATGCTACATGCTCGATATTAAAAAGCGAAGGCGAAGATCAGATAGAATGGTTTTGCAAGGAACATCCGGACTTTCACTTAGACGAAAAAAAACGCATCCATCCCGAACGAGATGGATGCGACGGTTTTTTTGCTGCGAGGCTGAAAAAAGTTATACCTGCCTAAAGCCCATCATCTTCTTCCAGTGTTCCATCATCTCGCGATGCTCGATCTCGGTATAGCCAAGAAGAGCTTTCGGAAGGTGCTCCGACCATTGCTCTTCCAGATCCTCAAGATTCTTTCCAAAAAATACTTTAAATGTATCGCCGGAAATTTCATCATCATATTTCGAGAATTCGACGACGCGGTCATCGCTTGCTATATCTCCGAGATAGAGCAGAAAAGCTCCGGCGAGGACGCGGCGCTCAAGCTCGGAAGCAAACCGCAGCGAATGCCAGGAATACGCAAGCTTCGGAAGCACAGCATTTTCTTTCAGGTACTCCGCGATAATATCAGACTCTACGCCATAGAACGGATACGTATGCTTCGTTTTATTTTGGATACGCTCGCTTAAAAAAGTTGCGAACGCATCTTCGAGCAATGCCCAGCCGCGAGTGATTCCGTAATGTTTGATATATCGCGGAAAACGCATTGCATGTGTAAGCATGGCAACAAGCTCTGTATCAAGCGATTCATGCGAATTGCGAACAAGATATATTGCGCGTTCACCGGCGCTGAAGTGCGTCGATGTCTTCCTGCCCATGAGCGATGGCGAACGAAGATCGGTAATATAGATCGGAAATCTTTCGGAGAGTCCTTCATGCGTCAAAAAAAAAATACTTTGATATGCCGATTCGAGCACATGCGAAAGCGTTTCGATCTCGACACCATGCAGGCAGATCTTATCGTACGAAATTTCGAAATGCGGAGTCGTATGATGAATCCATTGGACTCGTGCGCGCAACTCCGAATCGGTGATTTTCACAAGCGGTCTCGGCGTTATCGGTGCGCGAGCCTGTTGAGGGGGAGGATTGATAAATGGATTATTTCGTTCGTCTTCAAGAGAAAGAGCTGGGGTAGTCTCTAAGATTTGGTTTTTCTCAGTCAGTATATTTTCGCTCATTAAAGTGACGCCTCCTATATCAAAAAGGTAAGAAATTACGTGCTGTGGTAGCTATAATATACGAAATTATTTCCCTAAATCCAAATTATTTTAAAAGAAAAATGATGCCCTCCGGAGAGCCTTATAAACATTGATCGAATCAGTGGTGAAAAGTGGAGTGACCTCTCATTTGTACGTCATTCTGAACGGAGCAGAAAATCGCGAATAGCGATTTTCTGCGAAGTGAAGAATCCCCTTCATCGTGCCGAAAAGTTATACCATAATATACGTCATTGCGAGGAGTCACGATAGCGACGACGAAGCAATCTAAAATCTTGAAAAGTGTTACAAACTTTAAATTTTTAGATTGCTTCGTCGACCGCGAACGGTCTCCTCGCAATGACAGTGTTTTCAAATAATCTAATCCTGAAATTCAAACGCCTTCACATGCCAGGAATTCTGGGCAGGCAATTCCCATTTCCCTTCGCGATATTCTTTTAAGGTAGTAATGGTATTATCGAAGACCCTCACATCACGGGATAAATTTTTTGCAAGTTCACTAAATTCCATTCGAGCAATAGATTTAATAGACGCATTATCGCGGTACTGCACTCTCGGCATTCCGAAAAATTCTACTCCGTAGGTTTCGCCCAGCATCCGCACACGACGGAACATCTCATCGGTCGAGCATCCCGATGGAAACGTGCGGTCATCGGCGGCAACGAGGAGAAACTGGTCATACATCATCTTCGCGCTTCCCGTGACCGGGGAATTATGCGCCAGCCATGAACTGCAAAATGATTGCATCTCACGAGTGAGCATCTCTGCCTCCGCCTCGCTCAAAACGCGATCAGCCGCGAAAATCCACAGGCGGGAGGAATCAGGAAGTTGGTCGAATGGTATGTAGCTCATATTTAACTGATTAGTGGGACGGACTTCAGTCCGTCGGTATTATTTTATCACTACAACACGAACCACCTGCGAATATGCTCCGCTTCGCAACTCGCAAAAATAAATTCCGTCCGGCATATCATGAGCATCCCATTTCACTTGATGTGTGCCTTCGCTTTCAACTTCAGAAACAAGCTGAGAAACTTCTTCGCCTAATGCATTTACAATTCGCAGAGTGGTGAAAGATGATTTTGGGATATTGTAATTGAATGTTGTGATGGAATTGAGGGGGTTTGGATAATTTTGTAAGGCGAGCATTTCATAATTATTTGTGATAGGAAGTTTCACATCGCTAAAGGAGCTGCCGTTTGATGTATGAAGTATTGTGCCATATTCTCCGACTATCCATCCTGTTTCTGGTGAAGTGAAAACAATGCCTCCCAAACCGTTTGAGGTAGCGCTCTGATCGCTAAGCCAAGTGTCACCACCATTAGTGGTATAAAGTATTATTCCCCCTTCTCCAATACACCAACCTATTTTTGAATCTATAAAAAAAATACTACTTAGCAAACCCCCGCTATATGCTTGGTTTACCCATGATATACCGCCATTTGTAGTATGAAGAATTCCACCCGAACCAGCGGTCCAACCTATATTTGTGTCAATAAAAAATACACTTTCAAGCCAACCGACTGTACCACTTACTTGTTTTACCCATGATGCCCCACCATTTGTCGAATGAAAAATCAGTTCAGTATTCCCTAATTGCCCGACAGCCCAGCCATTCATTTTATCAGGGAAAGTTATTGCTGAAAAAGTATAATCATATACGCCTATGGAATCTGCAATCCAAGTATTGCCACCATTAGTAGTATGCACGATACCAAACCAACCATCTGCCCATCCATTATTTGTATCAATAAAGGAAAGCCCATAAAAATCAATAGTTGAATTAGTATTTTGCTTCGTCCATAAATTACCACCATTTGTTGTATGGATTATCGTCCCCCCAGTACCTACTACCCACCCATTAGAGGAATCAATAAATATTATGTTTTCCAAAAAGTCGTATATTATACCACTCTGTTGGAACTCCCAATTTTTACCTGAATTTCTAGTGTGAAGAATTATTCCTTTCCCTCCGACAGCCCAGCCATTAATTGAATCAATAAAGCATACACTGTTTAAGTTGTCATATGTTACAGATGTCAGATTGTTCTCCGTAATACCAAGATCCGTTGAATAAAAAATACTTCCGCCTTCGCCTACAGCCCAACTTTGACCATAGCTACCAATACAAACAGCCTTAAGAATTCTCGTGATTCCAGTGTTTATCGTCTCCCAGGTATTACCCCCATTAGTTGTATGATAAATTACGCCGAAATCACTTACCATCCATCCGATGTTAGAGTTGAAGAAGGCGATCGCATTTAAATCAAGATTGTGCGCGAACATATTAATTTTCCAATTTTTTCCACCATCAGTGGTTTGAAAAATTAAATTCTGTTTCACACTACCTGTATCATAATAAAATCCTACTGCCCACCCTCTACTTGTATCGATGAAAGAAATACTCTGAAGTTGGCAAGGGTAAGGTGTTTGTCCAATATATTGTAAAATCCAAGTTAGCCCTCCATTAGACGTATGTCGGATTCCACTATCACTGACAATCCATCCGTTGATAGTATCAACGAAAGAAAGTGCAATAAAATTTTCTTCGCTTGAAAGTGATTGATTTCCCCAAGTTTTACCTCCATCTGTTGTTTTAATTACAATCCCGCCACCAACTGCCCACCCAGTTTTTAAATTGACGAATTGAACTGCAGAAAAAGAATAATTCGGAGACTTTTGTAAAAGCCAGGTATTACCCCCGTTCGTTGTATGAAGTATTGTACCTTGTTCTCCTATAGCCCAGCAATTATCTGTATCCAGAGCAGAAATACCATGCAGATTATAGGCTACTCCGCTTGATTGGCTCAACCATGTTGTTCCTCCGTCAGTGGTATGAAGAATAGTACCAACATCACCTACTGCCCATGCATTATTCGATCCAAATGAACTGACTGAATTAAGCGTATTCCCTTGCGGCAACGGGTTCTGCCATTGCCAAGTGGGTTGTGCAAAAGAAATACTTGCGGTTGCGAAGAGGACTATAATCACAGCGATGTGTTTCATAACCCGAGGATTGTATCAAGAAAATTGATGTTTGATACTTTATTGATGTTTGATACTTTATTGAAACACCCTGCCCCTTTTACCTGTTCCTATATCGCAATTTTATAAATATTCATACGATGTCAGAATTATCCACCTATTTAGACCAGTTATCTAAGGATTATCTTGCGCTGCATACGAAAAAAGAAGATGCATTTTGGGAAGCCAAAATGGGGCTTGGAAGTGATCCTGCCTTAAGTCAGAAAAAATGTTCGGAGGCGGAGATCGCTGTTTCGAAATTCATTCAGGATGCAGGCAAGCTGAAAAAACTTCGCGAACTGGAAGCGAACGAGCCGAATGCAACTGCCGATGAACAGCTTTCTCTCAAGGGCTGGAAATTGTTCTTCGATGCAAATGTAATCGAAGACCCGAAGGCGCAGACACTAGCGGCACAGATCATCGAGATGGAAGGTGCGCTGCTCGTTAAGCGCGGCGGTATGGGGCTTGGCTACATCCATCCAAAAACCGAAGAGAAAGTTATTGCCTCAACGAATGAGCTTTCTAACATGCTCATCTCCGAAAAAGATGAGGCAATGCGCAAGGCAGCGCATGAAGGTTTGCTGACGATCGGTCCTTTTGTTCTCGCTAATGGCTTTATAGAAATTATTAAAGCCCGCAACGAGCTTGGCCGAATGTGCGGCTATGAAGATTATTATGATTATAAAGTTCAGAAAGCCGAAGGCATTTCTAAGAAAAAACTTTTTGAATTACTTGATGATCTTGAAGTAAAGACCCGCGAGACAAATAAAACTGCCGTCGAGAATTTTATTAAAGAAAAAGGCGAAGCGGCGAGGCAGCCTTGGAATTTCCGCTACTATCGCAGCGGCGATCTTGCAAAAGAGATCGATCCATATCATCCGTTCTCTCATTCACTGGAGCGCTGGGCACGTTCATTCAGCGCCATGCATATTACGTATCGCAATGCGGCGCTGACGCTCGATCTCATTGACCGCAAAGGCAAATATGAAAATGGATTTATGCACGGACCGGTGCCGTCATTTTTTAATCATGGCAAATGGAATCCGGCGAGGATAAATTTCACGGCGAACGCAATTCCAAATAAAACCGGCTCCGGTGTCGAAGCGCTGAATACATTATTCCATGAAGGCGGACATGCAGCGCATTTCTCGAATATTCTGATGAATGCTCCTTGCTTCGGACAGGAATTCGCACCTACATCAGTCGCGTATGCCGAAACGCAATCCATGTTCTGCGATTCCGTTATCAGTGATGCCGATTGGCTAACGGAATATGCTCGCAATGAAAAGGGCGAGCCAATGCCTTTCTCGCTCATCGCAAAAGCGATCAAAGAGGAACAGCCGTTTATTGCAATGATGATTCGCGCAATGCTCGGCGTTTGCTATGCAGAGAAAGCGCTGTATGAAATGAGTGATGCAGAACTAAATCCGGAAAATATTCAGCAAGTAATTTTCGGAATCGAAAAGAGAATGTATGCTCTTCCCGGCGCATCGCGCCCAATCCTTGCCGTGCCGCACATGCTTGCCGGAGAATCGAGCGCATATTATCATGGCTACGTACTGGCAGAAATGGCAGTGCAGCAAACACGAAAATTTTTCCTGGAGAAATACGGATACATCGCCGATAATCCGCATATCGGACCGGAATTAGAAAATGGCTACTGGAAATTCGGTAACTCCGAAAACTTCTTCGATCTTGTAGAGCGCTTTACCGGTAAGCCACTGACCGGTGATTCGCTAATTGCGCAGGCAAACCGCACAGTCGATGAAGCAGTCGCCGATGCAAAAAAACTTGCGGAGCATCCGCATAAAGAGACCGTAAAAGCTCCGAAGCTTGAAGCCGATATAAAAGTCATGAACGGCAACGAAAAGATCACAGAATTTACGAATGGAGATTTCTCAAAGGCGAACGAGGAATTTCAGAAGTGGGTGATCAAGCATTATCCGAAACAGACTGCCTGATGACGAGCAAAGAGGAATTACTTGCCGAATTCGATGAAGCATGGTCGCACCCATGGGAGTCATTAGGAGCAATTTTAAAAGATGTCTCGGAAGAAGAAGCGTGGTATCAGCATAAAATTTATGCCAAAGAAGAGCGTGAAGAAGGTCATTCTCCATCGGGTACGATACTTTGGCATTTAGTGCATCTTGGTCAATGTTACCGTTGGTACAGATCGTGGATCTCATCGAGACCTAATAAGCCTTCAGAAGTGCTTCCTCCCGAAGCAACCAGTCTTGCCGAAGGAATTGTAAATGTTAAATTATGCAGAGACGAATTGAGAGATTGTCTTTCCTCACTCTCGGAAGAACAATTGAACGAAAAACTCTACGGCGGCAAAACGGTCATTGATCTTGCCCGAGCTTCAGTACGCCATGATGCGTGGCATGGCGGACAAATAGCGGTTGCAAAGAGATTATACAGAATGCGAGAGAAGTAATAGGTTACTTTTTCATGTACTTCCAATTTCTCGATTTACCTTCAGCTATCCATTCAAGTCCTTGAGCCAGACGTTTATCGCGAGTGTCTTCGGTCTTCGCTTCTTCGAACCATAGAATATATTCTTTCCGGTGTGAGGGAGGGAAATTTTCGAATGCCGTTTGCGCTTTTTTATTTTTCTTGAATTGTGCGGAAAGATATTTTGGTACCGGCAATTCCTCAACCGGCTTTTTAATGTGCGGAGGAAGTTTTATGCCTTCGTCATTTAACTTCATTGCTTCTTTCACATAACCGAAAAATATTTTATCGGATGGGAGATCTTTAATGCTTGTCAGTTTTCCTGAATGCCCCATAGCTGTCTCGCTCTGCGCCATGACAAAGAGTTTTTTATCCTTCATTAATGGCGCTTTCCAGAAACCAAAAACGGCATGAGCTTTGAAAGCTGCCATCGAGCACATCATCTCGTCCCGGTAATCGAAATGGGGGAAGCCCCACTTTATTTTTTCTTCAACATCCGGGCAAGCTTTATGGACAAGCTCGCGAATATGCGTCAAGATTGGCTTTGCGAAAGGCTGTGCCTTTGCAATATAGGCGTCGATACGTGGGTCGTAGGCTGGCATAAAATAAAAAAAATCAGGTAGGACCTAAGTCCTACCTGACAAAAATACGGAGAAAAAGTTTTCTACCTATTCGACTTGGCGATCTCCACTTCCACTCTGCGGTTTAGCATTCTGCCTTCGGGTAGTTCGTTCACGAATTTCGGATCGCGCTTGCCGTGACCGTTGACTGCCGTATTCGCCGGCAAATGTGAGGCTGCGCGAAGCGCATCGATGGCGGCTTGGGCGCGGGCTTCAGATAATGCCTGATTGTAATCGTCAGCTCCGGTATTATCGCAGAAACCGTTGACGTTCACGCCGTTAGCATCTAATGTGATACTTTCGCCAATGAGGTTGATCATCTTTTGTGCACGCTCATTGACTTCGGATTTATCGAAATCGAAACTGAGCATAGCATATTTTTCCAAATTCGCATGCTCGACGGTTTTCTTCACGACTCGCGTCATGCAATCGGCAACAGTTTTCTTGCCGTTGGCATCGGTGATCTCGATCTGGCAATGGATCGGCTGATCGGCATATTTACCTGCATCCGGAATTACTGCTGAATATACTTTCGGCGGAGCACCATTGCCGGATTCACCGTTTCCGATCGGAGTGCCGTTCTGATCCATCGTGATCTTCCAGCTTGAAATAGAATTGTTATCGGCATTCTTCAATGTTGTTTCGAAACGAACGCGCGTCTCCCCTACCGATTCCGATTTTTTATTTTCGATCTTCACCGGATCGTTAATGCGCGCATCGCTCGAAGTAATTTCGACGCGGCGGTTTTCTTCCATTCCGGCTTTTGTAACAGGATTGGTTGGAAGCTCGGGCAGATTGCGCTGATCGACAATGATGCGCTTGGGATCGATATGCCAGGTATTGACCAGATAATCGCGCACTGCCATTGCACGTGCTCTTGAGAGCTCGATATTATTACGCTCTTTGCCGCTATTGGCATTGCAGCCGGTTACTTTTATTGTAATATCCGGATTCTGCTTCATGCGCGAACCCCAGATATCCATTGCTGCATGATTGACTTCCATTTCGTCTTTTCCGGCAAGCTGCATTTCCGAAAATCCTGTTGCGCCCTGACGCGTATAGCGTGCCGGAATATCGGAGCTGCCATTTTCGAAGAACACATAGGGAAGCATCTGCATCGATGAGCGCGTACGCGATGCCTGTTCGGGAATAATGGGATCACTTGTCGGCTCGCCATTTGGTAAAATACCGTGCGCTGAAATGCTTGCACCGAGCGGAGTGGGCGGCGGAGGCGGCGGAGGCGGTTCTGCGCCTATATCGAACTTCACGGCAAGGGCAATACGAAGCGTCGAAACTTTCAACGAACCGCTATCGGCGCCTAAATTTGTAAGCGGAAAACTATAAAACACTTCGGGTGTCAGCCATACATTATGCTTGGCATTGATCGGAATGTCGTACCCGATCCCTGCGCCGATCGAAGCGTACAGGCTTCCCGCGCCCGGAAGATTGCTGCCCGAAGAAGAACTTGCCTGGCTGGATGAATTTCCCCATGTCTTCTTGATCATCGTTGCAACCGAGGGTCCGAAAAGAATATGAAAATTACTGAAAACATATTTGCCCAAAATATCGACGCCGATCGTCTGAACGTTGTACGCAAAATTTGCCTGCCCGATCGCTCCTGTTGTAGGCTTACCATCGGTGAACGAACCGCTATAATCATTATAATGAATGCGAGGAACAAGCATCCAGTTATCGGAGAGCGGAATTTCCAGCAATGCAAAAAATGTCGGCGCTGCGCCGAAACCGGAGTTATAGGTATTACCATCTATCGTATATGCTCCGCTTGCGAAATTGAGATTCAGCCCCGCGCCAAGCCCAAGCGTCAGTCTATGCGGCCAGGATGGTTCATCATTTTGCGGAGCATCGGGCGCAGCAGTTTGTGCGAACGATGTTTGCGATACGATAATAAGTGAAAGAAATAGTACCAGTGCGCGAACGGGGAACAAAATATATTTTTGTTGTTTGCTCATTGTATATGTAATTGAAGTGAGGAAATAATTTGCAGCAGTTAATTTTTCTAAAAAAAACGTCATTGCGAGGAAGGAGCGAAGCGACTGACGAAGCAATCTAAAATTTTGAAGTTTGTAGTACTTTCAATATTTTAGATTGCTTCGTCGTTGCTGACGCAACTCCTCGCAATGACGTCTTTGTAAATATAGTTTTCAAATTAATAGCAGCAAGACATTTTCTCTACGCGGCGAAAGGAATTCTGTAACGCAGAAATGATAGTCTAATTATCATGCACTTCGGCGACACAAAACAGATTCACCAGGGCACTGGCGCAAGAGTTTTATATGAAATGTAGAAAGATCAAAGATAATTCCACATTTCCCCACTTTTATGGTTTTTTGTTAATTTTGTTTCGGAGGGGGGATTCCCAGCCCTTATGTCATTCCGAACAGAGATTTTTTTCGCGCAGCGAAAAAAACGATGTGAGGAATCTCCTGAATAATGGCAGAAAATTTACTTCGCCAAAAATCAATCGAGGAGTAGTTGTAACTTTGCCCTTCCTTAAATGTTATCCTCATATTCATATTTCCATCACTACAGTATGAAAACACACATATCTTTTCGCATAAAACTATTCATTCTCTTTCTTCTTCTTTCTTCGCCATGCTTGCTCTATGCACAGACTACGCCTAAAATTGAATGGCAAAAATGCTATGGGGGAAGCGGTGGAGAAACAGTACCAGCTGATGGAGGCAGATCTATAATCCAAACTTCGGATGGCGGATATGCTTTTTGTGGATATACTCAATCTCATGAAGGCGATGTTAGCGGTCATCATGGAGATTCAACGAATGTACTAGGAGACGCGTGGGTAGTAAAGATAAATTCTTTCGGAGTAATTCAATGGCAAAAGTGTCTTGGCGGCACTAAAGATGATCGGGCCAGTTGTATAATTCAAACATCGGACAAAGGCTATGCTATTGCCGGATTTACATATTCAACGGATGGAGATCTTTCAAAACTTCATGTAACTCCCGGTGGTGATGCATGGATAATTAAACTTGACTCGTTGGGTAATATTGAATGGCAGTTTTGTTTCGGCGCGTCCATCACAACACAATTATATGACCCTGGGTACGCATTTTCAATCATTCAAACCTCTAATGATGAATATTTGGTGGCCGGTCTTGAACTCTTTGGGGAGGAAGGCTGCAATAATTTATCGGTAAATAGTGCAAACGCTTTTATTTTAAGACTTGATCCTTCAGGAAATGTTATATGGTCAGGATGCTATGGAGGTAGTGGTCTTGATGATGCTTATTCAGCTGTCCAAACTGCAGATAGCGGTTTCATATTTGCCGGCTCTACAACTTCTAACGATGGTGATGTTTCAGGCTATCATAGTGATTCTATGAATACAAATACGTATGATTCATGGTTAGTAAAACTAAATGCATATGGTAGTTATTGAATGGCAGAAGTGTTTCGGTGGATATGCAAGCGAAAATGCAAACTGCCTTATACATGCAAATGATAGTGGATTTGTTTTTATAGGTACTACAAGTTCAAATGATGGTGACGTTTCCGGAAATCATGGAAACTCTGATGCTTGGGTAGTAAAAGTTAATCCTTCAGGAAGTATCGGATGGCAAAAGTGCCTTGGAGGTACAAGAGATGATGATGGAATTTCAATAATCAACACTTCAGATAGTGGGTATGCGATTGTTGGGACAACGAATTCTTATGATGATGACGTTTTGGGTCACCATATTGACTCTACTCAAAGCAATGATATTTGGGTTGTAAAGCTAAATTTAACTGGTAAGATCCAATGGCAGAAATGTCTTGGTGGGTCACTAAATGATTATGGATGTTCAATTGTTGAAACAAAGGATGGTGGATATGCTATTCTAGGAACAACGTTATCAAATGATGGGGATGTTTCCGGCAATCATGGTAATCAAGAAATCTGGGTCGTAAAACTCGCCCCTGTAGACGCCGTCGAAGAATTTCACCTACAAAATAATTCTACATCAATCTACCCCAACCCCTCCTCCGATCAAATACATCTGCAGCTTTCCGAAACGCAAACCATCAGGCAAATTACATTTTACGATATTATGGGCAGAGAGCTGAAGCC
>Ga0206906_1094_pt1 | contig 14686 bp, 8 predicted proteins | sample Alteio_BWOrgHeat_79_FD_152935 | JGI IMG/M metagenome (GOLD analysis project Ga0206906, IMG submission 152935) | Enriched cells from forest soil in Barre Woods Harvard Forest LTER site, Petersham, Massachusetts, United States -... | ecosystem: Environmental > Terrestrial > Soil > Temperate forest > O...
TGAAGCGGCTGGTGACGGGCTTCTTCGATTTTGCCTCGACTATCCTTGTCACTCGGTTTCTTAAAAAGCCTTTCCAGTTCTTCGGTCCTTTGGGCGGCCTGATGCTTTTGATAGGATTCGGAGTAGCCGTTTACTTGGGAATCCTTACACTCATAGGTCAGGGCGGCCATATTAGGCCCTTGTGGGTGGTTTGTGCGATTCTTCTATTAGGTGGAACTCAAGTGATGTTTACGGGCCTTATCGGCGAACTTATAGTGAGGCTTTCACAGACGGGCAAATCCACCGACGATGCCGCGAAAGGACAGCTTATTTGGCGAACCCACGAGCCGAGCGCCTACCAATCCGATGCGGAAGGGAACCTCGGAGCCATGGGTTAGGGTGGAAGATGTTAGCCTTGCTTCGGAAGCTAAATCAAGTCGCCCGCCTGGTAACTTAGGGAAGGTGTGTGTAATTGCTTCGACCTACCCCAGGTCTGGGGATGACGTGGCCGTGCCTTGGCTGCGCGAGGAAGTACGGCTTCTGGCGCAATCCGGCTACGACGTGTCAGTTTTTGCCCCCTCTTATCGAGGATTGGGCGACCACGTGCTAGACGGCGTTTCGGTCCGCAGATTCCGCTATTTTCTCGCAAGCAAAGAAGATTTAACTCACGATAGCGGCGCCCCTTCCAAAGTTCACAAGCTTGGATACTTTGCCATTGCCGGATTGTATGTGCTACGCGGCACCCTGGCGTTTGCCAGTCTGCAGCGAAGCAACCGGTTTGACATCGTTCATGTGCATTGGCCGTTTCCGCACGCAAATTTTGTGAGGCTGCTAAACGGGGCGAATCGCCCAAAGGTAGTTCTGAATTTTCATGGCGCCGAATTGGCACTAGCGCGTAAGTTCGGCTTCGTGCGGAAAAATCTTACCAAGCACGTGGAGATGGCAGATGCCGTGGTCGCGAACTCCAGTCACACCGCAAGGGAAGTGAAGCGCCTTATCGGCGACGTAGACATTGAGATCAAAGCTTATGGCTCTCCGGTGGCAACAGGCGATCTCCAAAAAGTGACGCCTTCCAAGCCAACGATCCTATACGTCGGCCGTTTGATTGAAAGGAAGGGTGTCGAATACCTCATCGCGGCCTTTCAGGCATTGCGTAAAGAAATGGATGCTGACCTCGTTATCGTGGGGAACGGATTCCTGCTCGATAAGCTCAAAACTCAGGCGAAAGAGGCTGACTTGGATGATTCGATAAGGTTTCTGACGGATGTTGGAAACGAAGAGCTATCTAGGATCTATCTTTCTTCCACCGTCTTTATGCTTCCTGCGATCATCGATGCAAAAGGTGACACGGAAGGCTTGGGAGTGGTTTTGATCGAAGCCATGACCTTTGGTTTGCCTGTCGTCGCCTCCAATGTGGGCGGAATCCCCGATGTTGTGATCAATGAGGAAACCGGGATTCTTGTTCCGGAGAAAGATCCTCAGGCAATAAAGGACGCCTTACTTCGGGTTCTCAGGGACGAGACCCTCCGCCAGCGGTTAACGGCCGACGCGAAGAAGCATGTCGAAGACTCCTTTTCCTGGTCGGCAGTGACCGCGAAACTCGACAACTTATACAAAAAGCTCCTGGAATCGTCCGACGGTCCTCAGCGAGGACAAGTCCCCGTCCGCACAACCAGTGCATTGAATAAATGAGAATGACTAAACATCTGTTAAAAGCCCTTGCCTTGGCCCCATTGGGAATCCTAGCTCTTGCCGGGTGCGGCAAGTCCGGAGATAGCTCTTCAAATCCAGTAACCGTTGATACGGTTCCCGCAAAAATGGGTTCTGCAGATGAGAGCGTCATGTCGCCGGGAACGATCGTGCCCGCCAATACGGTGAACGTGACGATTCCGCCCAGCCCTCCCACCGAAGGGTTTTCGGGCATTGTGCGCGACGTGTATGTAAAGGTCGGAGACCGCGTCCAGAAGGGGCAGATCCTTGCGGAACTTGACGCTACCGAACAAGCCAACGTGGTCAGCGAAAAAGCGGCAAGAACGTTGGAGGCGGAACGGCATTACGATCTTGTAAAGCATCTTTACCGACCAGAGCAGATCCAGGTCCAACGTCTTCAAATAGCTGAAGATGAGAAAAGCATCGACTCTGCTAGAGCGCATCTCCAGCTTCTGCTGGACGGAAACCGCCCGGAACAGATCAACTTAGCGAAAGCCGCGCTCGATCAGCAGCAGACCGCGCTGGATCAACTCATAAAGGACAATGCCCGAAGCCACGCCCTTTTTGACAAGGACCTTATCTCACGATCGGATCTTGAAAAGAACGACGAAATGGTTAAGGCTCAGCAAGATGTTGTTGCACAGGCTGCCAGCCAGCTAAAGATCGATCAACTCGGCGCAAGAACGGAAGACATCGCAGCTGCCCGAGACCAGGTTCAAATGTTCAAGTCCGTTCGGGACAAAGACGAGGAAACGCTGAAAGTGATGCTGCTCGGGTCTCGTCCTGAAGCCATCGAAGAGGCAAGACAAGCGATCGAACAGAACAGAGCCGCTGAAGCACTCCAACGGCAAGTCCTCAATCACCAGTTTATTCGCGCACCCCAGGCAGGCATAATCATCGAACGAAATGTAAATCCCGGTGAGGCGGCCGGACCAAATCTATTGGCAAGATCGGACAGCTCTAATCCTTTATTGAAGAATACGGATGCCCTTTTTGAAATCGCCGATGATAACTCAGTCGAGTTCATGGCAAATGTCGATCAGCTTTTCTTCCAAAATGTATATCAGGGCCAGCAGGCAACTTTAACGGTTGAAGCGCTTCCGGGAAGCTCTTTCAGCGCCAAGATCATTAGAATTCAGCCCCTCGTAACTTCTTTAGAGCATAACAAACCGGGAGAATCCAACCCATCGACACCCCTGACGTTTGCCGTTTGGGCCGATGTTTCAAATAGCAAGCATCAGCTTGTACCGGGGCAGACCGGCATCATAAGCGCCCATAAGAGGGTCGCCGGACTCGTTGTTCCGCAGGCTGCTGTAAGCGCGTATAACCTAGGTCAAGGTGGCGTGTTCGTCGTTCAAAAGGGCGTCGCCCACATGAAGCAGGTTCGTTACCAAGCGACAACTAACGGCTACGTGAAAATACTTGATGGCCTTAAGGAAGGCGATCAAGTTGTTGTTTCTGATTTAACCAATCTTCACGACGGTCTGAGCGTGAATCCTCGAGCGGCCAGCGTGGCGGCTTTATCACCCCATGCAGCCGGTATGTAAGCGAAGAAGCCAACTATGACATTTACCTTTGCCATTTTATATTTGCTTCGGGCTGCCACGAATAGCCCCACGGTGCCTGGTGATGCGCCAGTCACTTTGGATCAGGCGATCCGTGCTTCGCTTCAGCGGCCAGTCTTTAGCAGGACCCAGGAAATTGTGCTTGATCAGTCGGTGGCGCACACAGAGTTGCTGAAGACGGGTCTCTCGCCAACTTTCAAGCTTGAGGGCCTTTATAACACGGGTTATAACCCCGGCCTCGGGCTTTCAGATGTTTCGCTCGAACGAGAAAAGCTGGCATTTTCCGCTAACTACTACTTGTATGACGCCGGACTGCGGACCAACCAGGTTAATGCTGCAAAGGCTTTGGCAAAAGCGCAAACGGAAACCAACAATAGTGAAAAGTTGACCCTCATCGGTCAGGTCACCACGGTTTTCTTTGAGGGGCTTTCCGCCAAGGCGCTACTCGAAGTTGCACAGAGTCAAAAGACAGATGCTGCCGCCCACCTGGTAGATGTGGCCGAACGGCTTAAGTTGGGCAACACCACAAAGGGAGAACTCCTCACCGCGCAGAGCGCCGTAGACTCCGCCGATTCGGGCATTGCGCTTCACAAAGCCGACCTTGAAAGTAGCGAAATTCGACTTGCCATGCTAATGGGATTAGATCCTACAAAGGATCGTCCGGAGCCGTCCATTGCCGATTCCGGCAAAATCGCTTCTCCCGACCCTAAGGCTTTAATTGCGAAGGCCGAAGCTAATAGCCCAGTGCTGGCTTCGTTGAAGGACCAAAGGGACTCGGCCCGGTTCTTGCTTGAGGCCGATAAGGCGGGATATCGTCCCGTCGTCCAAGCACGTTCGGGAGTAGGATACGTCGGCTTTCAAGACCCGTTTTCGAGCGGCCATTCAGCAAGCGGCGGTTTTGCAAATATCGGTGTTCAAATGGTTATCCCCCTGTTTGATAAAAGCGCTTATCACGAAGCGGTAAGAGAAGGGAGGGACGCGATCGTTCTTAAGCAGCTTGCCTTTCAGGACGCTGAGGAGCAGTTGCAAACTCAAATCGAGCTTGCCGTATCAGATCTAAATTCTACGAAAGAAGCTCTCAAAAGCGGCGAATCAGCAGTTGCTGCATCGGAAGAGGCGTTTCGGCTATCCAGGGAGCGTTATTCGCTCGGCTTTGGAACCCAAATCGACGTGCTAAACGCTCTTCTAAGCCTAACGACGGCACGAGATATGGTGGCTGCAACCAAGCTGCGCCTCGATTCCATCATCCTCAACCTAGAAAGGATCACCGGAGAGCCGTTGGCGAAGAAATGACATCGGAAACTTCGCCAGAAGAAAGGGAAGTTCGCCGCTCGACTTGGGGCACCTCAATCTTGTGCCTTCTGTGCGGGCTCTGCCTTTCGCTGTCCGCGCTCGTTGGATGGTGGCGCTTCCTGGATATGGCGCAACCTGCGTCAGTCTTCTTTGCGCGGGTTGCTTGCGTTATAGTCGGCGTCGTAATCATTCTTTTTTCTCTGGTTCGCAGGCCGGCATTCGCCGTCAAGTTCGCAATCCCTATCGCATTTGCTTTGCCATTGATAATGCTTTTTTCCATGGCGATTTACGAACCCTCCGCCGCAATGCATACCGTCAAGCAGTCCGAGGAAGTAGACCGGATCGTGGCAATGATCACCCTCGTGGACCTAGAGCCCGGAATGCCCTGGATCAAGAACCGGGATCTGCGATCAAGGCCCGTCGTTCGCAACGATTACACGTTGATCGACGAACTTGAAAACGAGGCGTCCTTTGCGCAGGCGGGCTTTTTTCTGGCTCTGATTTTCGCGTTGGTCTTGACTGTCGTTGTCGTTGCGCGCCGCTCTGATCTTGGCTATGGCAAAGGGCCCAGGCTATGGATGCTAGTGGGCGGCCTAACCGTTTGCGCGGTTATTTACGGCGTGCCGCTGGGTGTTGGCCATCTTTATTGGCACTTGGGTCACGAAGCGGAGGCGCAAGGAGACTACTCCAAAGCCCTGGCAATGTTTAATAAAGCAATCGGCTGGGATAGAAGATTGGACTATGACTATGCGTTTCATTACGATTTGGGACGCATGTATGGCCGAGCCGGAATGACAGAACAACCGGATTATTGGGCAGCAGTCGCCGACACCTATGAAGCAACCGGCGGAAAAGACGATGTTCAAGTCAACACCGGCTACAACATCTATCGCTCGCAGATTGCGAACGCCTATTGCAACCCAGCCATGGCCCCTCGGATGGCAAACACCTACCTTCGAGAGGCGAATGTCCGCTTCGATACCGGCAACGATCTTCAGGCCATCGAACTGCTCAGACAGGCGCTCATTATCGATCCCTCAAATATCGAAGTGCGATGGGCTTACGCGACCGCGCTCACGAATCAAGCAGCTTATGCAGAAGCAGAACGGCAATGGAACGAGATCATTCGTGAAAATGAAAGTGCCGGACTCTTAAGAAGCAAGTTCGTCTCCACCCTCACCTATCGAAAAACACTCACGGCCCGCGCTTGGAGCGGCTTGGCATGGTGCTACTTCGCAACCGGCAAGCCAAATGGCGCGGAGGCTTGCAAGTTCAATGCGACAGAGGTGGGAAGTTCCTACCTTCCGATAACCCAGGATTAACATGGCAAAGGAAGGCATTAAGACACCCCGCTCCAAAAAGCTAACCCTTTTGGCGATCTTTTCGCTTTTGCTGGCCTCCGTGCTGGGCGGTTACTTCTTGTGGAATGCGAACGACAACTCGCAACTCAAGTATTTCGCATTTCCATGGCAAGCGAACTGGATAAAGGCGCCATTCTCCGGAAGCACGGCCTGCTTCCGGAAAGAGCTTTTGCTATCAGATAAACCAAGAAGCGCTTACATCAGCCTTGCCGCCGACAACTTCTACGAGCTGAAAATCAATGGCGAGCGCTTGCACAAGCCTTTCTTCCTATCCAGCAAATATGCGACCTGGGACCAAGAACAAAGCATTTACACCGAACTTGGGGTCGCAAGGCATGATGCTTATGCTCGCATTTACGACATCAAATCCTATCTTCATCCGGGCCGCAACGTTATTACTGTAAAAGTCCAATCGGATGAGGACACACCCAAGCTGCTGGTTCAAGGAGAAGTTGTCGCTACCTCCGCAACTCCCATTCAATCCGACACAAGTTGGAAGTGCTATCCCCACGAAGATAAGATCGGCAATCTGGCATGGGACAACGCATACTTCACGGATGCTTCTTGGCCAGACGCCAAGGATACGGGAGTTGCTGGAACCATACCTGCCGATGGCATCGTCGCACCCTTGATCGCTCCGGTTAAAGGCTTTTATATTACTGCTGAGAGCCCGGCTGTGGGCGCGACAGTTTTCCGAAAAACTATTAACGTCCCTTCAGGAAACCAAATAACTTGGCTGAGGGTTGGCACTCCGGATGATTTTGACATCGCCGTAAACGGCCGCCTAATCTACGGTACATCCATGCTTCTCAGATACAGATCCGGCACGGCTGCCGTTCGCGGCGACACCGATGCAATATCACGTGTGGAAACGATAGAGGATGAGCGCGGCACTTATCCAACGGCGAAGTACAAGACGTTTGTGCGATCTGTCCTAATGAAGAATGTTTTCCACGAGGGGAACAACGAGCTTACTGTTACTCTTCATCAATCGCCTATTCTAGAACTGCGCAACATAGAGACACTTTGGCTTGATGGAAGCATTTTAATCGGCAACGAATCTATTCCAATCGCAACCAACTCGGAATGGGATTCTCGCGTCGGCCCTTCCGGAAACTTCACGCCAAGCCTAATTGACTCGACAATTTCTTACGAATCCCAGGTGGACAGCCTAGATGGCTTCGGTTTAAAGGTCGACGAAGGCGTTCCTGGTTTTTATCGTTTCGCAGAATACACGGGATTGTCTTTCCTGGTTTTACTAGTGTTGGGGATCATTTCCGGGCTTATACCGAGACCCAAAGACAGCCCACGCGTTTCGTTCTGGGGGAAGATCCCAACCGCTCTGCCGGCCCTGGTATTAACCGGTGGTCTGCTCATACAACTGGTCCTTAGCCTTTCCGATGAGGACCCATTTTATGCCTCTCCGGCCTACGCTTCGAAAGTCTTGTGGATCACGCTGCTCGTGGCCATCTTCGCCACTCTGGTCCCACTGTTTTCCTGGCTGCCGCATGCTTTCGAGAAGAAAGAAGTCTCAAAGGCACCTTCCTATACGGTCAAGCTTGTCGTCTCTTACGTGGTCTTGGTGGGTCTCCTGGTGTGCTCAGCCATGTACTGTTTCCACGGACTTGCCGGTCAAGGTCTCTTGGCGGATGAATATGTTTCGATGGTGGCCGCGAAAGGGATCGTCAGACATGGCGTGCCAGTGTTTGAGAACACAGGCATCATCTACACTCGAAGTTCTCTCTATCACTACCTCCTTGCTTTTTTCATGCTTTTTGGAGGGGCGGGGAATAAGGATATCCTGGTCCTGCTCTCCGTATTCTGGCACCTGGCAACGGTAGTTTTGGCGTTCGTTTGGGTGCGCCAGATGAAAGGCCTGAAGGCCGCCCTGCTTGCTTCTACCCTCGTTGCCTTATGTCCTCTTCTGCTGTACTTTGCCAGAGAGATTAGGTTTTATTCACAGCTCACATTCTTCACTACTCTCTGCTTCTACTTGCTTTGGAAATCGCTTCAGGCGCCGGAAAAGCAGTGGTACAAAGTCGCGACGTTGCTCTCTTTTTCCGCGGCCTATCTCAGCCAGCAGTTTGCAGTAGGGATTTTGCCCGCGATGTTTATCATTATCTTCCTCTCGGGGGATTTGCGTCGCTGGTTCCGTGGTTGGCCGCTGGTGGCGGGCCTCTTTGCTGTCGCGGTGATGGGTGTCGATGCGCTTGTCTATTTCCGTTATTGCCAAACCGCGCTCCCTTATGTGGACTCGGAGTCGGTTTCTCCCATTGCGTTCCACACCGACGTGCTGGAAGTGTTGCCCTCAATGCTGCTATCGGGCTACGAAAGGAGCCTTCTTGTTTGCGGCGTGGCCTATCTCGCCGGCGCCATTTGGGTGTTCTTGTCCTTTGCTGGATCAGCTGTCACCCGGGCTCAGGCGTTTGCAAAGGGCTGGACCTGGTGGTCGTTCCTCTATGTATCCTCGTTTGTTTCCATCATCGTAGTGGACCTGATCGTCTCCAGACCGACACCAAGATACATCGTCTTTTTGGGTCCGATCTTTCTCATAACGGTTGCTTGCTGCATCGAAGAGTTCATCAGTGCTTTGCCGAAGCTCATCGAAACTCTTTCGGGTCGCTTCGCCGCCGTTGCCACTCGCGGCCTCGTCGGGGCTGCCTGCCTTGGCTTGTTGATCGTTGCCTATCGTCCGGCGCGCACGTGGGATGCAGGCGAGCAGAACGCCATTCGCGATTTGACTTCGTGCACCGAATTCTTGAAGGGCCAGATCAAGGCCGGCGACAAGTTGGTCTTCTTCTCGCCGGAAGCAGCGCTTTACGATCTCGGGCGATGCGACTACGTGATGAAGCCAAAGAAAGGCTCTATTTTCAAATACAAGGGCTCAGACGGCATTATGCGAGAGAGGAACTCAGGGGCCATCGTGATCGACAACACCGACAAGCTACGCGACGTGCTGGCCAATAGCAACCGGGTCTGGATCGTGCTGCAAACTCAGAATCTCACTGAGCCGGGGGCCGACACGAACGGAATGCTTACCAAGTTTGTGAAAGACAATTTCAAGGTGGCGTTCGAGCCCGTGAGCATGATGGTCCTAGAGTGGGACCGAAGCGATGGGCACTTGAGAGATTCGGTTGAAAACACCGGGTACGCAGAAGCCGGTTTTTAAGCGGCGACCTCAAGCAAAGAGCGAAAGCTCCCGGATTTTCGTAGAATGGACTCACAAGCGTACATTGCGCTACCACGTCCATGCAACTGTCCACGATCGGCCGCCCTATCGATTTTAAGTACAAGACTAATCGTGCGATTTCATTTACAACTATTGCAGTCGTTTTGGTGGCGTCGATCGTTCGTGTTGCTACGGGAAGCGCACTGCTGGATGGAATGGTATGGGGAGGCAAGGCAGGGCTTGCTGTTTTTCTTACCTGGGCGCTCTGCCGCGAACTTGATCCGGAACACGATCTTTCAGCTTTCGTCGGGGCATTCCTTTTGCTTGGTTCGGTTCCTTGGGTGGGCCTGCCAAGTTTGTTGCTTCTGTTTTGGATGCTGCAAGCAAGCAGAATCGTTAATCGCACCACCGGCGCACCGGCAACCATCTTGGATTCCCTTGTGCTTCTCGCTTTAGCTACCTGGTTGGTAAGGCAGTTCGGGGTCGCAGTTTTGTATTTAACAGCGGGAACCTTCCTTGTGGATGGTTGGATCGGCCCACAGGGCCGGCGGCAGTTAGTGATTGGAGGAGTAGCCGTGGCTGCGGGCATTGGCGCAACCCTTTTCCATTGGGCCGCGTCTTACGGCGAGCAATCCCCAAATGCGTGCCTAATCGCCCTTGCCTTCACGATAGTGTTTGCTCCCGTTTTCATTGGCACGAGCAAAGTGAAAACGAAAGACGATAAGTCAATCGCCCGGCTTCATCCTTTAAGAATCCAAAGTGCCCAAGTGATGGCTTTGCTAAGCGGAATTCTGCTGGCGCTGCTGCTCGGGGAAACTGGCCTTAAATCGCTTGCGCCCCTATGGGCCATTGCCGTCGGTGCACCATTCTTCTGGGTTGTTGCTAAATTAAGAACTGGCAAAGCACCCTAGTATAATTACCGGGTCGCATTGGGGTATATAACACTATCGCGTTTGCCGATAAAACTGTTAGAAACACTGGGACAATATTTGGCCCACGCAAAAACCCTGTGTTACACTGTTTTTAGGGGAACTGCACGGAAACGTGTGCAGGAAAGGCGTTTGGGAGGTTCGAGGATGAACGGGTTTAAGGGTTTGCGTTATTTTATTGGGCTGCTTATTAGCCTATGTTTCCAATTTGCCTTGGCATCGACAACCATTGAAGGCAATGTCACTGTTGCGGGGCCTGCTGCGCCCACTGGTCCGATCTCGGGCGCTTTCGTTATGGTCAGCCGACCGCAGTTTCCTAGTCAGGTACTGGCAAGTGTGAAAACTGATATACAGGGCAACTACGTTATCACCGGTCTTCCAGCCGGTCAATATCAGGTTCGATTTAGCCAGACGGGGTTCGACGACGGCGTTATGCAGTCGCACAATTTCTTGGACCAAGCCACGGAGCAGCTTAATGCTCAGTTGGTTCCGCTCCTGACGGCCACAGAAATCCCGCAATTGGACGAAAAACAAGAAACGACCTTCACCATTAACAACCCTAATTCCTTCCCGGTATCCTACAAATGGCAGCTTCAGGGTAGGGGATTGCAAGGTGCAGGCGTTGCGCCCTCTGGGAACTCAATTCTTGATACCGTCCATCCGCCACACACTGGGAACATTCAGCTTTATGTCGACTCGGTACAGGTGCAGCCTGCCCAGCCTAGCGATGTTCCTCCTCCAGTTGTCGTTGGCAACTTGACGGGGGCGGTGGCGAGCACAACCGGCGCTGATCTGCCGGGCGTACAAGTGACCTTGTCAAATCTCTTGGGGTCTGGTCAAACCGCCACTACGTTTTCATTGACGGACGGAAGCTACATATTCCACAACGAACCCGCTGGCATTTACAAGCTTACGTACACCCTTGCCGGCTATTTTTCGGCAAGTCAGCAAGTCTTCCTTCCGCTAGGGGGCATTATCGTGCCCACAGAATTTCTCCGGCCGGTTCCGCCCCCGCCAACTGCTAACGTCACTGTTAATGTCTTAGATTCAACTCATAATCCGGTTCCCAATGCCACAGTGACCATCGCCTATCAGGGTGGCTCAACCTTCCAGCAAACGACAAACGGAAACGGAACCACCCAATTCACCAACCAGCCGGTCGCCGTGCACGCTACCATTGTGGCAATTGCAACAGACGGATCTGGGCGGACCGGAAACGCGAACAGCTCAGGATTTGTTGCCGGTAACAACTCCGTTACCATTAACCTTCCGCCGAGCAAGCCAGGCGCCCTTACGGGACTAGTCACCGGGGCTAATAACGCGCCATTGGTAGGAGCGGAGGTTGCGGTTCTTAATGCCTCTAACACAGTGGTCGCTTCGGCGCTCACCGGAGGAGGCGGAGTATATAACATCAATCTGCCCTCAGGAACGTATTCAATGACGTTCTCGCTCGCAAGCTATGTGACAGGATCTATTGGTGGCGTTGTCGTCACTCCCGGTCATAAGACGACAGAATCAATAAGACTCGTGACCGTTACTTCGACCCAAGCAGCGATTACGGTTACCGTTACCGACGGGGGCGCTCCTGCTGTAGGCGCATCAGTCACTATTTCTTATTCGAACGGCACAAACTCAGCGACCCAAACAACTAATTCCGTCGGCCAAACCAATTTCACCGGCCAGCCGGCAGGCGTGGTCGGCACCGTTACCGCTGTTGCCGGGGATGGAACGGGCCGCTCGATAAGCAGTACGCCTGCTGCTTTCCCAGCCCAGACAACGACAAATGTCAGTCTGGCACTCCCCACTGGAAACATCGCAACGATTTCAGGAATGATCGTTGATTCCGGTTTCGGAAGCGGAATCAACGGCGTAACCGTTACCGTGACCGATAGCAGCGGAAACGTGGTGGGCACAACCACCAGTTCCTCGGGAACATATTCGGTAGGAGGTCTTGGCCTTCAAACCTACACCGTTACCTTTACGGATAACGGCTATTTAACTTACGTTGGTCAAACGGCAGGAAACACTACCCTCAACGTGCGTCTGGCCCCGCTCAATGCGACCGTCAATGTACAACTAGATGACACATTTGGCAATCCCATCGGGGGTGCCACCGTTACCATAACCTATGTTGGTTACAATCTTGTCACCACCGGGACGACCAATTCAAATGGGTTCGTTTCGATTGGAGGTCAGCCGTCAACGGTTCCTGCCGTCGTCAGCGTCCTAACCACTGATGGTCGCACGGCATCTAATGCACAGACCTTCAACTTCAGCAACAACGGCGTCACGCTTACCGTTACAAGCGACTTCGGGGACGTGTCCGGTGTTGCGATCGACAACTTAACCAGCTTGCCCTTGGTGGGCGCTACGGTTTCAGTAATGGATTTCAACAACAACCCGGTCGCCACAGCGACGACGAACTCAAGCGGCGCCTATGTCGTGCAAAACCTGATCCCAGGAACGTACACTTTTACATATTCTGATGCGGCGTATCAGACTTTGACTCTCACCGTGCCAGCTACGGCGGGAGTCACTACGACTCAGAATGCCTCGCTAACGCCTCTTCCGGGCAGCATTCAGGGGTCGGTCACCGGGAGCGTCAGTCAATCGCGGGTGGTCGGAGCGACTATCACGCTCAACGGCCCCGCCGCATTTACTGTCACTAGTGACTCCGGTGGCAACTTTAGCATTGGAAGCGCCCCTCCCGGAAACTACACGGGAACGCTTTCTAGCGGCATATTCTTGCAGCCTATCAGTGCCACCGTTGTTTCTAATCAAGTCACAACCCTGAATCTGATACTGGACACCAGCGACATCGTAGGCAAAGTCGTAGATCAGAACGGTAGCCCGATCCCAGGTGTGCAGGTTGTTTTAACCGGCAACGGATTTACGTCGGCGACCCTCACAACGGACCAGTTCGGGAACTATGTTGCAAACCGGGAAAGCAATACTGGAACGATGACCTTGACGGCAACCTACTCGGTTCCCGGAAACGGACAATTTACGGGAACGGAACAGATATCGGTGGCGAGCACTCCTCCGGTGCAGGGTGCTCCACCAATCGTTATCAATGTTCCCGCATCCTTTAGTGCCACAGTAACGCTTGGCGTCAATCCGGTCAGCGGTGCACAAGTGACCTTGAACTATCAAACGGGACAAACCATGGGGCCGATCTCGACCCTTAACGGTTTGGCAACGTTTAACTCGATTATCCTCAGTGACCCTGCTACAGTCTCCGTCCTATATGTCGATGGAACCGGAACCGTTTACACAGGATCGGTTGCAAACCAGTCGTTTGTTCCAGGAACGAACGCAGCCGCAATCGCCCTTTCACCGGCGAACAACGGACAAAGCGGCCGGATAAGCATCGCTGTTGTCGATCAGAACAACAACCCTTTGGGTAATGCTTTTGTAACGATCGTCTACTCAGGTGGTGCGACTTCTGCGACGCTTACAACGGATGGCTTCGGTACCGGTAGCGTTCTGTTTACAAGTCAGCAAAGCGGAGTGGGGGCAACGATAAACGTTTCCTATACAGATGCTTATGGCAATTTGTTGACAAGTTCGCGGTCGGTGCCGGGTGGCTTTACGAATGGCAATAATAGTTATGCCGTTACGGTGGTTGTTCCTCCGCCCGCAAACGTAACGATACACGTTGTTGATATCAACCAGAATCCGGTTAGCGGCGCGCTGGTGACGATCACTTACAGTAACGGAATGTCGGTACACAGCACATCAACTGCTGCGGGCAATGTCACCTTATCTCTGCAGCCTGATGGCGTCCCTGCCACCATCTCTGTAACTGGACCCGACGGCGTTGCACAAGGGACTGCGAGCGTTTCTGGATTTAGTTCTGGAGACAATCCGCCGGTGGTGGTAACGATCTCTTAGCGCGCGTTACCCTGGTTCAGAGTCAGTTGGAATCGGTGAGGCATATCAAATGCCTCGCCGACTTGTGCTTAAGCTTCTGGCTCTAACAGACCGTAGTGTTTGTCCTTACGTCTGTAAAGAACCGCTATCTGGTTAGAGTCCTCGTCCCGGAAGACAAAGAACGGATGGTCCATCAGTTCCATCTGGAGCGCGGCTTCCTCGATAGACATCGGCTTCACCAAGAATTGTTTACGTTCCTTCAGCTCATAGTGGCCGTTGGTATGAGTCTCCTCAGCCGGCTCGGCCAAAAAAGCGGCAGGAATGCCGTGGCCCCGTTTTCGGTAGCTCTTAACGATTCGGCCTTTAAGCTTGCGCAGCCGTTCCTCGATCTTATCGGAAACTAGATCGATGGCAGCGTGGACGCTCTTGTCGGATTCCTCTCCACGAACCGTATAGCCGTCGGCAAACACTGTGATTTCAATACGATGGCCCGCGCCATCCTCACGATGAACCATTTCCACCTTGTTGGCGGAATGAAAATAGCGATCTAGCCGTCCAAGCTTCTTTGCCGCGTAATCCCTATCACGCTGGCTGACGTTGCCGTCCGCATTTCTTACTAAGACTTCCATTTTCGCCTCCTATGTTGCCCTCCGACAAGAGTGCCCCGCGCTAACGCGTCGGGCTTTTTTTAGGCACTCTCAGAAATTGTGGCCACCGCAAATACGGCAGTGCCTTCGCCACGTCCAATGGAACCCTTTTGCTCATTGGTGATGGCTTTGATGCTAACCCGGCCGTGTGCGAGCCTCA
>Ga0206906_1095_pt1 | contig 14663 bp, 9 predicted proteins | sample Alteio_BWOrgHeat_79_FD_152935 | JGI IMG/M metagenome (GOLD analysis project Ga0206906, IMG submission 152935) | Enriched cells from forest soil in Barre Woods Harvard Forest LTER site, Petersham, Massachusetts, United States -... | ecosystem: Environmental > Terrestrial > Soil > Temperate forest > O...
GACGAATATTCAGATCGTCTATAGCCGTCCCGCCGTCAAAGGGAGAAAGATCTGGGGAGAACTTGTGCCCTATAATAGCAGCACACCATGGCGTGGTGGTGCGAATGAAAATACTACGATCTCTTTTTCATCAGATATAGTAATACAAGGCAAACCTCTTGCTGCCGGAACATACGGTCTGCATTTTCTTCCGAATGAAAAAGAATGGACCGTAATCTTTTCGACAAATTCTACTTCCTGGGGAAGTTATTCTTACGATGAGAATGAAGATGCATTGCGTATATCGGTAATCCCGCAAGTTTCAGGAATGACGGAATATCTGACCTATGATTTTGTCAATCCCGAAGCGAATAAAGTCTATGTTGATCTTCGATGGGAAAAACTTGCCGTCGCCTTTCCTATCGAAGTGAATACGCATGAAGTCGTCCTTACAAGCATTCGTAAAGAACTTCGCAATACACCGGGCTTTTCATGGAAAAGTTATAACGACGCCGCTTCCTATTGCATTAATGAAAATTTTAATTTTGATGAAGCTCTGAAGTGGGCTAATAAATCGGTTTCGTCAGAGGAGAATTTCGACAACCTCGAAACGCTTTCTGAGCTTCAAAAGAAAATGGGGAAAGCTGATGATGCCGATAAGACCATGAAGAGGGCAATGGATATTGCAAAACCGATGGATCTGAATCAATATGGCAGGCAATTACTACGCGAAAAGAAAATGGACGAAGCAATGAAAATCTTCGAATACAATCTGAAAAAGAATCCGAACGAGTGGTTTGTTTATTCAGGAATTGCCCGGGGCTATGAGGCACAAGGCGATATGGTTAAAGCGAAAGAAGATATGAAGATCGCGCTGGATAAAGCCCCTGAAAGTTCGAAGGCGAATATTACAGGAATTTTGAAGCAGTGGGAGACAAAGTAAAGAGGGGCTCGTGGAACGGACTTTAGCCCGTTCGATTGACGGACGGACTAAAGTCCGTCCCACTGGAAGAAAATTACTTACTGATTATCCCCCGATCCGAGAGGTTAATAAAATCAATGATCCTCTGCACTTCAGGAATATTTAACTCCGAATCAGATTTAATTTCCGAAATTCCATCGGCAACATTCATCCCGCTATGATAAATTAATTTATACGCTTTGCGTATTGCCTCGATCTTTTCAGGCGAGAAATCTCTGCGCGATAGACCAATATGATTGATGCCACCAAAGCGCGCCGGCTGATCGCCGATCAGAGAGTAGGGCGGAACATCTTTTACTATCATTAATCCGCCGCCGACCATCGAGTATCCGCCAATAAGTGAAAATTGATGCAAGCCTGTTAAGCCCCCGATAATTGCGAATGATTCGACCGTTACGTGCCCGCCAAGCTGCGCAGCATTCGAGAGGATTACGTTATCCCCGACTGAGCAATCATGCGCCACATGAGCGTATGCCATGATAAGACAATTTTTCCCGATTCGCGTAACGCCATCATGTGTGCCGGCAGCATAACTTCCCGAATGTTCTGTTGCTCGGTGAATAGTAGCGAACTCGCGGATCGTTGTGCCGTCACCGATCTCGGCATACGTTTTCTCTGTGCCTTTGAATTTCAGATCTTGAGGAGTATTCGCGATCACCGCAGAGTGATGCACAATGCAATGTGCGCCGATTCTCGCACCATCAGCAATAAAAGCATGGTGATGAATATGCGAATGATCGCCGATAATAACATCGCCTTCGATGACGGCATAGGGTCCGACTTGTACGTCAACTCCGAACTGAGCTTTCGGATCGATAATGGCGGTGGGGTGAATTTGAATTGGCATTAGTTAGCAGCCTCCTCCTTATCGGTAATGGCTGCCATTAACTCCGCCTCGGCCACAAGCTGTCCGTCAACGAATGCTTGTCCGGCAAGTTGGAATGATTTGCCGCGGTTGCGAAGGAGTTTTACTTCGAATATCAATTGGTCTCCGGGGATAACCGGCTTTCTGAATTTTGCTTTATCTATTGCCATAAAGAGCACGAGTTTTTTACCAGGTTCTTCCATCGAGCCAAGCATGAGCATTCCGCCGGTCTGCGCCATAGCTTCTAAGATCAATACTCCCGGCATTACTGGTTTTCCCGGGAAATGTCCTTGAAAGAATGGTTCATTAAAGGTTACGTTCTTTAATCCGAGAATTCTTTCGGCGCCGGGCTCCAAATCCATTTCTAAAACTCTATCGACCAGCAGCATCGGATAGCGGTGCGGCATTGCTTTGACAATGGCATTAATATCAAAGACGGGATTGCCGGGAGAATATTTTTTTAGTGTCGATTTTTTATTCCGCAATGTACGAAGCTTTCGTGCGAATTCTACATTCGCCGAATGCCCCGGACGTGCTGCAAGAATCTGCGCCTGCATCGGCGCGCCAACTAACGCAAGATCACCGAGCAGATCGAGCAGTTTATGACGCGCAGGTTCATTCTTAAATCGTAATGGTTTATTATTGAGTGTCCCGTGCTTGCCCAAAATGACCGAGCCTTCGATGTGCAAACGATTGACAAATTTATCAAGCTCTGCTTGCGTCGGCTCGCCATCAACGATGACGATTGCATTATCGAGATTGCCGCCTTTGATGAGACCTTGCTCGCGCAGCATTTCCACTTCATGCAAAAAACAAAATGTACGCGCAGGAGCGAAATCCTTGACGAATTCTTTTTCAAGTGAAAATAATCCCGTATGCTGGCTCCCGAGCGCAGGATTATTATAGTCCACCATCACCGTCATGCGGTAATCATCTTTCAGCGGCAGGGCAACGATCTCTGTGCCACGCTCTTCATTTGAATAGGAGATCGTATCGTCAATGATAAGAAATGTTCGCGGCGCAGTTTGCTCTTCAAAACCGGCTTCGAGTAAGGTATTCACATAAGGCTGAGAGCTTCCATCACCGATCGGCGGCTCGTTGGCAGTGAGTTCAATGCGCAGATTATCGAGTTCGAGTCCTGAGACAGCTGCGAGAACATGCTCGACCGTATGCACGCTTGCGCCGTTATTGGATAGCGTCGTGCCGCGGGAAATATCGGTGACGAAATCCACGACAGCAGGAATTTCCGGCGAGCCCGGTTGGTCGCGGCGAATAAAGCGAATGCCGTAATGCTCCGGCGCCGGATGAAATTCGATCGTGCTTGCATTGCCCGTATGCAGCCCCACGCCCTCAAGGCGCGCCACATTCCGAACCGTTCGCTGATTTGTACGCATATAACTTTGACAACAAAAATACTACCCGCTTTGGCGAATAGAAGGCAGTAAACACATTTTTCGGCAGTTGGGTTGGCGGAGAATTTATGTCAATAAGCTCCGAACACTTTTTAAAGAACACTATCGCTTTTCTTCGTACTTTTGCAAATCATCATTATGCCATGAGGACAACCGTTGCCGTGAAACCTGCCCCCATTCCATAATTTTTTAATATTTTTAGAGCTCTGTCACACAGAAATAGGATCATACGTTCATAGCAAATAAACATATTATTTTATTTTAAATCAACGGGAGTTTTTTATGAACACACTTAAACGTTTCTTAATCGGGCACTTTGCTATTACTAGGTTATTAGTTGCCTTTGCGCTGATTTGTGTCACGTACTCATCATATGCACAGCAGCGAACTTCTTGGTCGCTACAGAATGTTAGCGGCACGGTCTACTTTGATGACTCTAGGGCAGTGGGACCTTTTTCCATTACCAGCATTATTTATGGTCAGGTATCGGGTGCGCCGGGTACTTGCCAAGGCTTTGGGTTTCAGCTAGTCTGTAAGAATTCCTCGGGAGTCTCAAGCAACGTACGGATTATGATCAATGGTAATATCCATATTGGACAAACATTACCATGTGGGTGGTGTTCCGATAATTCTCTTTCTGGGGAGGTAGGCGGGAGTTTTTCTTGCGTCGATAAGCACGATGGACTTGGCGGAGTTTCGTGTACCTGCACGGACAACCAGACGGGAACCACAGTTGCAAGCTTCTCCTATCAGAGATACAACATGCAAATAAAACTTGCGAAGGAATCAGCGGCTGATACTGCAATGATCGGCTTTGATCCGGCTCAATCGTTTAGAGGTGCGAAATTTGGTTACCACTTCTATTTAAACGGGCACACAAATGATTCTATCGAGGCTGTTTGCAGGAATCTAGACTTCTATATGAAATATGTAGTTAGGGATTCAAAGGGCAAGACTAATGATAGTGTATTCGCTGATGCCAATAATACTCAAGGCTATTTCTACAACCTCGGTGACTCCATGTATTATCCTGAGGTGTTTGATTCCAGTTGGGCTGAATGGGGAAGCTATGTAGCGCGATTTACCATCGCGGAGGATACGATGCTTTGTGTCCCCGATACCGGAATCACGTTTCATTACATAATCAATCAAGGGATTTATCGGTCGAATTGCAATGGCTTGCCGTGGATAGCATTCGATGCAATGTATCCGGATGGACCTGTCCCAGACTCAACTGCATACGCTAATGGCAGTTGGTTTAACAAAGTGCTGAACGGGACAGGGACTGGGTGGCACGATGTGGGACTGCCAAACACCATCGAAGCCACTGGTACCATTTGGATTAATCCTCCATATCCGATTTATTTCAGAGGAACTATGCAGCTCGATACCGATAAGAATTATCAGAAAATCGTTTTTGATCGGGGAGGAGAACTCTATGTTCTCACCTCGTTACCATTGAAATCCTATACAGCCGGATACGTTGTAGATTCTGTCGGTGAGTATCAGCCGCAATGGACGTACTCTTGTGCAGGTTTGGTAATAGGACTTCAAAACCTTTTATCTAACGATTCTTTGCCTTATTCCAGCCCACTTGCTGGATTCGGATTTAAGTTCGACTCCATTTCTTTTGCTAATATTAGTGGAACACCGACAATTATACTTGGTGCAACGATATCAATACCAGGCAGTAAGCGTTTGATCGAGACTGGTGGTAAATGTTCAAGTGAGATACCGCCGCCACCCACCAAAACAGCTATTAGTATTGCGCCTCTTCAGATTCCATTAGATGGATTAGCTGGAAGCGGGATAAGTGGTTCAGTACATATCAGCAATCTTGCCGTCTTCCCGGGTTTTTGCGTGAATGATGGGTTTGTGTACTACTATTCGCAGCCTGATTCCTTAGGGGGCGGTTTTACTATAACGACTCCGGGGTTTCTAAAATTTGAGGACAAGGGTAACAAGTTTACAATAGCTTTGAGTGGGGGGTTAGTTGAAGGCCACTTTAATCAAGCTTCTATCAATTTGCAACTCTCAAGCGGCGGTATTCCGCTCGCCAATACTGGATTGTTCCTTAATGGAATTCGAGGGGGTATTAGTGGCATTTATAAGCCACCTCTAATATTCACTTTTGGAGGAACCTTGGCAGATGCAACTGGAAACTTATTGCAATTAAAAGGGGACTTTACCTATAAAGAGGGTACAACCCCTTCCCCTACTTCCATTTCAGGCAGCTTTGAACTTGATGCTTTCAATTTCGGCACTTGGCAGGTCGTAGGGACGGAAACGATTACAGGTAATTGGAACGAGTCTTTAAAGTTGGATGGTACAGTTAGTGCCGGGTCCCTTGGAGGACCCAGCTATTTTATGAATGGTGAAGTACATGGTGCATTGACATGGAATCCGGGTCCATTAAGTATTACCGGTACTCTCGCGGGAACTTACCAAATTCCCAAGCTTGGCGGGAGCGTTGCTAAAGCATTAGGTGCGATTACAGATTATATTAATTGGTGGCTGCCAATCACATTACAGCAGGCATCCGCGGGGCTTAAGAATAAAAAGATTACGGTCAATGTGCGTATTGCTGGACTTGGAGCGCACGCAACGGTTGATCTTAAAGCTCCATTTCCTAGTTCTGGGTTCCTAACTTTCGGCGGAGGTACAGTTCCAATCAATTCGGCGCATCACAGCAAGGCAGATCAAATCCAATCACTTGCAATGGACACTATCCATATTCCGCAGAGCACTTCCATTGCTGTTATCCGAATTCGCGGGAATCAACTTCCCTCAGCTTCAACTTTGATAGATCCGACTGGAAAGGTTTATTCAGCTTCCACTGCTGACACGGCGATTAATTTGTTGCCAGAACCTTCGGAGAATACTACTTTCTGGGCTTTGCGAAATCCCATACCCGGAGCATGGGTGCTTTCAATGCCACAACGTACTGCCACAGACACCGTCGATGCTGAAGCCCAGTATGCCGAAGAGCCTATTACAGTAGTAGCAACCCAAACGGGAAAACATGTTACGTTGAACTGGAATCCACTCTCGACTAAGCGACCTGCAGAAATCACTGCCTATCTTGATGATAGCGCAAGCGGTTACCATGGATTCCTTGCTGCGATTGGTACTGATGCAAACGGTACACTAAGTTTTGATCTTACGGATTCACTATCTTCTTGTTCTTATCACGTATACGTGTGGCGAGATGATAGCACCTCCATAACAAGTGCCTATGCAAGCATGGAACTTGATAATTCAAAAAAATTCCAGGCTCCGCAGGCTGTCGTTGCCCATCTCTTAGGGGGCGATACTGTTCTTCTTAGCTGGACACCCGTTGCTACACCCGGGATAGACGGATATGCTATCAAAGTTACAGATGCTGCCGGAAAGGATTCGATCTATGGAAGCTATTTTGCCGACCAGGATAGCGCAGTAATCATTATGCCTAATCACCAATCGAAGAGAATAAGTCTTATCTCTTTTGGTGATGGAATTCAAAGTTGCTGGAGTCCGTCGGTTGCCGCGACATCATCGGTTCAGACAAGGGATGATGCCCTAGATATGCCAATCCTCGATCTCCAAGTTTGGCCCAATCCAACTACTAGTAAGAGTGAGTTGCGTTTTACACTCAGCGAACGAAATATGATACGCGTGACTATCTTTGATGTTCTCGGCAATGAGATCATTACGCCTGTTCAGGGAGTATTCGACGAAGGTGAGCATACTATTGGTTTTGATTTAAGCTTGGTTCCAACAGGCACCTATTATTGCAGAGCCGAATTTATGGGTAGTGTGCAAACACAGAAGCTGATAATTGAACGCTGATAGATTTGATATTCCGAATGTTTGCGCAATGAATTAAATTACAGGCTCCTATTTACCTTAGTATTTGGGAGCCTTGTTAATGGCTTATTAAATTTTTTTGAGAGTTTATGAAACCAAACAGAACCCGATTATTCATAGCCCTTCCGATAGTTGGGATGTTGTTTTGGCATTCTACTGCGAGTGCGCAAAATATTCCGCAACAAGCATTGGACATTCCAACGACGGTGCAGACGCCGCCGCTTGGGGGACCTGTGAATGTTAACCTTGAAGTTCAAACACCCGGATTCGATCATTTAATTTATGTCGATGGCAATGGGATTTCCTCCACAGATATGATCGGTTTCTATCCGAAACAGTCCGAGCAGATATGGTCCCCTCCTCCTCCGTTGACGATTAAGGACGCTTCGTTCAAGAGCGGGTACTTTACAGGTTTCGGTGGGTATCGGAAACTGAACGTCCTGCTATCCGATGGATCAGTGTGGTCTATTCAGATTGATGAAGCCTCAATCCATCCTCCCGCCCGCCAGCCCGATATGTATGCACATGACGTGAAGCAGCTTTCCTCTTCGCCAAGCTCCCAGCAAGCGGAAAAATTACTGGGTGATGCTCTCTACGTCCTTTATCCTCCTTCAACTTACGTAGCTTCATTATTCGTTTCACGCGATATAGGGAGTAGCTGGCAAGTCGATACACTTGGATTAAATGGTGAATCCATTTATGACATCAGCATGGATTCCGCGCAAAATGTTTGGAGTGTCACGAATTCCGGTTTATGGAAACAGGGTGCAAATGATACAATGTGGCATTCGGTTAAAAATTTTCCACAAAGCCAATTTCCGCAAACCGTTTTCGTTGACCGCTTGCAGCGTATCTGGGTCGGGGGCTATAATGGTGTGCTTAATTCTTCTGATATTGGAATGTCATGGAATCTTGATACTGCCGGAACCTACGGCGATATGCTTAGATTTGGCGATGACAGTTACGGGAATGTCTATGGTTTTTCCAAATATGTCCAACGCAATTTTTATGATGTCTTTCGCAAATCAAAATCCGGCGGAGCTTGGCAGGAGATCGATGCCGGACTTCGTGGTTTTGTAAGGGATTCATCACTTGTGATAAATAGCATTGGCGGCGACAGCCTCTTGTTTGCAGCAACAAACTATGGAAGTTATTCCAGCAGCGATCAAGGTGCGACATGGTACAAAGTGGATAGTGTAGGTCGCGCACATAATATTCTGGCACTCGTCAAGACAAAATCCGGAGCTCTTGGCGTAACCACTGAGATAGCAGCCTTTTTGCAAAAGAGTGGGGATTGGAAGAAAGTGTATCCATTATCTGGATTCCAGCATAATCAGAATCTTTACATTGATAATAACGACGACCTATTTATTAATGGGACTTATTCTTCTACGGATTTCGGCAATACCTGGAAGACGGATACAGAGGGGATTTCATTAATGGGTAATAACGCATTCACTGTCGATGAAAATCGCATAGAGCATTTCGCTTCAAGTATCCCTTATTCCAAACCTGTGAATGGCAGCACATGGAGTATCGATTCCATGGGACTAAATCTTCTACCAACATATCAATCGAATTCATTTTGCATTGCATCCGATCGTCATGGCAAATTATGGATGAGTGGACCAGCATTTGGTAGCGGTAAAGTTCTTAAGCGTCCTATCAATGGTGGGAGTTGGTCTGTCGATACGGTAGGTCTCGGTACTGCAACACAATTTAGCACTCTTATTGCCGATCGTCAAGGAAACATGATAGGTGCCAGCGGTTACGGACTTTACAAACATCAGGCATCCGGCGGTTGGATTTCGATACCTCTATTCAACCATGTAAATTATTTTGTTACTGCGATTTCCATAGATTCCAACAACGTTCTTTTTGCATCCTTTTCCACTGCTTTCGGAGATAATGGAGTCTATTTCACATCGGATAACGGAAGTACATGGACTTTTGCCGGTTTGGATAAACTTGCGATGAACTCCTTTGTCTCATACGGAGATACAACATACGCATTAACTACCAATGGTCTGTTCGCTCTAACTGCATCAAAGGCTTCAGCGGTTGCGAGTTTCAGTACGACTAGTGTTGATTTTGGAAAAGTAGGTACCACTACTGACACGTTGATTAAAATTTACAATCAAGGTAATGGTACTTTAAGTTTTGCGAATATTCAAAGTTCGAAACAGACTTTCCATGTTGAATCGACAAACTATGCAATAGCTCCCTTCGATTCAGCTATCTTCGATTTACAATTTCAACCTCAATCACCGAACCTCGATAGCGGGACAATCACATTCGCTACTGCAACTGACACAACCATCCTTCATGTCAAAGGTTCGGGATTAGCGAATAGTGTACAAGCAAAGTATGTAATGAATACGGTCTTTCTTGATAACCCTATTCCAAATCCCGCAAAATCCGAAATTCGCATTAACTACTCTGTTGCAAAACGCTGTGAAGTCGTACTCAGCGTATCGGATGTATTAGGCAAGGAGGTCTTGACTCTAGCCGATGAAACACATGATGTAGGTTCGTATGGAAAAGTATGGGATGTCAGGTCACTTCCAAACGGTTCGTATATTCTAAGGCTTACGGCTTGCGGTGAAAGTATATCGAAACTTGTGGAGATAGAGCGTTAAGTTTTCACCTATTGATATTCATGAGATATGAGTAGTGAGACGCTATAATATCGCGTCTCTACTCATATCCAATTATCCCTAAAATCCTATAAATCATGGTTCATCCGATTTTTTCCTTAATTTTGCATAGCTTTATTTTGTTCGTCTAAGGTTGTATCGGCTTATTAAAGAACAATTTCTCATGCGATTAGGAAAATATCTTATCATCGTCGTGCTTTTTGCCGGTATTGCCATGCTTGGCAGTTGCCGTCCGTCACAGCAGACGCGGCGCGGAAGCACGGCAAATTCACGCAACGGAAATGCCCAGCAGGCAAGCGGAAAGCAGATGGATTCCATTCTCTTGCTGCAGGATAAACTCCTGACTATCATCGATACGATGACGGGAATCGTTGCGCAGGATCGGGCGCGTATCAGATCGCTTGAGATCGAGATCGCGAAATTAAAAAGTCAGTTAGATCAGCAAGCGAGTATGGGTGCAGCAATTCCGCCGCAATCAGCGCCACCAGTACAAACGCCGCCACGGGCATATACGCCGCAGCAAAACAATTATATTCCCCCGATTCCGCAAAGTAATATGTACACTGCTCCGCAAAGCACGCCGCGGCAGCCAGAGCAGCCTCAGACAACGAATTCCTATCCGCCGAATGATAAATATAATACAGCGCTCAGATATTTCAACGACGGGAAGTATATGGATGCGCTAACGTCATTCGATGAACTTTCGCGCACCGATGCTTCATCAAATTATGCGCCGAATTATATATATTGGAAAGGTGAATCGCTCTATGCCCTTAGTCAATATGACGAGGCGATCAGAACATTTCACGATGTCTTGACAAAATATCCGTCATCGGGCAAAGCTGCCGATGCAGAATTCAAGATCGGCGCATCATACGAAAAACTCGGCGATAAGAAAAATGCACGGGCTGCGTACCAACGTGTCATTTTGAGTTTTCCGGATAGCGATTATCGGACGAGGGCAGAGACGCGGTTGAATAAGTTGAAGTAGTAAATTAGTCGTTAGTTATTAGTCTTTAGTCGTTAGCAATCATTTTCCGCTAACGACTAAAGACTAACAACTAAAGACTACTAAATTTTTTACATATAGAACCAGAGATCATGAAAATGAAAAATGCGATCGTAATTTTATTTGCTCTCATGCTTACCGGTTCCGGCGCATGGGCGCAGGATAATGGCGGAGGCTCCGATCAGTCGCAGGCGACGATCTTAAGTATGCGGCTATCAGCCGGATATGGAATCGGCAGAGCACGCGAGAATCTTGGATCCAATGGCTCCGACGTCGTTTGGTGGAGCGCCGGGCAAGGCGTGAAGACCGATGTTGCGCTTGATCTGCCCTTGCTTCCGGTTGAAGTCATCAATACCGGCGCAGACGAAAATGAGCCTGAAAGATTTTCGGTTGTTGGTCTCGAACTTGAACTCGGTTCAGGTTACCATGTTTCCACAGGAGGACAATTTAATACCAACATTAACGGCAATAATGTCAGCCTCACGAAAACATACACGTATGTTCCTGTCACGATCGGCTTCAATGTTCGCGCAAGTTTCGGCGCCGGGCTGCCATCGGTATATATCGGCGCTGGCGGCGGAACGCATTGGAAAGCGATCTACGAAGATAACGGATCGGTAGCAAGTACAAGTCAATCAATTCATAATGAATATAACCCGCCGCTTCCATTTGAACTATACGGACAGCTGGGACTCGAAATTCCGCTTATGTATTCACCTGATGATGGCAATAGCCTGATCGATCTCTTCGTGCAAGCACGTCTATCGGAAGCGACGAATTATATTTATACATACACGCAGACAATTTCAACACCGACTTCGACAACTTCCAGTGTGCGAAGTGTTGGAACGGGATATGGTGAATCGGCTTCGAATGTTGCATTCGCACTTGGCATTAAATTTAATATTTATTAAGGAGCACTATAATGAAAAAAATTACTCTTCTACTCTCGCTCCTTTCCGTATCGGGATTGATGCTTGATTCTTGCCGCCCGCGCTCGACGAAGAATCGCAATACATCGGCGAATAAAAATACGCAGCAAACTCAGCAGGGACCGAGCGCACAACAGGTGCTGACGAAAGCCGATTCGACGCTTGCAAAAGTCTCAGCATTATCGCAAGAGCCTCAAGAATCTGCGCCCCCTGTTACTTCGGATGATTATCCGAAAACTCCGTGGGGATCGAGCTACATTCCAAAGCCGGATGTGTCGGCATATTCGATCTATGAAGCGGGACTTGGAAATTTCACTCACGGCGAGTATGAAAAAGCGCTTGCTAATTTTTCGCAAGTCGTCGTAACGGGCAGTCCCTCCGAAGCAGTGCCGGGAGCATATTATTGGATGGGCGAATGCTACTTCGCTATGCAGCGGTATCCCGAATCGCTTCCGTATTTCGAATACACGGTTAAAGTCGGACCGAACTTCAAACGCGAATCAGCATTCTATAAACTTTCCCGTGCTAACTACAGCATGGGCAATACGCAGGCAGCCGGAATGTGGTATGAGCGGCTGATGACGGAATTCCCGAAATCGCCGAACGGGGCGAAGTTGAGGAAGTTGGGAATACAATAAAATCGTTTTTTCAGAGAATATACATGTCATTCCGAACGGAGATTTTTTGCACGAAGTGCAAAAAACGATGTGAGGAATCCCCTGACAGATTGTAGCGCATATCATAATAGTTTATTATTTATCAAGGGATTGCTTCGTCGTCGCTAACGCGACTCCTCGCAATGACACTGAAAATGCGGAATGATACTTCCTCTTTGAAAGTTCTTTTATCCTCTGATTTTGTCTTGAATACCACAATTATATACAATGAAATTAACAATTCTTGCTTGTATTGTCTTTGCATTCTCTCTTACTATCTTTTTTTCTGCCTGCAAAAAAGAGGGCGGCGCAAACGGCAATGAGATAGTCGTCGGTGAATATGCTTCCTTAACGGGAAATACCGCTACATTTGGAAAGTCCTCACATAATGGTACAGCTCTTGCTATTGATGAGATAAATGCCGCGGGCGGAGTTCTGGGTAAGCAGATCAAACTGATTTCCGAAGATGACCAGTCCAAGCCAGAAGATGCTGTCAATGCTGTCCAGAAGCTTATCAATCGCGATCATATCGTTGCGCTGCTCGGCGAAGTAGCCTCAGGCCGTTCACGCGCCGGCGGACCAATCGCTCAGGCAGCAAAAATTCCGATGATATCTCCCGCTTCTACGGACGAAGAAGTTACCAAGATCGGCGATTATATTTTCCGTATTTGTTTTATTGATCCGTTCCAGGGCGAAGTACTTGCAAATTTTGCAATGAAGACGCTTCATGCAAAACGCGCTGCGGTGTTAGTAGATAATAAGCAGCCGTACTCGCTCGGTTTGGAAAGCTCTTTCAATGCAACCATTCGCAAGAACGGTGCTGATATTGTGAATGAGCAGGCATATACTTCCGGCGATAAAGATTTTCGCGCAGCGCTTACATCTATCCGTGCTTCGAATCCGGATGTAATCTTTGTGCCGGGATATTATGGGGAGGTTTCTCTTATCGTTCGCCAGGCACGTGAGCTTGGCATCACCGTTCCACTCATTGGCGGCGATGGATGGGATTCTCCGGAACTCACCAAAGGCGCTGAAGCGCAATTCAATAATACATTTTTCTCGAACCACTTATCAACGGAAGATCCCGATCCCGCAGTACAAAACTTCATTAAAAAATATAAAGCAAAATATAATAGTGAACCCGATGCAATGGCTGCACTTGGATATGATTCAGGAAATATTCTTGCCGACGCGATCAAGCGCGCCGGTTCGACCGATCCGCAAAAACTCCGTGATGCAATCGCAGCTACGAAAGATTTCCCTGGCGTTACCGGCTCTATAACCATTGATAAAGACCGCAATGCTTCGAAGCCCCTTACGATCTTACAGATCGTTGACGGTAAATATCATTTTGCCCAACGCATCAGTGCAAAGGGCGATCCGATGACAGAATTTAAGCCAATGGCTGCAGGGACGAAATAAAATTATTAATTAAGTAAGACCTATAAGACCTATGGGACTTATATTGCTTATCCCAGTTTCGCACCAATCAGCGCAAGAAATTCCATACGTGTTTTAGATTCTTTAAAGGAGCCGAACATTGCACTTGAAGTTGCAACAGAATTCTGCTTCTCCACTCCTCGCATCATCATACACATGTGCCGCGCTTCCGTGACGATGGCAACGCCATGCGGCTGGAGGTATTCCATAAGTGTTTCGCCGATCTGATGTGTCATGCGTTCCTGAACCTGTAATCTCCGCGCGAAAACTTCGACGATGCGCGGTATCTTTGATAAGCCGATGATTCTTCCTTTTGGAATATAAGCGATATGCGCCTTCCCATAAAATGGAAGCATGTGATGCTCGCAGAGAGAAAAGAAATCGATGTCTTTGACGATGACCATCTCTTCGGTATTTTCCTTGAAGATCGCACCGTTCAAAACTTTCTCGATATTCATATCATACCCTGAGGTAAGATACCGCAATGATTTCGCTACGCGATGTGGCGTACGTTTCAATCCGCAGCGCTCGGGATCTTCGCCAAGTTCTAACAACAATGAATGTGTGATCGCGCGGAGCATCGGATCGGATTCCGAGCCTTCTTTAGAATAGGGCGCTGCATCATTTCCATGATCGAGCAATTCGAGTTCGTCATGCGAAAGATTATCCGTCGGGTCTAATGGTCCGGGAAGTGTTGTAATTGGTGTCATAGTCAGTAGCTAATAGCCATTACTGGCGACTTATTATTTGTGTAAATTCTGTTTCGTAAACCGGTATTTCTCCCACCGGCTCGCCCTTGTATTCGACAAAATTATTATCACTTTCAAATACTTTTATCGAGTAGAGTTTACCGTCCCGTATTTTTGGCTCTAACATTTGCCAAAA
>Ga0206906_1098_pt1 | contig 14469 bp, 12 predicted proteins | sample Alteio_BWOrgHeat_79_FD_152935 | JGI IMG/M metagenome (GOLD analysis project Ga0206906, IMG submission 152935) | Enriched cells from forest soil in Barre Woods Harvard Forest LTER site, Petersham, Massachusetts, United States -... | ecosystem: Environmental > Terrestrial > Soil > Temperate forest >...
ATACGTAAGCCCGATTGACAGCAGGCATCCTTGCACCAGGGCGTAATCGCGATTTGAAATTGCATCGACAACCAGCCGCCCCAGTCCCGGCCAGCTGAAGATCTTTTCGGTCACGATCGCCCCCGCCAGCAAGGCTCCAAACTGCAAACCCACTACCGTAACAATGGGCACCAGTGCATTCGGCAGCGCATGGCGCCAGAGCACCGCACGCTCGTTCAGTCCCTTCGCGCGCGCGGTCCGAATGTAGTCTTGCCCCAGTTCTTCGAGCATCGCCGTGCGCACCATGCGCGTGAGGATCGCCGCCAGCGATGCGCCCATCGCGATCGCGGGCAGCACAAGGTAATGCCAGTCGATCGATCTCATGGCACCGGCGTTCGCGCCTGAGACCGGCAGCCATCCAAGCCGGATTGAAAACACCAGGATCAGCACCGGCCCCAGCGCCAGCCCCGGCACCGACAAGCCAAACAGGCTCACCACCGAAAGCGCCTGGTCGAGCCATCGTCCCCGCCGGACTGCAGCGGCAATCCCCGCTGGCAGCGCCAACACGAGCCCGATGCTCAGCGCAGCCACCGTCAACGCCAGCGTGTATGGATAACGCTGCGCCACCAGGTGCGCAACACTGTCGTGCAAACGGATCGAGTCCCCGAGGTTGCCATGCAGAACGCCGTTCCAGTAATGCAGATACTGCTTCCACAGCGGCTGATCGAGCCCGTACTGGTGCCGCAAGCCGTCGATGTCCGCCGGGGTCGCGCCCTCCCCGAGCATCTCCAGAACGGGATCCCCGGGCACCAGGTGGATGAGCACAAACACGAGTGAAACCACCAGCCATACGACCGGAATGGTAAGAACAAGGCGGGTAAGAATCTGCTTCATGCTCGCCTCTCACCATAAATCAGCGGGCAGCGAGGCGTCTTACCTTGCCACCACCGGCAGCAGAAGCGCGCTGGGATGTTCGCGGTCGTGGTAGATCGTGTTGTCAGCCTTGTCGAACGCGGAGTTGGCGCCCGCATCCTTGCCGTTGTTCAAATTGCGATCGAAGCGAGGAAAGTTGCTGCTCGAAACCTCCAGCCGGATCTTGTGCCCTTTCAAAAAAACGTTGCTCGTCGACCATAGATCGATCTTGTATTCGTAGACTTTGCCGGGAACGATCGGTTCGGCCTTGGCAGTGCTGTTGCGATACCGCGCCCGCAAAATCCCCTCGGTAAGATTCTGCGCGAAGCCGTTCGGCCACACGTCCACCAACTTGGCGGTGAAGTCCGTGTCCACTGCTGACGATTTCGCATATAGGTCGAGCGTCACCGGTCCGGTCACTTCCGTGTCGTCAGCCAGCGCTGCGGTGGTGTACACAATCACGTCCTTTCGCTTCTCCACCTCGCGCTGGTCGCGTGGTCCGGCCGGAAGGTGTTCCCCATCGCAGCACAACGGGCCCCCCACCGTCGGCACCGGGTCGGCAGGATCGTAGGTGAAGCTGTCCGCTTTATCCGGCCCGGCCGCATCCGTCGAAAGCAAGCCATTACCCGCGCCGGTGTTGGCCTGCCCGAATGAATGAAGAAAGTAGTGCGTCTCCTTGGCGCGTGCCGGCGGCCACTCATCCTCGTAGCGCCACTTATTCTCGCCCATCACAAAGAGCTTCACAGGCTTCCCACTCGCAAATTTGTTCTGCAGTCCCTTGAGCAGGAAGTCATACCACTCCAGGGTCACGGCGTTCTCATCAAAATGAGACTCAGGTCCGAAATCGACATCGCCAATCTTCGGCCCGTTTCCTGCATGACCGCCGACGATCACCGTCAGCCGCTGCCCGGTACGCGCCGCGGCGTTGCCGGATCCGGCCTTCAATCCCAGGTAATTCTTCAGGGAGCCGCCCTGGAAAATGTCGTACCAGGCCGCGATCGTCAGCGAGGGTACCTGGATCGAGGCATATTGTTCCTCGATCGCCCACGGCTTCCAGTAACTGTCATAGGAAGGATGATTGAGCCAATCGAGAAAGTAGGGCGCAAACTTCGCCGTCCAACTTGCCGGATCGGGACTTAATTGCAAGTTGAATAGCGGATATTGGTTGAGGGGCAGGACCGTGCTGCCGACCATGGCATTGGTCCCGGCACGCACGGCCCGGTTGAGAGTGTCCTGCGCCAACCCCGAAGTCCACGACTCGTTGAACCACTGCTCGAAAGCTCCGCCCTGGTAGGTCCAGTTCTCGTGGTAGTTGCTGGCTGTTACCACCGGGCAGATGCCGGCCAGGTGCGGAGGATGGCCAACCGCGGCGAGCATCTGGGTTGCGCCTACATACGATCCGCCAAACATCCCGACCTTGCCATTGGCGTGGGGGAGAGCAGCGACCCATTCCACGGTATCGAAGCCGTCGTCGGTCTCATGCTTAAAGGGATACCACTCGCCTTCGGACTCGTATCGTCCGCGCACATCCTGCACCACGACCATGTAGCCTCGCGCGGCCGCCGTGTGTCCGAAGTCCGCAGCATTCTGCCGGTTGTACGGAGTCCGCTGAAGCAAGACCGGAAAATTGCCGTCTCCGGCCGGTAAATAAATGTCGGCGTACAACGAAACACCGTCGCGTGTCTTCATCGCAACATGGTGCTCCACCGTAACGCCGGGGACCGGCTGGACGGGAGCAGATTTGCACGGAAGCAGCATTCCGGCTGCCGCAAGAGTGATAAGAAGTTCCTTCAACATGGCGGGTATCCTGTGGGGCGAAAATCCCCTCGCGATTATAGGACCCCGCCGCCGAATGGCGAGTACCGGATTCCAGGGCTGCATCGGTTGCGTTCAGTCCGACGTACCTTCTTATTCGCTTGGAAAGCCTTTCCCATTGGTTTGCCGACAATTAACGCCTCGCGGAGCAAACTGGAGTTGGAGCTAGGAAATGCCCTTCGTCGTGCTGTCAGCAATGTCCCGGTCTGCTCTGTCAGGTATCTGCCCGGTTTATGCCCAAAAAGGCACCCCCCACCCACCCCCTATGTAGATCCGCCTTTTTTTCGCTTCTTAAAATCTTTGGACAGAATCCAAAAGGCTCACGAGCCAAATCGACCCTCTGAAACAGCATTTTTTGTTACATTAACCCCATTTCGGCCCTCGCCAAATATTTGGCGAGGGCCAAATATGGGCGCCATTAGCCTGCGCCAAGCGCACGCAGAGAGTATGCGGTCGTCGGTACCCTTCAGAGCTCCATCGGGAGTCCGACATAGTTTTCGGCCAGCGACGCCGCGGCCGCGCGTGAACTGGTCAGATAATCCAGCTCGGCCAGCTGGCGTCGACGATCGAACGGAGTCGCATCCGGAGAAAGATGCAGAAGCGAAGTCATCCACCAGGAAAACCGTTGCGCCTTCCAAATGCGCCTCAGGCAGATCGATGAGTAGGTTTCGAGTTTTGCCCGCGAATTTTGTTTGTAGAATGCGCGCAGTGCCTCGGCCAGAACGAAAACGTCGGCCATGGCCAGGTTCATTCCTTTGGCTCCGGTGGGAGGAACAATGTGTGCCGCATCGCCGGCCAGGTAAAGACTCCCATACTGCATGGGCTCGACGACAAAACTCCGCATGCCGGTAATTCCCTTTTGCAGGACGCGTCCTTCGCGGGGACGCCACCCGTCGGAACAGCCGAGACGAAGCTGCAGTTCGGTCCAGATGCGATCGTCGGTCCACTCGTCGAGGTTCTCGTCCGGAGCGCACTGCAGGTAAAGCCTGGTGATTGCCGGCGAACGCATGCTGTACAGGGCGAATCCCCGCTCGTGATGCATGTAGACCAGTTCCTCTCGCACCGGAGGCGCTTCGGCAAGTATGCCAAGCCAGGCGAACGGATAGATGCGTTCGTAACAAGTGATTACGAGTTCGGGAATGGAGGAGCGAGCTGTACCGTGAAACCCATCGCATCCAGCAACAAAGTCGCAATGGATCTCCTCTACTTGCCCCTCGCGCTCGCAACGAATGAACGGGTGCGGAGAGTCGATGTTATGCAAGCTCGCGTTGCCGCATTCGAACCGGATCTCACCGTGATCTGCGAGACGGCGCGCGATCAGGTCTTTCACCAGTTCATGCTGACCGTAAACCGTGATTGATTTGCCCGTGATCTCCGTGAGCGGAATGCGATGCAAATGACCGTTCAGGCCGATCTCGATTCCCTCGTGGCGCATGCCTTCCCGGTCAAGACGATCCGCAACATCCGTTTGCCGCAACATCTCCACCGTGCCATGCTCCAGAACGCCGGCACGAATGCGCTCCTCGCAATATCGTTGCGAACGGGCTTCTACGATTACGGACTCGATGCCATGCAGATGCAGCAGATGAGAAAGCATGAGACCCGCAGGCCCGGCACCCACAATCCCAACTTGGGTTTGAGTCCGCCCCATTACGACTTCCTTGCCGTGTCGACATCGAGTTCTTCGAATACGGATTGCGCCGCGTGAAATGCCGAGTTAGCCGCGGGAACACCGCAGTAGATCGCGCATTGGAGCAGAACTTCCTTGATTTCCTCGCGCGTCACTCCGTTGTTTAAAGAGGCACGCAGGTGCAGGCGAAGTTCTTCGCTGCGGTTCAGCGCCACAAGCATGGCAATGACCAGCAGGCTGCGCGTGGGTCGCGGCAAGCCAGGTCTCGTCCAAATCTCTCCCCAGGCGTAGCGGGTAATCAGGTCCTGGAACTCGGCGCTGAACTCGTCGGCAGAGCCTTGAGCCTTGGCCACGTGTTTGTCGCCGAGTACGGCCCTTCGCACAGACATGCCTGCTTCAAACCGCGCCCGATCATCCATAGGTTCCTCTTCTCTGGAAAGACTCCCGAAACTTCGAAAGCCTCAGCGCCCTGCTTCATCATCTCCGAGCACTCGCGCGACGAATATCCTCGTACTTCCCAGGTAATTGCCAGGATCCATCAATCGTTCAATGTCCGATGCATTCAGGTGTTCGCGAATCTCCGCATCTTCCTCGAGAATTTCGCGCAAGTGCCTTCCGGCCGCAACGGCACGCCGTGAGGCCCGCTGAACAAGATCGTGGGCGCTCACTCTACCGATATGGGCAGCGAGTGCAACACTGACCGCTTCTGCCAGCGGCAAACCGCGAGCCGCCTCAAGGTTTGCCGCCATCTTCTGTGGATCAACCTGCATTCCCCGTGCGATTTCAAGGGTGCGATCGAGCGCGGCCGCAGTCAGCCGGAAGATTTCCGGAAGAGTTTCCCACTCCGCCTGCCAGTTCCCCAGTCCGCGCTCGTGTTCCTGCACCATGGCCGAAAGCAGAGTTGCAACCAGGCCGGGCACGCGAATAGCAGCGGCGAGGACGACGGCAGAAGCAACAGGATTCCGCTTGTGGGGCATGGTGGAGGAGCCTCCACGGCCCTCTTCCGCCGGTTCAAAGACCTCCGCCACCTCCGTCTGCATCAGCAGCGAAACGTCACGGGCGACTTTTCCCAACGTGCCTACGAGCAGGCCGAGAACCGTCGCCACTTCGACCAGATTGTCACGGTGGGTGTGCCAAGGCAGTTGCGCCTCGCGCAGATCGAGCCTTTGTGCAAGAGCCCCGGACACAGCCATTGCTTTATCGCCCAACGCGGCGAGCGTTCCTACCGCGCCCCCAAACTGTAATACCAACGCCCGCTCATTTATCGACTCAAGCCGTTGCCGATGACGCCGCAAGGCCGCCACCCACCCGGCCACCTTCAAGCCGAGCGTGACAGGTGGACCGGCCTGCAACCAGGTGCGGCCCGCCAATATTGTGCCCGCATGTGCGCGCGCCAGCCGAGCCCAATGCTCATCAAGCTTCCGCAGACTCTCGTCAATCAATGTCAGCGCCTCGCCGATCTGCAGCACAAGGGCCGTGTCGAGCACATCCTGACTGGTTGCGCCCAGGTGGATCGTACGCGCGGCTACTTCGTCGCGGTCACGAACCGCAGCAGTCAACTGGCCGACCAACGGAATGGCCAAATTGCCAGCGTTCCGAGCGTGTTTATCGAGTTCAGGACCATTGACAAACTCGGCAGTTAAAAAAGGCTCCAACGCCGCCGCACCCTCTCGTGCAATGCCGGCCGACTCGAGCGCAGCACTCAGCGCCCATTCGAAACGAACCATGTGGCGCAGTTGATTTGTGCGTGAGAACACGCCATCCATCGCAGGCGAGCTAAAGAAGGGCGAGTTGGATCCTGTAGCCATCTGAAAGATTGTTCTACCACGCAAAGAAGACGGTTTCGTCGGTGCCCTGCAATACCACGTTCCATTCAAACACGTGCGCATTGCGTGCCTCTGCTTCCGCAATCAAAGTATGTCGACGATCGACGGGAACCATCTGCAATAGCGTATCGGACGCATTGACCGCTTCATCCGGAAAATACATGCGAGTGATGAGGTGCCGCATCAATCCACGCGCAAAGACCAGCACGGCGAGATGTGGAGACTGGCTGAGTTCGGAGTCACATGCGGGGGCGCCGGGCATCGCTATCGCGAACCGATACGTGCCGTCCTCATCAGTGACCGCTCGCGTGAAGCATGCGGGGCGGCCTGATTCGCCCGGTTCCGTGGAATAAGTACCGTGCGCATTGGTGTGCCAAATTTCAAGCACAGCGTCTGGCACCGGGATACCATCGCCATCTAAGACCTTCCCGTAGACCGTGATCGTCTCCGAATTCTCATCAGGCTTCGCCCCCGTTGCGCACAGGTGCTCAAGGCCGATCCGAAAGAAAGGCCCCACCGTTTGGGACCCGCTAGGGGTCAGTTTCATCGTTCGGTCCTTTCGAAGGGCGTATCTTGCGTGCCGCGCAGCACGATGTCGAATGCGTAAGCCAGCGCATGATCCGGCTCGGTTCTGTCCATATCGAACCTGGCAATCAATCGGCTGCGCGCCTTTTCATCTGCGATGCTGTTGAAGATGGGATCGAAAGGCTGCAGCGGGTCGCCGGGAAAATACATCTGCGTGACCAGGCGTGAGAGAATTCCCGCTCCGAACAAGGAGAAATGAATGTGGGCCGGCCGCCAGGCGTTGTGGTGATTTTTCCACGGATATGGGCCCGGCTTGATCGTCCGAAAGAGAAATTGTCCGTTTGCGTCGGTCAGGGTGCGGCCCGCTCCGGTGAAGTTCGGATCGAGAGGCATATTGCATTGATCCGCCTTGTGCCGGTAACGTCCGGCTGCATTCGCCTGCCATACCTCGACCAACGCATTTCGTACCGGCCGCCCATCTTCGTCGAGCAGGCGCCCATGCACCAGGATGCGTTCCCCGATCGGTTTCCCGGCGTGCTGAGCGGTCAGATCGTGATCGAGTGCCCCGGCGATCCCCGGTCCAAACACCGGCCCCGAGCACCTGGCTAGCGCCTCCGGCATCAACACAAGTGGATTTCGAGGAGATCTCTTGAGAGAAGAAACATAGGGCCGATGACAGAAGTCTGGCTGAGTGCCCGGTTCGGGGGGCTGGATCATGCGCAAATCGGTCATGCTGTCTCCTAAACGTGCTCCATCGCCAGGGCAATCCCCTGCCCCACTCCGATGCACATGGTCGCAAACGCGCGTTTTCCGCCGAATTTGTCTAATTCATGCGCGGCTGTAAGCACGAGCCGTGCGCCACTCATGCCCAGAGGATGTCCGAGCGCGATTGCTCCGCCCGTGGCATTGACGTGTTCCGCGTCCTCAGCAATGCCAAGCTGCCGGAGGCATGCAACTGCCTGGCTCGCAAACGCTTCGTTCAGTTGGATCCAATCAAAATCCGCAGGGGTGAAATCCAGGCGGGCAAGGAGTTTCTTCGTTGCAGGCACGGGACCGATCCCCATGATGCGTGGCGGAACACCGGCCGCGGCCATGCCCAGAATGCGCGCGCGAGGTTTGAGGCCGTGGCGCCGGACCGCGCTTTCTGACGCCAAGATCAGCGCCGCCGCCCCATCATTGATGCCCGATGCGTTTCCGGCAGTGACGGTTCCCGATGGATGAAGTGGCTTCAGCTTTGCAAGGGCGTCCGAAGTCGTGTCCGGACGGGGATGCTCGTCGCAGGTAATTCGTGAGGAGGCCTTCGGCCCTCTTACTTCGACCGGAATAATCTCCTCCGCTAAGAATCCATCCCTCTGCGCCTTCGCGGTCCGCATCTGGCTGCGATACGCGAAAGCATCCTGTGCCTCCCGCGGGATATTGAAATCTCTCGCAACGTTTTCGCCCGTCTCGGGCATTGTCTCGATACCGTATCGGGCTCGCATTTGTGGATTGACGAATCGCCAACCAATGGTGGTGTCAAAGATCTCAGTCTGCCGCTGGAAAGGCATTTCGGCCTTACCCATCACGAAAGGCGCTCGCGACATGGATTCCACTCCCCCGGCGATGACAAAGTCCATTTCCCCTGCAGCGATGGCGCGCGCTGCTGTTCCGACGGCATCGAGCCCGGAACCGCAAAGGCGATTCACCGTGGCGCCGGGGATCGCGTCGGGCAGACCGGCCAGCAACAGTGCCATGCGCGCAATGTTTCGATTGTCTTCTCCCGCCTGGTTGGCACACCCGAGGATGACGTCGTCGAGCACATTCCAATCCGCCGCCAGGTTGCGGTCCATCAATGCCCGAATCGGGATGGCCGCCAGGTCGTCGGTCCGCACCGAAGCCAGCACTCCACCATAACGCCCGATGGGCGTGCGCACCGCGTCGCACAAAAAGACCGGGTTCATACCACCGGCTCCGGCATTCCATGGGCGGCTGCGGTGCGTGCCTTGAGGTCCCGCAGAACCCGAAGTTCATCCGCAGTCGGCGGTGTCGTCTCGCCACAATCGACCTCGAAGCGAATCTTCCACCCGGTATTCTGGCGAATCCGCTCCGCGGATACGCCCGGATGAATGCTGGCGACGATGAATTCATGGGACTCCGGCTCAGGCCGCAAAACGCATAGATCCGTGATCACGGCTGATGGCCCACCGCCAGAGATGCCGGCTTGCCTGCGGGAGTCTCCCCCGGTCAAGAATCCAGCCGAAGTGACAAAGTCGAGTTTCTCCACAAAGCTTTTCCGCGATTGCCTGACAATGATGAGCACTTCGCGCGCGGATGTACTGATTTCCGGCGCGCCGCCCGCTCCCGGCAATCGGACCGTTGGCCGGTGGTAATTTCCAATAACGGTCGTGTTGATGTTGGCGTAGCGATCGATTTGAGCAGCGCCCAGAAATCCAATATCGACGCGGCCACCCTGAAGCCAATAACGAAAAATCTCCGGCGTCGAAACGACCGTATCCGCCTCTTCAGCGAGGCTGCCATCGCCAATGGAAAGCGGAAGTACCGCCGGCTTGGCGCCGATCGGCCCTGACTCATAGATCAAAACCACGTCCGGCGCGTGGAGCAAACGAGCCAGGTTAGCAGCAGTGGATGGAAGCCCGATGCCGACAAAACAGATAGCTCCGTTGCGGAGCATTCGGGCCGCTGATACGGTCATCATCTCATCACTGTTGTAGGAAACCTCGAGGCTCACTGGACTGCCTCCCTGCGATGCCGCTCGTTCTGCACGCGTAAATACTCCGCGAAGTCCGCCGTATTGAGGACGTGTTCCCTGATCCACGCAGTGAAGATCTCACGGTCCCGCGAGATAGAGTCCCATTGTTGATAAAACACATTGTCCCGATCGTAATATCCGTGAGCGTAGGAAGGGGTTGCACCACGCGGAACCATGCACACGGCATTCACAACCCAGTGGGGCAGAACGCAGGCATTGGGCGCGGCATTGAGCGAGTCCACTTGTTCTTCCACGGTAACGATCGACCGGCGAGCCGCCAGCACCGCCTCCTTTTGCACCCCAAGGATTCCCCACAACAGAACGTTTCCGCTTCGGTCAACCTTCTGCGCATGAATGACGGTAACATCCGGGCGCACCGATGGGGTTGCGGCGAGTTTTTCTCCGGTGAACGGACAGGTAATCGAACGGATGTGCGGACTGACCTGTTCAAAGCTCGATCCTGCATATCCCCTCAGAACAGCAAAAGGAAGATTCGATGCGCCCGCGACATAGGCGTTTGCCAGGTCGCTGTGGCTGCGCTCCTCCAACTCCAGCGGAACCGGCCAGCCTCGCTCCACGGCATCGCGGAACCTGTGCAATGAACCCACTCCTGGATTACCGCCCCACGAGAATGTCAGGCGGTCGGCGCATCCGGCGCCAATCAATTGGTCATATATAAGATCGGGGGTCATCCGCACCAGGGACAGATGCCGTCTTCCCTGGCGAATGATTTCGTGCCCAGCCGCAAATGGAATGAGATGGGTAAAGCCCTCGAGCGCTACACAGTCGCCGTCTTGAACGAGGGCGGCGATCGCTTCGGAGAGAGACATCCATTGGGCCATAGCTGTATATCCCGGAAGGCGGGACGTGTTACATTATTCACGTTTGTGCGATATTGCACAAACCGTGCGATAATCGCCTACCATTTTTTGTTTTGGGATGGATCACCGAGGCTCTAGCCCTCATGATGGAATCGCGACCAGCGCCGGAAATTGGACGGCAGATCGGCAATCCGAACTTTGTCCTGTCCCTGGCTCGCGGACTCAGGGTGATCGAGTGCTTTGAAGGCCACATAGGGGGTAGAACCGTGGCCGAGATTGCAACGGATGCGGGCCTGTCCCGCGCCTCGGTGCGACGACTTCTGCTGACCTTGGAAATGCTCGGGTACGCGGAGAGCTCTCGGCGCGTTTACCATTTGAAAACACGTGTTCTCAAACTGGGTCTTTCCTACCTTTCTTCGACTTCCGTCATTGCAGCGGCCCAGCCTGTACTCGAGCGACTCACCGGAGTCCTGGGTGAGTCGGCATCGATGAGCATGCTTGATGGGGACCAGATAGTTTACGTGGCTCGCTCGGCGGCCAGTCGGGTTCTGTCCGTAGGCTTGTCGGTTGGCAGCCGTCTACCGGCTTACTGTACTTCCATGGGTAGGGTCTTGCTCGCCGCGTTGCCGGAAGAGCAGTTGGACGCGTATTTGCGGAACCTCAGACCCAGGGCATACACGGCAAAGACAATCATCGATCCGAAAAAATTGCGCGCAGTCATTCTGAAAGCGAGAAAAGATGGATTCGCTCTCGTGAATGAAGAACTTGAGGCGGGCCTGCGCGCGCTTTCCGTTCCGGTGCGCAATCGTCAAAACAGGGTTGTGGCCGCGATCAACGTTGGCGCTCATGCCTTGCGAATTGACCAGAAGCAAATGCTCCACCGTTGCCTTCCGGTATTGCGGGAATGCGCAGCGACGATTTCCGAGATTCTGTTATAGCGATAACGTATGGCTTCTGTAAGGAGATAGAGGGTATGTCGACGTCGTCCACTTACCGCGCCGATCATGTGGGAAGTTTTCTAAGACCGGCTGACCTGCTGCAAGCACGCAAATGCGGCATCCCTTCCGATGAACTCCGAGGTCTCGAAGATCGGCATGTTAAGCGCGTGCTCGAGAAGCAGCAGGAACTCGGGCTAGGTATCTTTACCGACGGCGAATTTCGCCGCAGCAACTTCATGAGCGATTTCACCGATGCGGTGGAAGGTTTCGATTTGGGAGACGCTGTTATTCGCCGCTGGGACGAAGACAAGAGGCGGGGTGCACAAACAGCGACGGCCGTCAGCAGCATTACCGGGATTGTTGCGTCAAAGCTTAAGCAGCGGTGGCCCCTTGCTGGACGCGAGCTTCCATTTCTTCAGCAGTACGCTCCCGGTCCAATCAAGATGACCCTGCCGAGCGCCACACAATTTCCGGCGATTTCGTTCAAGTATGGAGTAACCGACTCCGCATACCGCGACCCTTTTGCACTCCTTGAAGAGATCACGCTCATTATGGAAGGCGATCTCAAGACGCTGGCCGGCAGCGGTACCGCGTATCTACAGATTGATGCTCCGCGTTACAGTTACTTCCTCGATCCGAAGTGGTGTCATTGGATGGAGACTGAATTGCGCGTCGACACCGGCGCCATGTTGAGCGCGTCGCTTCGCGCCGACAACGCATGTTTTGCCGCCGCCCGTCGACCCGGCATCACACTGGCTATCCATCTTTGCCGGGGAAACAATCGGAGCCACTGGTATGCGGAAGGGGGCTACGAAGCGATTGCGGAGAGGTTGTTTCACGAACTGGCCGTCGATCGCTTTCTGCTTGAATATGACGACGAACGTTCAGGGACATTCGAGCCGCTCAAGTATGTTCCCAAGAACAAGATTGTAGTGCTTGGGCTGGTGAGTACCAAGCGTTCGGATCTGGAACGTAAGAAGGATCTGCTTCGGCGCATCGATGAGGCATCCAAAGTGCTTCCGCTCGATCAACTCGCCCTTAGCCCTCAATGCGGATTCGCATCGACAATGGAAGGCAATCTTCTGACAGAATCCGACCAGTGGGCCAAGCTGCAGCTTGTGGTTGAAACGGCCCGCGAAGTTTGGAACTGAATCTTGGAATCTGGATCCGAATTAACGCTCCGGCGCGGCAGGTTCTTTCTCCGCCTTGACTTCAGGCAGAGCGGATTTGAACGCTCGCACATCGCTCTCCGTGACCACAAAGGGGGCAAATTCGCTGCGGAGTCGATGAATCTCCACTCCGCCGTCGGATCCGCTGATCTTTGCGTCTGAGTTCAGCGATGTGTGCACCTCGCGAACGCCGGTATGAAGGGCGATTCTGCGCACGTTGGATGCGCGAATTCCTCCCCCGACCATGATCCGGATCCGCCGCCCGGCTTGCTGCTGCAAAGTCGCAATCGTGCTCATGCCGCTCACCGCGTCGATTTTGCCACCGGAGGTCAGGATCCGATCTGCACCAGTGGCAATCACGGCTTCGAGGGCGCGATTCATATCCCGACAAACGTCAAACGCCCGATGAAATGTAACCTGCAGTGGACGAGCCAACTGAATCAATTCCCGAGTACGCGGCTGATCTACTTCGTCGTCGCGGGTTAAAGCGCCAAGCACCACTCCATCGACCCCCAGGGCCTTCGCCGCAAGGATGTCCTTCCGCATGACTTCCAGTTCGGAATCTGAATAAACGAAGTTGCCTCCCCGCGGCCGAATGATGACAAACAACTGGATGGGCACCGCCGCTCGAACCTCGCGGATCAGGCCAGAGCTGGGAGTTAGGCCGCCTTCGCTCAGAGCACTGCAGAGTTCGACACGTTCGGCACCGCCCCTGGCTGAGGCAATTGCAGACTCAACCGAATCCACACAGATTTCAACGTCCATTATGACTGCATCCATTCGTGATTTTGGATTCGATCGCAGCGTACCCATCGATCTTCCCGATCCGCCCGGGCCCGAGAAGACTACCAAGGCATCATTCTTTACATACACCTTTACATGATATTGCCGCATGGCTGTCAATGCCGGGCGGCCAAGGGTGACGTCAAACCCATCAATCGGCTGTGGGATTCTCAGAATCGTGCACCTGTCGGACGCTCGGGTCGCACCGACTCCATTTGTTGGCGAAGCCCGACTTCGTATGCAACCAGCCTCTCTTCATCCGGCATATTATCCAATACCCTCTCTAGAACCGACATGGCCTCGATCGGCGAGTGCACAAACAATTCATCCACCTCGGCAATTACAAGGTCGACAACCTGCCGGACGTCGTATCTGCGCTCCTCCGCTTCCAGCTCGGCCTTCAGGCGATGGAGGAGCACTTCGTCGGGAAACCTATCAAGGGCGCCGTTCACCAGTCCCGATGCCTCATCGTAAGCGTCCTTTTTGAAAAGATCCCGCACACGCTGCTGGATGTCTTCGAGAAATGTCCGGCGCTGTTCGAGCCCGCGAGCTTTCGCCAATTCCCAGCGCAGCTTGTCCGCTTTCTGATTCAACGGGTCGATTGTAGCCGCGTCGTTGAGCGAGTTGACCGCAGAATCGTAATTTCCGGCGGCCAGTTCCCGCTCCGCTTGTTCAACAAGCTCTAAGAGCCTGCCGTGCTGCGCTTCCATCTCCAACTGCCCGGCAAGGGCGGTCTTCAAGCCAAGGAGCTCCGGGTTCGTGGGATCTTCCCGCAGTGCCCGGGCGGTCATCCGAAGGGCGCCGGCGAAATCGCCAAGTGCTTTTGCCCGTGCCGCATCCTCGAGTGCTCGTGCACTGTTCGCGAAACGTCTCTTTTCGTGTTCGACAGACTGGATTTTTGCAATGATGTCTTCGCAGTCCGGATCAACATTACCGGCATTCTTCAAGTGGGAGAGCGATTCATCGAAGTTACCCAAGAGGAATGCCTCATCACTACGCCGCAGGCACTCACGGATGCGTTCTGCGCGTCGGATCTGCTCGTGGTGCGCGCGGACCGACTTGCGGCGCTTTCTCATCGCCGCGTTGGACGGGGCAAGCCTGATGCCCTCATCGAATAGTTCCAATGCCGGTTCAAAACGTCGCTCCGCCATCAGCCGTTCAGCATCTTTCAGGAGTTCCGTGATCCGGGCATCGGTAAGGTCTTTGATTACTCTGTGGAGCGCTTCAGCAAACTGCTCGCCCGTCTGATAGCGGCCCTCGGGGGCTTTCGCCAGCGACTTCTCAACGATTTTGGCGAGCGGCGTGGGAAGGTTCCGAAAAGT
>Ga0206906_1099_pt1 | contig 14460 bp, 15 predicted proteins | sample Alteio_BWOrgHeat_79_FD_152935 | JGI IMG/M metagenome (GOLD analysis project Ga0206906, IMG submission 152935) | Enriched cells from forest soil in Barre Woods Harvard Forest LTER site, Petersham, Massachusetts, United States -... | ecosystem: Environmental > Terrestrial > Soil > Temperate forest >...
GCGCGAGTTATGATGAATGTGTCGTGCAATTCTCTGATTGCCTTTTGATATTCCATTTCATTATAGGTAATCCCATATTTCGTAGAAAAGTCATCCATAGATCCAAATTCTTGCAGTAGTTTAAGCAATTCATCGTTACTTACAGGCGTCCCAACTGTTACTAATAATAGAAGTAGAACTTGTGAAAGTGACGAGATATGATTTTCGTATGCCGACTTCCATATCTCCTGAGGGTTATTCAAATAAGAAAGCAAAAAAGCAGAAAAATGCTGAGGGTTGATATTTTTCCATTGCCCCTTAGTTGTGACTCTCTCAATAATTCTAGGATTAAAATTTGCGTGGTCAATAATTTTTAAATATTTTTTATCCTGTAACAAGTTGGCAACATATTCCTGTGGAATATCTGAGGAATATAAATGACTATAAAGAATTTCTGCTCTTATCAAGCGAGTATACTTGCTCAAATCAATTACACATTTTCCCAAATCAATATCTTCGCGTGCAAGTATCTCCTTTGTTTGCAATGCCTGGTTTAAGATATATTCCCTAGTTGTAAGAATTATGGTTTTGTCTGACGACTTTCTTACTAATTGAAGAAACCTGACAAGATTTTTTTCCTCTCCACTTTGAAGGCCATCTTTCAAAAAGTTTGTTCCAAGAAAATCATCAAATAAAAAGACTTGTTTAACATCTTTTTTTAATAACTCCCAGGCTTGTCCAATGTCATCTGAAATATAATAGAATTCTGTTCCATCTTTACCTAACAAATAAAGGACAATAATTTTAGCAAGAATCGATTTTCCAATTCCTGGAATTCCCGATATAATAACGAAACGATTTCCTTTTAGTATTTCCATCGCTTCATCAAAACTTGGATTCATGACAAATAACTTTCTCACTTCTTCAATAGCTTCCCTTTCAAAGATAGTCTGAGAATAGACACCATTATTTAGCCATCTTTGCAGAATATTTGCGCTTGATAGCCATAGTTTATGGTGATTATTTTCTACTTCAGGGAAAATTCCAAGCAAATTGTTTATATCATCTCGACCGAAAATATCTTCTTCATTTTGAAGGTAAGGCTTAAAAATTCTCTTTATTTCCTCTTTCCGATCTGGTGTTAGGCCAACAGAAGTTGATAAAATATATCTCAGAGGATTTATTTTTTCAACTTTTGTAACCTCTTTATGAATCACAGTTTTAAGATTTGAGTAGTTAGCATATCGCTTCGCTTGCACAATCAGTGTTTTTTTCTTGTCAGCTGAATAACGTAAATCTATCCCCCTATCTCTCCCGGCGGTAAAAGATTCTAGATATACCTCTAGCTTTTTTTGAAGCAAATCCCTAGTAAGATTTTCAAATTCAAAGCTGGATAAGTTTTGGAAATCGTAGTCTGCCATTTTAATAAATATTCTTTTAGTATTACAAAATTACGAACCGAAACTCATGATGACGATGTAAAGCCCGATTATTATTGCAACGCCTGCCCAGCAAGCGGCAAATCCCCAGATATCTTTTCGGGTCGGTTTCGGGAATTCCCAATTCGAATAAGGAAAAATTTTATCTCGCTCGGCAATTTCAGGATCGTCAATTCGCTTTTGTACTTCAAGCGAATCAAGTTCTCTATCGGCAATTGCAGGAGTATGAACTCGTGCATAAAACTCGCGCAGTACTTTTTCGCTATTTGGTTTAGTCAGCAAGCTTACAATAAAAAGTACAATAAAAGGGAAAATAATATCGAAGGCGAATGATGCAGTCGATAATCCTGCTTTTGAGAATTCTTTGAGAGGCAATCCTAATTTGGATAGCATCCAAAGTTGAAATTTAAAAACTCCTTTGCCTTCTTTGATAGAATTTGGATCTTCCGGATTTACTCGCTCGACTTTATCAAAATAGATTGCGACAGGCTGAACTGTAATAGATTTCAAAATCTTTTCGCCCGTAGTTTTAGCAAGTCCAATTTTTACATCCGATTCCTTTGCTCGTACTTGTGATGCCTCAGTATAGCCTTTTGTCTCGACTGTCAATGCTGGACTTTGCCGAATAGAAGATATTGCCGGAATAATATTGGGCACGACAATCGTGATCATGATGGAAAGCACCATCTGTACGATCACGGCCTTTGTAGAAAGTCTTCGCCAGAAATAGACAAGCCAGATGGCAGGACCTATCACAGTACCTATGGAGAGCACATACTTAAAGACGACGAAAATATCATCAACGGCGTAGGCGAAACCTATTCCTCCGATGAGCACAAGAAAGATCACGAGTCTTCCAATAAGTAACTGTTTTTTGTCAGTTATTTGAGGGCGTAAAGGTAATAAAATATTTTTAGTAAATGCCGCTGACCATTCAAGGCTCGAACCGGCTTTCGATGCCATATTTGCTGCAAGGACACTTGCTATCATCAGCCCGACAAATCCTGTCCCGAGCAGGTCGAGCGTCATAGTGCCCCAGATAAATGTTGCATCGGAAAGTTTATCGGCATAAAGTCCAACTGCAATCACTCCTGTCAAAGCCCAACCAATTATTATTAGTCTTTTGGCAAATGCACCCGTTACCATTCCGATACGTGCAGAAGAATCGTCTTTCGCCGAGCCGCCGACGGTGAAATTTCTCGGAGCAAGTCCGATAAGATTTACTATAACCATTGTCAGCACGAAATACCACGTGTATTCGCTTCCGGCTCCGCTGCCGAATAAATTGAACATAGCATCCGGTACTTTTGCATGAAGTCCGGAAAAACCGCCAAGTGCATGGAGACCAACCGGTATCAATGCCGTCGAAAGAAAAAATATCATGATGCTTTGCAAAACATCTGTATATGCAGCGGCGAAAAGCCCGCCCATGATGACATAAGCAGCAGTAACGAGACCATAAATAATATAGAATGTTGTAAGATCGAGATAGGAAATGCTTGCCTTGATCTCGCCGCGTTTTTCGAGTTCGTGTAAATAGCTTAGGCGATTGAGGTCAGTAGTTATTTGATTGGCAGATTGTTTCGCCTCAAGGATTTTCATTTCGCGAAATTCTGCCATGGACTGCTTCTCGGCAGTCGTGCATTCGGTTTCGGGTTTGACGAGAACTGCCTGCATTGTCTTGCCTGTAATAAGATACCCGAGTGAAGAACCATAGATTGCAGAAAGAAGAAGATAGACAGCAAAAAGTCCGGAAAGAAATTTCGATTGAAAACGGTGTTCGTAGATATCGCCCGGCGCAACATAGCGAGCACGTCTTTGGAGCACAGAGCTGAACCAATAGAACGGCGTGATGAAGAGAACAAGATTCTGAAACCATACGCCGGAAAGCCCTTGCCTATAAATCTCTCGCGTCACTCCTGCAGCCTGATCGGCGCTGACCATATTGCCGAAATTCAGGAAACTCGTCATCACCTTTCCGAAGCTACGCCCCGCCTGGAAAAAATCGCCAGTATTCTTGATTTTCTTCCGAGTCCAGCGACCGATGACGATCAGCGCACCGAGGTAGAGCGCGATAATCATCCAGTCAATGATGTGTAAGCCGTAGAAGTGCATTCTTAGACTTTTCTAATGCGAACTGAAGAAGGGGTAATTACTGAAAAACTATTAAGTAATTCTGACTCATGTTCTTGAATTACATCAAATACTATTCTTGCTTTTTCAGAAATTATCGTTTTACGAAATCTCAGAAGAATGATCCCGAAATGGTTGAGTCCCTGTCGAATGACTAGATCACCAAAGTCTTTATCGTTGGTAAGAAGAATTGCATTATGTCGAACTGCAAAATCAAGTACATTTTCATCCGAAATACTCGGAGCCATTTCAGAAATTGAATAAACAATATGCTGGCGTTTTCGCAGGTAGGAGGTGACTTCAGCTTCAATACTTTCGTCGGCGAAGAAAACCATAAATGCTATGCTTCGATGGGATAAACAACATCCGATTTCAGAGCTTGTGCGGCAAAATCAAGTGCGGCAAAAATTTCCTCTTTTGATAGTTGAGGGAAGGACGTGAGAATTGATTCGATCGTTTCGCCATCGGCAAATTTTTCTATGATGAGTTCAACCGGGATCCGAGTTCCACGGATAACAGGTTTGCCGAATAAAATTTTAGGGTCTGATGTAATATACGATTCCATATTCTAAAATACATTTTTTTAGAGCATACAGTTCGCTTGATCTTACGCTCCGAATTGCTTCAGGTGATGATCGAGATGACCGTAATTGAGGCGCGCCCAGTCTTCTTTCGTCATTGGTCCAAGGAGCGGGCTTTCGGCTCCGTATTTCGATGCATTCGGAAAGCGATTGATATTCGCTTTTAATTGCTCGCGCTCGGCGTGAAAATCAGTGGGGTTGACTTTATTCTCCACTGTATTGAATTCCGGCATCGTCTTTGCTTTTCCTTCGGGAGTGGGCATATCGGTTTTCATGATCACAAAACGCATGAGCGCCCTCTTAAGCGCACCGGTTTTTGGTCCGGTAGCTGCCATTTCACCCATAGCATTTTGCAAGCCATACGTTGTATGCCGCAGCATTTGATTGACATTCATTTTCCCGAATCGCGCAGATGCCGTCGGAGAAAGTTTATCAATGCGCGCAATGATCTCAGCGCGCGTTTCAGGTTGAAGAAGATTCTTTTTCATAAGGTGTGTTGTTGGGTTAAAAGTCTTTCATTATACAAAAGAACCGAGAGAAAGGTTGAGGCTTTCACACTATAGTGCGAAAGACTAACGAGTATTGACTTTCTGGCATAATCCTTGTATAATTTCCAGACAGAACATTTTTTGTAGTACACCACAGATACGATACATGTTCCTCTCCACGCCATTCTTAATGTTTAACTATTATGCGCGAAATGTACTTTAATAAACCCGACCGTCTGATGACGTATCCGAACCAGCGTGTTTGTGCCATCATCGATGAGCGCGACGATGCAAGTCAGGCGCTTGATGCGCTGATTAAATCCGGCGCCAATGAAGAAGATATCGAAATTCTCTATGGCAAAGAAGGCATCGATCTTCTCGATCCGAAAGGAACCGGGCGCGGATTTTTTTCGAAGATCGCCCGCAAGTTCCAAACATTCAGCGAGATGGGGAAAACTATGATCCGTATGTACGAATCCGCCTTGAGGCGCGGAGGGTATGTCTTCGTCGTGCCGTCATATTCCGATGCGGATAAAGAAGCCATTCGCAAATCCCTTACCAGAGGTAACGCGCATGAGATCAATTATTTCAGCACGTGGTTTGTAGAATCGATGTAAGTGTCTATAATACATGTCATTCTGAACGGAGTCTTTAATCGCGCAAGCGATTAAAGACGTAGTGAAGAATGACACATTCTTTAGAAGGCATCGCAAAAACGCGATGCTTTTTTTATTTTAAACATTTTCCCAAAAAATCAAAATGATTCTGTGAATTTTTCGTAATGGAAATTTAATTTTTCCGTGTATATTATGGCATACTTTTTCCAAAGTAGTTGATTATTGAAAAACTCTCCGGAAAAATTGGGAAGGTGTTGCGTAGTTATATGAGACAAAAATTTTCAAGCAGAAAGATGAATAAAGTCTGGAGTCTATTGATAGGTAATAGTTTAGCTGCCATTAGTCTCTACTGTATTTATAAGGTAGGAGCATTCATCGTCGTACAGATCGAACCGTCGCCAAATATCGAATCTGCCGGATTTATGGCATCAGTTATTATGATTACGATGCTGTGTACCGGTTTGCTTTTACGATTCGATATGAGACATCTACGCCGGGATTATGTGCGTATAGATAGCGAGTTTCATCCCCAGAATAAAAGGAAACGCGGCATATAATTTGTAACAATTGTTCGTAAAGAACAGAAAGCAGGATGACGATATGAAAGAATTAACTGTAAATAAACCAATTGATTTCACAACCTATCCGAGCAATAGGGTCTGTGCAATAATAAACACCGATATGGATGCCAGAAGCGCATTAGACGGATTGCTCGGTGCAGGCGTCAGCGAAAAAGATATTGATATTTTTCACGGAGCCGAAGGCATTAAAACTCATGGTTCCGACTCTGAACCGGAGGGGCTTGGAGAGAGAATTGCCAGGTTGCTTCGTTCGTATGGAGATATCGATGCACGGCAATTGAAAATATACGAGTCGGCAATGCAAGATGGGGGATTCGTTTTTGAAGTGCTGGCGCATACGGATGTGGAAAAAGAATTTATCGAGCAGATCCTCGCCCGCCATGGCGCACACGAGATCAATTATTTCGGAACGTGGTATATCGAAGCGATGCATGAAGCTTAAACGCTTCCCCTCGCTTCATATACAGAAGGCAGCCCCCAGAGGAGATGCCTTTTTTTATTAATTATTACTTTCCGCAGTTTTCATACTCGATTATTGCAGAATCGTATTTTTCGCGCGCCTTATCAAAAAGGGTTTTGACTTTATCGATTCTTTTCTCAGTTACTTCAATCTCTTTTTTCCGATTTTGAACGTCGAGGGCATCGGCTCGTTCTTCGGCTTCTTCTAAAAGCTGCGTTGTGCGCTGCATTTGCAGATCGGCAGACCAATATTCTTCTTCGACTTTTAATGCGTCAGTCCGATTCTTTTTTATCTTTTCCAAAAGTTTTTGGCATTCGTCATGGGTCGGCAGAACGATAATCCCGAGTGCATTAGTAAACCGCTCTGGCAGGATCAATGGATTGCCTAGTTCATCTTCAGGCTGAACGCCCCAGGCAAGTTTTATTCCGGCATCGGGCAATGGAATTTCCGGAGGCCAGAGAAGCTGAGTTGTACCTGTCGTAACGCGCTCGAAAAGCGGCTGATCGGCGATGAAGGCTTGCTGCGCGGATTGATTCGGAAGCATTTGGACAACACGCAGACGGTAATTCACCGGTGTTGAAGAAACGGGCAGCATCGGAGTCCAGACAAAAAGCATCGTTGCCTGGGTGCCGCTTATAATTTTTTTATTATCTTCGGGCTGCAGAAGAACGGGCATAATATTTTTCTGTAAATTGAACGTGCGGCAGGTCGGTCCAGTAAGCGGCTGATTCTGAAGATTTGTCAGCACAATACACATTTCATAATTTCCTTCAGGAAGAACGCCGGTTCGCATCGTGCTTTGGTGCAGATCGCCGAAGAAATTGACGGCATTTTCGGGAAAAAGATCGGCGGCATAATATGTCGTGGGTCCGCCAGGAGGAATAGAGAGAACAGGCATCGAAGCGGGTTTGGTGATGACGATCACCGCTCCTTGGAGGGTAATTCGCGCATCGATTTTTACATCAATTGGCTTATCAGATGAATTATAGATCATCAGCATTGCCGTTTCGCGCCTGGTTGACCAATCCGACAAGTGCATAGATGGATGCGGCGACATTACCACATCGATACGAAGAGATTGAGCGCCGGCATTTGACGCAGCTATAAGGAAAAGAATGAATAGTGATATAATAGATTTCATCGTTATGTAATAAACGTATTAGTATGTAAAGTTGTGACGACTCAAAACCCGATCAGCACAAACCCAGCCCAAAAATAAGGGATATCATCGCCATACCGTTTTTTGATGATGTTCCGTTCACTGAGTTGGGCATTACGCAGGGCTTCGGATTTTGTTTGGTGTTGTAATAAATTTTTATAAAAATTCGACATCAGTTCCTTCGTTTCTTTGTCGGGCACTTGCCAAAGGCTCATCAGGATATTTTTTGCTCCGGCAGTGCGAATAGCCCTTGCAAGCCCGAAAGCGCCTTCGCCGGGTTCGATAATTCCTTTACCGCTTTCACAGGCACTTAAGGTTACAAGATCAGTGCCTTCAAGATCGAGATCCATCGCTTCGAGGGCGGTAAGGATACCATCGTTCGCCGGATCGGCAGAACTTCCTGCAAGCGTTGAATTTGCTCCGGCAAAATACAACACCGAACCAAGCAGAGAATTCTCGATTCGCTCAGGATCATTTTCTTTTTGTACGGAAAATTTTCCGTGTGTTGCAATATGCAAAATGGAAGGATGATGAATACTCTTGAGATTTTTTTCTGTTGCATCTATGCCGAGAAATTTCTCGATCTTCCAATTTTCTTCGGAAAATGATCCATCGATTTCCTGCGCTTCTTTTAATGTGCCGGGTAGTGCTTCTAATTCCCCATCGCCATAATCGGGATCCGCAAAAATATCAATTGTCTTTTCCGTATCGTGCGCAGATGATTTTAGAATATCGGCAGTACTTGCAAGAGTTGCAATAGTATATTTACCAAGCAGGGAATTTCCGGATTCATCGCTTAAGGAAGCAAGAGAAAGTTGATGATAGATACCGTCGGGAGCAATAATGATCTCATGTGCGCTATCAAGATAACTCTCAAGCGGCGACCAAAGAAGTTTTGAAATGAGCGCAGCATTTTTTTTCTTCGAATGTTTTTCCAACGACCGGAAATATTGCCGCAGCACTGATGTATCTTCGATCTGATCCGCCAAGCCTATCACTGCCAAATGCGGTTGCACTGAATCTTTTAAAAAGAGAGCCGTGTAAAACGATGTATCGGTTTTTCGTTCGCCATCATAATAAGGGAAGCGGTTTATTTCGACGCAAATTTTTTCTTTGCTGCTAAAATGCGAAATATTTTCCCATGTCGTCATTCCGAGCGATTGCAATCCGGCAAATGATTGCGAGCGACGCGCAAGTTCTTTCTCCAGGTTATTCGCAATTTCGGAAAGTGAATCCTGATTGAAAAAAGGTTTTTCGATCTTCGCGGCGCCGCATATGAGGCGCGATCTTCTTGTTCTTATTGTGGCGAGGCTATCTAATAATTTTCCTACAGTCGAATCACCCGAAAAGATGGCAGTGCGTCGCATGGCTTCAAGACTTGAGAGGACGATACCTTTTTCGAAAAGGAGGGCATTATAAAAAATGCCCGTCCCATTTGGATAAAATGCCGAAGTTCGAATTGAAGCGCTGGCAATACGACTAATTTCCTCAGTAACAATTCGAATAAAAGCCAGGCGTTCTCGCTCACTCGTATAGCGGAAATTTTCTTTCGTCGCTTCTTTATACACGGCAAGAGCTTTTTTGAACGATTCGAATGCTTGGGGAATTTTGCCGGATGCTTCTTCGACTGAGCCTTTCGTCATATAGCACTCGGCAGTGAATGGATGCGATGGCCCGCTGGCGCGGAATGCAACGGCAAGAGCATCGTTGACATTACTGAAAGCAGAATCAGTATTGCCCAGAATAAGCCGGGTTCTCGCTAATGCCAGTGCGATCCGTGCAGTGAGTGGATGCCTGTCTCCCGGAGTATTTTGTGCTGTTTGCCGGGCAGTAATAAAATATTCTTCAGCTTTTCGATATGTTTTCTTTGAAAAGGCAACCCTGCCCTCTGCTTCATAAAGACGTGAAGCTTCCTTGCTTCTTTCTCCGAATTTTTGAAAGATAACCGGCCGATAGTCATCTAAGAGCAACTGTGAAGAGTCTGGTTTCCCGACACGAATATATTGTAATGCAAGAATGATCGAAGCAAATGCAGTAAATGGATGGTCTTTGCCAAACGCGTGAAAATAGATCTGGAATTGTTTTTCGGCAGCATTTTTTGCTTCGGCAAATCTTCCCTGCTCGGAATACAAAACGGATAGCCGGCTCAAAACGGAGGCAGTATAAAGCGGATCGTTAGAGAGTGAAAAGATTTTTTCTGCTCTGCTATAGGAATTTTCGGCATCGGCATATTTCCCTAATTCCTGAGCGAAAATGCCGGATTCCAAAAGATACCACCCTAATGATGTATCGGATGAAGAAATATTTTTCAGATTATTGCGGAGGATTTCATCGCCTTGTCCGTATTCGCCGATTTGATAAAGCGAGTCGAGTTTTTTCCTGACCGGTTGCTCCTGAGCAACGGAGGTTTTATAGAATAAAAAAAAGGCAAGTATACCGATTAAAAATTTCACGGAACAATGATGCTCTTGGCATCAGAGGGCATTCCCTTGCGCTCGCCGCTTGCAGCGGTAACACGTACCGTATATTTTTTCCCGCTTTCGAGCTGCGTAAGTTTCATCGCCGTCTGGCTTATCTGCGTAACAGGATGGAAGTCCGTCTCGTTCTCTTTTTTTAATTCGACGATATAGCTCAGTGCACCTTCGACCGGGCTCCAGCGAATCATGATCGAGCCGCGCGACATCGAATCAATAATAATATTCCGAGGAGCGACTAGCGCTTTAGGCGTAAGCATTGCCTTGACTCGTGCTGCGTCTATGGAATCTTCTCTTTTTTTCTGAGACGACGAAAGCAACTGACTCGTCGTTTTCCCGCGATATTGGACTTCGGGCATTTTCGTCATGTCGCCGGAATTTGGATTTTCATTTGAAGCAAATTCTTGTTTTTCAGGTGAGGTGGTCTGCATTTTTTCCTGATTCTTCGCAGTTTCTTGCAATGATTCTTTAATAACCCAAGGCTGCCAAAGAAGCGCAATTATAACAGCCAAACCAATACCAAGCGAAGCGCCAGCCCACGTTGGGCTTGAAGAAAATAACGTTTTCAGACGATGGAATAATCGTGGTTCGTACCCTATCCGTGCAACAGGTTTTGCAGGTGAAATTTTTTCGGATAATCGTTGATAGGCAGCGGAAATTTCTTTTTCTGATGGCTTTGCTTCGGTGCGGATGTTAGCATACATCAAATTCAACGATGCAACATTCGCTTCGAACTGCGAAGCGAGTTCGGGAAATTCTTTCGAATATTCGGTGACGACTTCTTGCGTATCCCTGCCTTCAAGCATTGCCAGAAGGTATGCATCCGAAAAGTTGTTCGATATTTTTTCTTGTTGATTCATTGTATAAAAAAAATCTTTTTCTCCGGTAGCCACAGGGCTTTAGCCCGCGAGACTGTTCATTCTGTAACGCGCTCGCGGGCTAAAGCCCTGCGCCTACCAAAACTTTATCGCAATTCCTAGAAGAATACTTATTAATCCCTTATTCATCAGGGCAGCGTAAAATGCCGATAACGCATCTTCTTCAGTCACATTAGGATCTCCCGCATTGGCAGGAGGGTCTTCCTTCATATATAATCGTTTCAAAAGGGCGCTTTGTGACGGATTCAGGGAAGAAAGTACAGATTTATTTTTTTCTACGAGCTTTTGTCGCAATGAATTAACCCCACGTTTGTGAATTTGGCGGGCATTTGCGACGCTAATTCCAAGTTTTTCAGCGATTTCATCATAATCCAAGCCTGAAATACGCTCTTCCAAAACTTGCCGGTATTTGCCGTCGAGTTCTCCCAGCATTCTTGTGGTTTCCATACCCCCCAGGATAAAATCGGAGAGATCGTTAGTCATTGCAATACCTGTGATCTTCGATTCCCAGTTCGGATTTTCGTCTGATTCGGTGATCTCATCAATGCTTAAAAATACTTTTTCACGGCGGTTTCGCTTGCGGTTGTAATCTAGGGCTGTGTTTTCTGCAACAACATGGACAAAGCCGAAGATACGCCCTTGTTCAAGAACCTTCTCGGCTTTTTCAGGATCGCGAAATGTTGTTAGAAGTTTTTCGAGGGAATCGAGTTGAATGTCAGCGATCTCATCTTCGGAAAGTGAGTTACGCCATTTTTTTCGGAGGACGGAATAGACAAATTTATAGAGAATGCCAAAGAGGCGCTCTTCGCTTCGCTTATCCCCGCGGGATGTGCCACGAACTAACGGCTCAAGATCGGGAATGTTCTGCATTCTTCAAAAAGTGTGGAAACGTGGGAAAGATGTATGTTCCGGAATTTCATTTTAGCTTTCGAGGCAAAGCCTCGAGAGAGCGGGAGACGGGGATCGAACCCGCGACGTCCAGCTTGGGAAGCTGGCATTCTACCGCTGAATTACTCCCGCAATTCATGCAAAACTACGATACTTTTAACAGAAAGGAGGGAAGAATCAATTTCTTATTTTCTTTTAGAGGAATATTTTTTATCTGAGATTGTGGTAGATGCTCTCCAAAAGGCTCCCATACTTACTGTGGTACAGGAATTGCATCATGTAGCGATGGACTAGGATTGTAGTCCTATTTTGAGGTATTTCAACTCATACGAAAATCTCCCATTATCGGGAGATGAAGGAAGAAAGATGAAATCAGGAATAAGGATAACATGGTTAGTAGTAGTTGTCATTGGTTTAGCCTTTAGTTTTGCGGTTAATGTAAAAGCTCAGAATTTTAAGGAAGCTGAAGACCTTTGGAAAACCGAAACTATCCGGGCAAAAAATAACGATACCGTAATGATCGAACGGCATTCATTTTTTAGCTTGCCTGCCGTTTCGGATACGACAGCGCTTATCTATCACGAGCCGATGCCGGATTCGGTTATGCCGAAAACAGCAATCGAGATCGGGCAGATCACCATCCAGGAAGGCTCTGCCAATGAAGTAATTGCTCAGTTAGAAAAACAAGCACGCAAACAGGGAGCCGATTGGATTGTCAGTTTCAACGAACCGCGCATGAAGTTTGGTAAAAACCACGAGCCGTATTACCGCTCGCAGGCGATGCTGTATAAAGTTATCAACTCTGAATTGGTACTTCAGGAAAATATTACAGAGATCAATTGTGATGAAAGTCATTTGAAGACCTGCGCCGCGATACAGGATTATGTAAAACACGTTGTTGCGAAAAGCGGAGAGTAAGGAAGATGATTAGGAATCATTTCCGCTAATTTTCGCTTTACTATCCCGAAGAAGTTCTTATAAAATAACTCGGAACTCAAAATAAGCCTAAAAAGCCATTTTTTAGAAGAAAAAAAATTGAGATTTTCTATTTTTTTTGAAACTCAGTGTCCGATTATTTGTTATCTTTCTTAGATTGTTGTATATTTGCATTTCAAAGCATCAACGATTTTGACCTCTCTTTACAAGAGGTTTATTGATAGGGGCGCTTCGGAGACTAGTGTGTGTTTCACAAAGGGAGGACCAATTTCTCTCACCGCCCATGCAGATCCCGAAGCGCTGTTTTTTTGATCAGAGGTTCTGGGCTTTGTCCAGAACCTCTTTTTTTATTTTCAGGGAATATATGTCATTCCGAAGGAGACTCGTGAGCCAAAGGCGAGCGAGCGACTGAGAAATCTCCTCAAAGTTCGCAGACTCTTTATGCACTACAAACTATCGGGGGATTCCTCACATCGTTTTTCATGCTTCGCATAAAAAATCTCCGTTCGGAATGACATATTAGCCCACATATTCGAAAAAGAAAATTGAAACTGTACTCCTCTTCTCATAGTTTTAAGCGGACTCAAATTGAAATTCGGGGCGTGGCTCAGCCTGGTAGAGCACCTGGTTCGGGACTAGGGGGTCGGAGGTTCGAATCCTCTCGCCCCGACATAACTGTCGGGAAATAGAAAATAAGAAGTAATTCTCCTTCCATAATTTATCAAATAATCAATGCCAACGGATTGTCTTTTCTGCCGCATTATATCCGGAGACCAAAAATCATGGAAAGTTTATGAAGATGAGCATCATGTTGCTTTTCTTACACCATTTCCAAATACTCCCGGCTTTACTGTTCTTGTTACACGCGAGCATCTTCATAGCGATGTCCTCAATCTCGATGAGGATCGTTATCTTGAATTTATGAAAACGGCACGTATTCTTGCAAAGCAACTGAATAAGAAGCTTGGCGCCAAACGAACAGGACTTATCATCGAAGGTATGGGAATAGATCATGCGCATATAAAACTTATTCCGATGCACGGCATTCCGGAAGGTGAATGGAAACCAATACTAAGCTCGCTCAAAGAATTTACCGATGAATATAAAGGCTATTTAAGTACTCACGATGGTCCGAAAATGAGTGATGAAGAATTAGATGAGATTCAAAAGGTGCTCCTATAAGGTCGCATAGGACTTATAAGACCTATAAAAGACGAACACGAAAGCCTTTGATGGTGTTTAATCTTCCATGCTCGAAGTTTTAGAAAAAACGCTCACAATAGTCGAAAAAACACGGCTTGATGTGCTGCGCATTAACGAAATTTTCTACTCGATCCAAGGCGAAGGCTCCCGTTCCGGCGAGCCATGCGTGTTTATCAGATTAACTGGATGCGGACTTCGCTGCACCTATTGCGATACCGAATATGCTTTTTATGAAGGCGAAGACCGTTCACTTGAAAGTATTCTCAATGAAGCTCGCTCTTTCGGCTGCAAGCTTATCGAACTCACCGGCGGCGAGCCTTTGGAGCAGGAAGGTGTCTATTCATTGATGAAAATGCTTTGCGATCAAGGGTACGAAGTCATGATCGAAACAGGCGGTCATATTGATATTAGCCGAACCGATATACGAGTAAAAAGAATTGTCGATCTGAAAACGCCTTCATCCAGTATGGAGAAACGTAACTTCTATAAGAACATCGAGTATCTGAAAAAAACGGACGAAGTAAAATTCGTCATCGGCAGCCGTGAAGATTATATTTGGTCGAAAGATAAGATCGAGCTTTTTGGTTTGCCTGAAAAAGTCGGGACGATATTGATGTCGCCGGTAAGTGATGTGCTTGCATCCG
>Ga0206906_1100_pt1 | contig 14344 bp, 11 predicted proteins | sample Alteio_BWOrgHeat_79_FD_152935 | JGI IMG/M metagenome (GOLD analysis project Ga0206906, IMG submission 152935) | Enriched cells from forest soil in Barre Woods Harvard Forest LTER site, Petersham, Massachusetts, United States -... | ecosystem: Environmental > Terrestrial > Soil > Temperate forest >...
AACAAAGTCACCTACTACACCCCGCGTTTCGCTGGTTTCCAATTGGGCGTAAGCTATATGCCTGATGAAACCAACCGTGGCCAGGGTACCGCTGCTCCGTTTGGCGCTCCTGTAGCTCCTGCGGGTCCGGATCGTGCCGAAGACCGTGCTGGCCTTGCCCAGAACATCTTCGCTGGCGGTGTTGGTTATGACAATAAATTCTGGGATATCGGCTTGACGCTCGCTGCTACCGGCGAATGGGGCAAAGCTCAGAACAACCTCTACAAAAACCTCGCTGCCTGGAATGCTGGCGGTAAGTTGAGCTACATGGGCTTCAGCCTTGCTGGTTCATACGGTGATTGGGGTTCGAGCAACACTCTTACCGCAGCTCACTCGAGCGATACCCACTACTGGGATATCGGTGGTTCTTACGAATACGGCCCATTCGGCGCGAGCGTAACCTACATGCGTTCTCAGTTTGATTGCGGTAGCACTGCTGCTACCACCGGCGCTACGGCAGATTGCGGTGCTCCAGCTGCATCTAACGCTAATGGTCTTGGCGGAACCGGAAACAACAAGTTCACCAACCTTTCGTTTGGCGTAGACTACAAGCTTGCTCCGGGCTTAACCCCGTATGCAGAAGTTAGCGTCTATGACGAAAACGCTGTTGGTACCGTTGAAGACAACAAAGGTTATGTTGGTATCGTTGGTACTCAGCTGAACTTCTAATCTAAAACTTTTCTAATAAATTAGGGCGATGCTATTGCATCGCCCTTTTTTATTGTCTAGATTCTGCTCCACCTAAATCTGCTACAACCACCAACCTGGACAGAATACTATGCGTAGAATTTTATTGGCATGCGGCTTATTACTGGCTTTTTCCGCCTGTTCCGATACCAAAACCGAACTCGATGTTCCGCAATCGCAGATTGAAAAGCGCCAGGTGCGTAACGGCAGCCTGACCGGCGATGACGGTGGATTCACCCTGCTTGGCCGCAAAAACACCGAAACCGAAGGCGGCGGCAGCGGGCTTGGCGTCAACAGTTTCCTGTGGCGCTCGACGCTTGATACTTTATCGTTCATGCCCTTGGCATCGGCCGATCCGTTCGGCGGCGTCATCATCACCGATTGGTATGAAGATCCCAAAAATCCCGGTGAACGTTTCAAGGTCAACGCGCTTATCCTCGATAAAACACTGCGCGCCGACGGCGTAAAAGTCACCGTATTCAAGCAAAAACTCGATCGCGGCACCTGGCGCGATCAAAAAGTGGACGACAAGATGCAGCTCTCGCTTGAAGACACGATTCTCACGCGCGCCCGCCAACTCAGAGTCCAACAGATCAAGCAATAATCGTGACCGATATCCCTCGTTATAATTTCAGGGAAACCGAAGCCAAATGGCAGCGCAGGTGGCAGGAAACGGATGCTTTCAAAGCGCCCGATCATTCGCCTAAGCCCAAATATTACGTGTTGGAAATGTTCCCCTATCCTTCGGGCAACATCCATATGGGCCATGTGCGCAACTATACGCTCGGCGATGTCGTAGCGCGCAGTAAAGCCATGCAGGGCTACAACGTCATGCACCCCATGGGTTGGGATGCGTTCGGCCTGCCCGCCGAGAACGCCGCCATTCAAAATAAATCGCATCCTGAGGATTGGACGCTCGCCAATATCGAAACCATGCGCGAACAACTCAAACTCATCGGTCTTTCTTACGACTGGTCGCGTGAACTCGCCACCTGCCTTCCCGATTATTATAAGCATGAGCAATTATTCTTCCTGAAATTTCTTGAAAAAGGCCTTGCTTACCGCAAGGAAGCCGAAGTGAATTGGGATCCGGTCGACAATACCGTGCTTGCCAACGAACAGGTGATTGATGGCCGCGGCTGGCGCTCCGGCGCGTTGGTCGAACGCCGTAAATTATCGCAATGGTTCCTGCGCATTTCCGCTTATGCCGACGAGTTGCTTTCCGGCCTCGACACCCTCAAAGCATGGCCCGAAAAAGTCCGCACCATGCAGGATCGCTGGATCGGAAAATCCTATGGGGCGACGCTCAAGCTCAGAATTCAGAGTTCAGAGTACAGAGTTCAGTGTGAAGAATTGGAGATTTATACAACCCGCCCCGAAACCATATACGGCATGAGTTTCTGCGCCATCGCCCCTGGCCACCCCTTAGCCACTGAACTCTGTACTCTGAACTCTGAACTCTCCTCCTTCATCGAAGATTGCCAGCGCATAGGCACCAGCGAAGAAGCCATCGAAAAAGCCGAGAAAAAAGGCTTCGACACCGGCCTCAAAATCATCCACCCGTTCGACGACCGCGAAGTGCCGCTCTACGTTGCCAATTTCGTTTTGATGGATTACGGCACGGGTGCCATCTTCGCCTGCCCGGCGCACGACCAGCGCGATTTTGACTTCGCGGTGAAATATGGATTGCCGATTATTCCAGTCGTTAGTCCACAGTCTATAGTTGATAGTAAAACCCCTAACGACTCTAGACTAACGACTAACGACTTAACTGAGTCCTACCTCGGTGACGGCGTCATGGTCAATTCCGATTTCATGGACGGCCTCAATGTCGCTGATGCCAAGAAGCGCGTACTCGCCGCTTTGCAAGCCTGCGAAGCCGGCACACCCAAGGTCAATTACCGCCTGCGCGACTGGGGGATTTCCCGCCAGCGTTATTGGGGATGCCCCATCCCGATCATCTATTGCGACGCCTGCGGTCCGGTGCCCGTTCCCGAAAAAGACCTCCCCGTCGCATTGCCGCGCGATATCAGCTTCGATAAGCCCGGCAACCCCCTGGACCACCACCCGACCTGGAAACACGTCTCCTGCCCCCATTGTAATGCCAATGCGCGGCGTGAAACCGACACGTTCGACACGTTCTTTGAATCCTCCTGGTATTTCGCCCGCTATACGTCGCCGCATGCCAAGGAAGCGTTAGATCCCAAAGCGCTGGCCTACTGGATGCCGGTCGATTGCTATATCGGCGGCGTCGAGCACGCAGTGCTGCACCTGCTCTATTCCCGCTTTTTCTCGCGCGCGCTTAAAGCCTGCGGCCTGGTGAATTACGAAGAACCGTTCAAGCGCCTCGAAACCCAGGGCATGATCTGCCACGAAACCTACAAGGATGCGGATGGCAAATGGCTTCAGCCCGACGAAGTCATGCGCGACGATAAGGGCGCGATGGTGGACATCAAAAACCGCAAATCGGTTACCGTCGGCCGCATCGAGAAGATGAGCAAATCGAAGAAAAACACCGTCGATCCGCGCCACATTATCGAATCCTACGGCGCCGATGCCGCGCGCCTGTTCATGCTCTCCGACAGCCCGCCCGAGCGCGATCTCGAATGGACCGATGCCGGTATTGACGGCGCCTGGCGCTATATCAACCGGCTGTGGAAGTTAGTCATTAGTCACAAGTCGTTAGTCGTTAGCAAGAAGGCTATCGACTATAGACTAACGACTAACAACCCCTCTCCTTTACGTAAATCCATCCACAAAACCATCGCGAGCGTCACGGACGATATCGAAAAATTCCATTTCAACCGCGCCATCGCCCGCATCCGCGAGCTCACCAATGCGCTCGAGGAGCTCGATTCAAGCCATCCCGATATCCGCGAAGGCATCGAAACGGTGATCCACCTGCTCAACCCCTTCATGCCGCATCTGGCGGAGGAATTATGGCTGCAATTGGGCAATCAGGATATGCTTACCACCCGCCCCTGGCCCAAGGCCGAAAACGCGCTATTGGTCGATAGCGTCGTCACCATCGCCGTGCAGATCAACGGCAAGCTGCGCACCACCATCGAGCTGCCCAAGGACATGGACCGTGCGGCAGTGCAGGAAAAAGTATTGGAGTTGCAGACGATGAAAGAAGCGCTTAAAGATAAGCAGGTGGATAAAATCATCGTCGTGCCGGGCAGGATAGTGAATGTCGTCGCAAAGTAGGTGTCAGGTGTCAGGTGTCAGGTGTCAGATAAGACGTTTTTTTTCTGTCACCTGTCACCTGTTACCTGTCTTCTTTCTTTTCGCCTGCGGCTTCCATCCGCTTTACGCCAAAAAAACGAGCGATACGGATACTTCCAAAGTTTTCGCCGGCGTCACGGTCGATTCCATGCCCGGGCGCACGGGCCAGCTGCTTAAATCCAACCTCGAAGACCAGCTCAACCCCAAAGGCGCGATTCCCGGCAGCCCGGCTTATCGCTTAAGTGTCACCTACAAGAGTTCAATTACACCGATCGGCGTGGCGCGCGACGGCACGGTATCGCGCTACAACGTCTATCTCACCTCCAAATACGTGCTTTACCGCAACGCCGACGGCAAAGCCATCACCTCGGGCGAAATCGGTTATGTCGACAGCTACAACAACCTGACCAACGCCTATTTCTCCACCTATATTTCCGAGGAAGACGCTTTCAAAAACGGCATCACCCAGCTGGCGGAGCTCTATCGGGAGCGTATCACCTCTTACTTAAGCGAAGGCGCGCCGGAGCAGGAGGTGAAAACCATCAATCCGCAGGACGAAAAATCGACGACGCCGCTCAATCCGCTGCTTTTCGGCCCAGATCCCACGCATCAGACGCCCTACCAATGAAGATAGCGCCCAAGCTCGTCGAACCGTTCCTTACCAAATATGATAACGCCACGCGCGCCGCGCTTTTTTTCGGCCCCGATGCCGGACTCGCCCGCGACCGCGCCAAGCGCCTCGCCGCCCTTTTTCTGTGCGGCAACCAGGATCCGTTTGCACTGGCGGAATTGACTGAAGCGCAGCTCACCGCCGATGGCGCGTTGCTTGCCGATGAGCTTTCGGCCATCAGCATGATGGCCCCCAAACGCGTCATCATGGTGCGTGACGGCGGCGATAAACTCACCCGCATCGTCGAAAGCGCCGCCTCCTGTTTCAACGACGCCGTGCTGCTCATCATCTGTGGCGACGAGCTGCCCACACGCTCTTCCTTGCGCCAATGGTTTGAAAAAGAACCGTCGGTTGCATCCATCGCCTGCTACCGCGACGAAATGCGCGACGTGCAGGACGTCATCCGCAAAGCCTTCGACGCCGCCGGCATCCAGACCGACCGCGATACCATGGAATATCTGGCCGGCCAGCTCGGCAATGACCGCTACGTGACCTATCAGGAGCTCGAAAAACTCATCACCTATGCCGGTGAAGAGAAAAAACTGCGCTTTGAAGACGTCCAGGCGCTGGTCGATTACAACCGCGAAACCAGCTTTGACGACCTCGTCAACGCCGTCGCCGACCGCAACCTCCAGGCGCTCGAAAAAACGCTCACCATGCTACTGCGCGAAGGTACCCAGCCGGTGGCATATCTTCGCGCTCTCCAGCGCTATTTTAACCGCCTTTACGCCATGCAGGCGCAGGTGGCTGATGGGTCAAGCATCGAGCAGGTCATCGGCTCTATGCGCCCGCCCGTATTCTTCCGGCAGGTCCCTATTCTCACCCGCCATCTCCATCAATGGAAAACCGACCAGATCGTCAAGGCCCTAAGGTTACTGATTAATGCCGAACTAGCCTGCAAAACCTCGGATTTGCCAATGGTGCCAGCAAGCAGTCGTCGACTATTGCAAATTACGCAGGTGCGTTAAGTTAATATTCTGTAACATAATAATTATTTTATTTCACAAAATCTTCACAATATCCGGGGGCAATTTTTTGATATGTTGTTTTCGTATTATTTATTTTAGGAGGAGCAGGTATGAAAAAGACGTGGACCACGGGACTCATTGCAGGAACCGTAATCGGGGCTTCTGCAGTTGGGACGGCAGGTTGTAACCTTGATACCCATCCGACGGCTGAAAGCCCACGATTTTCTAGTAAGGGTGATAGTAGCGACCCGATACCGTTTTCTAAAATTGAAAGCTATTTGGATGATAGTAATAAGAATCAGCCATCTGAAAAATTACGTGTTAGAATTAACGGTGGAGTTTCTTATTTTTATCCTAATGAACAAGCAAAGTATGAAACGCTTCTGAATGATGCAAACAGTATTATAACAACTGATAAACGAACTCAGGATGATATAGAACATAATGCTGCTAAAACGGCTTTACAAAAAGATTCGGCGGATAAAAAGGCAGTTGATATTCTCTTTGTGCGTGCAGCATCTAAAATAAAAGACCTCGTGCCTGGCGCACAAGCCAGAGTGTTTGCCGCTTGGCTATTCAGGCCTTCTACATATTATGGTCTGGACTCAGATACAATCAAAGCAAATTTACCGAAAATCTTTGCAGTTGTGCCTGAACTGCAAAAGGTACAATTCAGGCTGGATGATGGTAGAATAGGCGGATGGAAAGATGTACTTATGCAAAGAGCCTTTGATATTGACGATATAAAGGGTATCGTTGATGCTATTCCTGAAATGAGAAATCTATACGCCAAAGAACTAGAATCGAATACCCGAACCAAGTTTTATGATCTTTACAAAACAGACGGTTCTGGGAAATCGCGCTACAAAACAGACGGTTCTGGGAAATCGCGCTAGCTTAAATTCCGTCTCCTAGCCTTCTGAGTATCTCATCGAGCTGCGAGAGCGAATCATAGCCAATCACGATCTCCCCGCTCTGGCCGCGGTCGTTGATGCTGACTTTGAGGCCGAGATTTTCGGATAAAGTTTCTTCCAGCGCAATAATATCGGGGTCTTTGTTGACGGGCGCGCGATACGAAGATGGGCTGCCGGCGCGGGTTACCGTTTTTTTCTCCACGCCCTGCACTTCGCGGCTGGCCTGCTCGACCTGGCGGACATTGAGGCCTTTTTTCACGATCTCGCGCGCCAGTTCCACCGCGCCGGGCACGCCGATCAGCGCGCGTGCGTGGCCCATGCTGAGTTCGTTATTTTCCAGCATTTCACGAATTTCCTGCGGCAGCGACAGCATGCGCAGTAAATTGGCGATGTGGCTTCGGCTCTTACCGATGGTGACGGCCAGCTCTTCTTGCGTATATTCAAATTCCTCGATCAGGCGCTGATAGCCATTGGCCTCTTCGATCGGCGACAAATCCTGGCGCTGGATATTTTCTACAAGCGCGAGTTCAAGCGCCTGCTTGTCGGAAATATCGCGGATGATGACCGGAACTTCGTCCATTTCCGCCAGTTGCGCCGCGCGCCAGCGGCGTTCGCCGGCGACGATTTCGTATTTATCTTTGTGTTTTTTCGATGCGCGCACGATGATCGGCTGCATAATGCCGTTTTTGCGGATCGAGTTGGATAATTCCGATAGCGCCTCATCGCTGAAACGTCCGCGCGGCTGGTATTTCCCGGCATGCAGTTTGCTCGCCGCCAGCGTATAGACGCCCGAAGCGGCTTTGTCCGACGATTTGGCGGGCGCGGCGGCCGGTTGCACATAATTCTCGGAAATGAGCGCGGATAACCCCTTACCCAGACCTCGTTGCGTGATGGTGGCCATAATGTCCTCCTATTAAGCGGCAGTTAGTTGTTCTTGGTGGCGCTGGCGCTCGCGTTTCAGCAGTTCGCTGGCGAGCTGAATATAGGCTTTGGAACCGGCGCAATTCATGTCGTAAATCAGCGCCGGCTTACCGTGCGATGGTGCTTCCGACATGCGTATATTGCGTGGTATCACCGATTTATAGACCTGTTCGCCGAAATAGCCGCGCACGTCATTTTCGATTTGCTCGGTGAATTTATTGCGCTTGTCATACATGGTAAGCACAATGCCCTGGATAGCTAGTTCCTGGTTGAGGTTGGCGCGAACCAATTCAATGGTGCGCATCAGATGGCTTAAGCCCTCCAGCGCGTAGAATTCGCATTGCAGGGGGATTAAAACGGCGCTGGCGGCGACCAGGGCGTTTAGGGTCAAAAGCCCAAGCGATGGCGGGCAATCGATCAATATGTAATCGTAGGCGACGACGCTTTTTTCGATGGCGGTCTTGAGGCGGAATTCGCGCTTCATCAGACTCACCATTTCTATTTCAGCCCCCGAAAGATCAATGGTGGCGGGCACGATGGATAGGTTGGGAACCGAGCATTTCTGCGCCGCTTCGGCGAGACTGACATCGCTCAATACCAAATCGTACGAGGTGATTTCGCGCTTCGTGTAATCGATGCCGACGCCCGTGCTGGCATTGCCCTGTGGGTCGAAATCGATAATGAGCACCTTCTTTTTTACCGCTGCCAATGCGGTAGCGAGATTGACGGTAGTCGTGGTCTTGCCGACGCCGCCCTTCTGGTTGACGATTGCTAAAACCCTGGGTGATTTTTGATTGTTTCCCGTCATACTCCCCTCTTCCTGAGATTTTCGACTTTGAGTATTACACCTTCCACATCGGTGACGCTTGGTAATGCTGCGACATCGAATTGCCAATGACTATTGGCATCTTCAATATCCTTAGAATAGTTTTTGCCTTTATGGAAGAGACAAATTGTTCCATGTGAAACAAATTTTTCCGAATAGGAAAATAATTTTTCAAGTGGTGCGCAGGCACGTGAAACAATTACGGAGACATTATCAATAGAAATATTCTCCACCCGGTTATGATGAATGGCTACATTCGTATGCGTGATACGCGCCACTTCTTTTAAAAAAGAAACTTTCTTGGTATCGCTTTCGATAAGGTGAACATCGTATCCGGCGATCGCCAACACAAGGCCCGGAAAGCCAGCGCCGGTACCAATATCGACGATTATACCATCACGATTTTCGATAAAATAGGCCAGTTGTAACGAGTCTAAAAAATGACGTTTCCACGCATCGGCAATTGTATCGGGTCCGACCAGATTTACCTTACTTTGCCATTTTACTAGGAGGTCATAATAAAGAGTCAATCGCTCACATGTTTCACGTGAAACTTTGACGTGTTTGTTCAAAAGTTCGAAAATAGCCTCAGGCACTTTTTCTACTTTGACTTCGATTGAATGCTTTTTTGATATGAGCCATCAGGGTAATAATCGCTGCTGGCGTCACCCCTTGAATGCGTCCTGCCGCCCCGATTGTATGAGGGCGAATATGCTTCAATTTAGTTTTTATTTCCGTCGAAAGCGACGGCATAATGTCATAGTCGATAGTTTCAGGAATCAGCATTTCTTCTTCTTTTTTTACATTATGTATATCCAATTCCTGGCGTTCCAGATAACCGGAATACATGGATTCGATCTGTAGCTGTTCCAATATATCGGGGCGTAGGGATGCCAGTTGCGGCCACACCTTACACAGCTCATCAAAGGGTATGTTATTATAATAGAGAAGTTCGAATGCTGACCGGCGAATACCATCATGGTTGATGGTTAGGCCATGAGGCTTCGCTTCGTTGGGGGTGAGATTCAGTCCCTTAATGGTTTCACGTGAAACATCCAACAGGTGTTTTTTGTCCTCAAAATGTTTCACGCGCTGACTACCCACACATTCAATTTCGATCCCCTTCCCCGTCAAACGCAAATCGGCATTATCGGCACGGAGGGTCAAACGATATTCCGAGCGCGATGTGAACATGCGATACGGCTCGTTGGCGCCAAGTGTAACGAGGTCGTCAATCATGACGCCGATATAAGCGTCAGATCTATCTATAATATAAGGTTTAGATCCGGCGGCCGATAAAGCGGCATTTATGCCGGCCACAATTCCCTGTCCGCCAGCCTCTTCATAGCCTGTCGTGCCATTGATCTGTCCGGCGAAATAGAGCCCTTTCAACTTTTTCGTTTCGAGGGTCGGTTTTAATTCACGTGGATCAACATAATCATACTCGATGGCGTAACCCGGACGGATAATGGTCGCATTTTCGAGTCCGGGAATAGTGGCAAGCAATTCGCGTTGAACTTTCTCTGGAAGCGAAGTCGAAATGCCGTTGGGATAAACAGTGTCGTCATCAAGCCCCTCGGGTTCCAAAAATATCTGGTGGTTGGCGCGCGCGGCAAAACGGACGACTTTATCCTCAATCGAGGGGCAATAACGCGGCCCCGTGCTCTCAATCTGGCCGGAATACATGGGGGCGCGATGGAGATTATTCTTTATTATCTCATGGGTTCGCGAGTTCGTTCCGGTAATGTAACAATTAATTTGCGGCACCCTCACCTTCTCTGTGAGGTATGAAAATGGCTGCGGCGGGTTATCGCCGGGCTGGCATTCAAGATTTTGCCAATCGATGGTACGCCCGTCGAGCCGCGGCGGCGTTCCCGTCTTCAAACGCCCCACCGCGAATTGGTGTTTTTTAAGTGTTTTCGATAGCCCCAAAGACGGCGCTTCCCCTACCCTGCCCGCCGGGATTTTTTTCTCACCCATATGGATGATGCCACTTAAAAACGTACCCGTTGTCAGCACGACTTTCCCCGCGCCGATGGTGCGTCCGGAATCGGTGATAATACCGTGAATTTCGTTGTTATCGCTAACGATCAAATCTTCAACCGATGCCTCGATAATATCGAGATTATCATATTCGGCCAAAATCGATTGCACCGCCTGGCGATATAATTTTCGGTCGGCCTGCGCGCGCGGCCCACGTACCGCCGGGCCTTTGCTCGCGTTCAAAATGCGGTAGTGAATTCCGGCGCGGTCAATGGCGCGGCCCATGACGCCGTCGAGCGCGTCAATTTCTTTCACCAGCGTTCCCTTGGCGATGCCGCCGATCGCCGGATTGCACGACATTTCACCGACGGTGGATTTCTTGGTCGTGATAAGCGCCACGCGTGCGCCGATGCGCGCCGCAGCCGCGGCGGCTTCCGTTCCGGCGTGGCCGCCGCCGATAACAATCACATCATAATCGAACATGGTTAGATCCCTCGGCTTCGCTCGGGATGACAAATACTTATTTCCCGATGCAGAAGCTGCTAAAGACGACGTCTAATACATCATCCACCTGGATTTTTCCAGTAATTTTACCCACAGCCTGCGCCGCAAGCCTAAGCTCCTCGCATTTAAGCTCAAGCGCGGGTTGATATTTAGATTTCTCTAAATAATCAAATGCTTGTATTAATTGAGCCCGGTGGCGATTGCGGGTAATAAACGGCGCCTGCCCGCACCCAAAAAACCCAACAATCCGGCCTTCCAGCGTTTTAAGCAACTCCTCTATCCCCTCACCCGTTTTGGTGGAAATTCGCAATTCCCCCGTATCAGCGTGTTTGGCGGTATCGCATTTCGTCACTAGCGTAATCGATTTTTCGTCGATCAGCCCCCTGCTCGCTTCATCCATTTCCGGCCATTTGCTTCCGTCAAAAAGTACGAGTTTGATGTCTGCGGCTTCGGCTCGCGCACGCGCGCGGCGGATGCCTTCGGCTTCGATGTCTTCGTCGCTATCACGCAGTCCGGCCGTATCGACGAGTACGACCGGATAGCCGCAAATATCCATGTGAATTTCAATCGCGTCGCGCGTTGTACCGGCCTTGTGCGACACGATGGCGGCGTCGCGCCGCGCAAGTGTGTTCAGTAAACTCGATTTACCCGCGTTAGGCGCGCCGAGGATCACGACGTTGATACCGTCGCGCAAACGCTCGCCGCGATTATTGTCGTGCAATCCTTCTCGGATAATCGTTTGCAGCGATACGATTTCATCTTCTAATTGCGCAAGTACAGCATCGGGAATTTCTTCGTCGGGAAAATCGATATAGGCTTCCAGATGCGCGAGCGATTTGATAATGCGGGTGCGCAAATCCTCGTAAAACACGCTGAGTTCGCCTTGCATCTGCCGCATGGCCTGGGATTTTTGTTCGGTGGTTTCGGCATCGATTAAATCAGCGAGGCCTTCGGCTTCCATCAAATCCATCTTGCCATTTATGAAAGCGCGGCGGGTGAATTCACCGGGCTCGGCCGGACGCAAACCATCCATCGCGCCCAAAATACCAAGCATCTGGCGAATAACGGCCAGACTCCCATGAAGTTGCAATTCGACGACGTCTTCGCTGGTGAAGCTATGCGGTGCCTGAAAATACAGCCCCAAACCCCGATCGATAATTAATTTGGATTCTGGATCATGGAACGAAACAAAATGCGCATGGCGCGGTGTGATGTCGGTAAGGCGCGTCAATTGTTTGAGCGCCGCCAGCGCGTGCGATCCCGACAGGCGCAGCACAGAGACGCCGGATTTACCCGGCGGTGTGGCAAGCGCGAAGATGGTATCGGCACTGGACATAAACCCCATAGTTGTCATCCTCGGGCCAAAATTATTTTGTATCCGAGGATCTGTTAGACTACGTATACATCTATCCAATAGATCCTCGGGTCAAGCCCGAGAATGACAAGAAAAGAGGACACTATGGCGCAAGTGATACGCATACACGAAACCGGCGGGCCGGAGGTGCTGAGGATCGAGGATATGGATCCGACGCCGCCGGGCGATCACGAGGTGCTGATCCGCCAGCACGCGATAGGCGTCAATTTCATCGATATTTACCACCGTACCGGCCTGTATAAGCTGCTTAGTTATCCAATAGGCCTGGGACTCGAAGCGGCGGGCGTTATCGAGCAGGCAGGGAAGGCGGTGACGGGGTTTAAGCCCGGCGACCGCGTAGCTTATGTAGGTGGGCCGGTCGGCGCCTATGCCGTGTATCGCACGATACCGGCCAAGCATGTAGTCGCGTTGCCCGACGGCGTGTCCTTCGATCAGGCCGCGGCGGGAATGCTCAAAGGCATCACAGCGCATTTCCTGCTCACCCATATCTACAAAGTGGCCCCTGGCGACACGATAGTCATTCACGCGGCGGCAGGCGGGGTAGGGCTGCTCGTGTGCCAGATGGCCAAGCAGATCGGCGCAACGGTGATCGGCACGGTGAGCACCGAAGAAAAAGCCGAACTCGCGCGCGCCAACGGCTGCGATCATCCCATTCTCTACACTCGAGACGACATCGTCGCCAAAGTGCGCGAAATCACGCAAGGGCAGGGGGCAGACGTCGTCTATGACTCGGTCGGGCAAAGCACCTACATGCAATCGCTCGACTGCCTGAAGCGGTTTGGCATGCTGGTCTGTTTCGGCCAGTCGTCGGGCCCGATTCCGCCGTTCGATATTTCGCTGCTGGCGCAGAAAGGCTCGCTCTATCTCTGTCGGCCGTCGCTTATGCATTATATTGAAGATACCGAGCGTTATGCCACAAGCGCCGCCACATTATTTAACCTTATGGAAAAAAACATTATTTCCGTTCGCATCGGCGGAACTTATCCGCTGGAAAATGTCAAGCAGGCACATATCGACCTGGAATCGCGCAAGACTACCGGGGCGCTGGTGTTGACGGTTTGATGACAAATCCCCTCTCCCTTCCAGGGAGAGGGTTAGGGTGAGGGTTCCATCCACGCGGCACCAACCCTCATCCCGGCCTTCTCCCTGGAAGGGAGAAGGAGATTATGCTGTTTTAATGTAAGCCGCCTTTATCAGGGCTTTCGTATACTCATGCTGCGGATTGTCGAAAATCCGCGCGCTGTCACCTTGCTCGACAATTTCGCCGTTCTTCATCACGATAATATGATGGGCGATGGTTTTGACGACGCGTAGGTCGTGGCTGATGAACATATAGCTCAACCCATATTTTCGCTGCAGATCCTTAAGCAAATCGAGAATTTGCGATTGCACCGATAAATCCAGCGCCGAAGTCGGCTCATCGAGCACGACGAAACGCGGGCGCAGCACCATCGCGCGCGCAATGGAGATGCGCTGGCGCTGGCCGCCGCTGAATTCGTGGGGATAGCGCTCCTTGATATCGGCGGGCAGGCCGACATCTTTTAAGATAGCATCAATCTCCTGAGTGCGTTGCACCTCGCTCTTTTCAGGGAAATGCACAAGCAAACCTTCCTCAATAATCTGGCGGATATTCATGCGCGGGTTCAGGCTGGAGTAGGGGTCCTGAAACACCGGCTGCATCTGTTTGCGTAAGGGTTTCAGCGCCTTTGTTTTCAGCCCCTGAATATCCTTTCCAAGGAATACGATCCGCCCCTGGCTTTGGATAAGGCGCAACAGCGCAAACCCGAGCGTCGTTTTTCCCGACCCCGATTCACCAACTATGCCCAGAGCCATTCCTTCCGGTATCGTAATCGATACGTCATTTACTGCCTTTACATACGAAGTCGCGCGACCGAAAAAGTCTTTTTTAAGCGGAAAATAAACTTTCAGATTATCTGATTTTATCAATTCTCTCATTTCAGTTGGCAAGGGCAGGGGGCTTCCTTTCGGTTCGGATGCTAAAAGATGTTTAGTATACGGATGCTTAGGGCTTAAAAAAACTTCGGCGACTTTTCCCTGCTCCACAATCTCCCCCTTTGACATCACCGCCACGCGGTCGGCCAGACGGCGGACGATGGTCAGATCATGGGTGATAAACATGATCGCCATGTTGAGTTCTTTCTGCAGCTCCTTAAGTAGTGCCAAAATTTTTGCCTGAATGGTGACATCCACCGCCGTCGTCGGCTCATCGGC
>Ga0206906_1101_pt1 | contig 14329 bp, 11 predicted proteins | sample Alteio_BWOrgHeat_79_FD_152935 | JGI IMG/M metagenome (GOLD analysis project Ga0206906, IMG submission 152935) | Enriched cells from forest soil in Barre Woods Harvard Forest LTER site, Petersham, Massachusetts, United States -... | ecosystem: Environmental > Terrestrial > Soil > Temperate forest >...
ATGCGAACTCGACCGCCTGCTCGACATCCGCAAAGACATCAATTTCGAAGCCGAAGCCATCGCTGGCAAAGACAAAAAACCGTCCTACAAAGTTTCGGTCAACGATTTCATCATCAAAGCCGTATCGCTTGCGCTCAAAAAAGTGCCGACCGCGAATGCGTCTTGGACGGACGAAGCGATTCTGCAATATAACAACGTCGACATCTCTGTTGCAGTAGCCATTGATGGTGGACTCATCACACCAATCGTCAAAAACGCCGACCAGAAAAGCGTCATCACCATTTCCAACGAAATGAAAGACCTGGCCGCGCGCGCCCGCGCCGGTAAGCTAGCACCCGAAGAATTCCAGGGCGGCGGTTTCAGCATTTCCAACCTCGGCATGTACGGCGTGAAGAATTTTGCGGCTATCGTGAATCCGCCGCAAGGCTGCATCATGGCTGTCGGCGCTGGTGAAGACCGCGTCGTCGTTCGTCAGAAAGAAATGGTCGTGCGCAACATCGTCGACATCACGCTGTCGGTTGACCATCGCGTAGTGGATGGTGCTATCGGCGCAGAATTCCTCCAGGCCTTCAAGCACTATATCGAAAGCCCGGCTTTGCTGCTTTTATAATTTTTGAGGAGTATCGCTCATGAAGTTTTCGCGTTTTTTTATTCTAATTGCCGCTGCACTATTCGTTGCCACTCCAGCCATAGCGCGTGATCAGGCGCCGGATGCGCCCAAAGCTAGCGCTCCTGATGTAGCTCTAGCCCTTACCCAATGGAAAGCGGCGGTTGAAGGAAATTCGCTCGATGACATCATGAAGCTATACGATCGGCATGCGATTGTGATTTCTACTTTTGCTCAAGAACCAATGACCGCACGCGAGCAGATTGCCGGTTATTTTAAAAAGGTAATCGCCAATCCCGATGTAAAAATCGATATTCAGAATTCGCATCCGCGTGCGTTCGGAAATGTTGCCGTAAGCAGTGGCACCTATAATCTGAGTTATACGCAGGAGGTCGAAACCATTTCCATTCCGGCGCGTTTTACATTCGTCTATCTGCTCGAAGGCGGAAAATGGCTGATCGTCGAACAGCATTCGTCGCGCGTACCGCTGCCTGATGCAGATAAATAACCAGTTTAGGATAGGATATGACCGAGACAAATTTTGATGTAGTAATTATCGGCGGTGGCCCCGGGGGGTATGTAACCGCAATCCGGGCTTCGCAGTTGGGTATGAAAGTGGCGCTGGTCGAGCGAGAGCATATGGGGGGTATATGCCTCAACTGGGGATGTATTCCAACCAAAGCGCTATTGCGTTCTTCGGAGATCCATCACCTGATGCATAACCTCGATGCGTATGGGATCAGTGCTAAAGAAATAAAATTCGATTTGGCCAAAGTCGTAGCGCGTTCGCGCAATGTTGCCGGGCAGCTCTCCAAGGGCGTCTCCGGGCTCATGAAGAAAAATAAAGTGACGGTGTTCGATGGACATGGAAAACTGGCCGGCAAGGGCAAGGTTTCAGTGGAAAAAGACGGCAAGAAAATTAGCGAGCTTGCCGCCAAACATATCATTCTCGCCACCGGCGCGCGCGCGCGTACCCTGCCGGGGTTAGAGCCGGACGGCAAATTAGTGTGGACCTATAAAGAAGCCATGGTGCCAACTTCCATGCCGAAATCGCTGCTCATCGTCGGCAGCGGAGCTATTGGCATTGAGTTTGCGAGTTTCTACCGTTCTATGGGAGCGGAAGTGACGGTAGTCGAAGTGATGGATCGCATTTTGCCCGTTGAAGACGAGGAAATTTCTAAGCTTGCGCAGAAGTCGTTTGAAAAGCAGGGCATGAAAATCCACACCTCCACGAACGTCAAAGCGCTCAAAAAAGATAAAGACAGTGTCACCGTTACACTTGAAGCTGCAGGAAAAATCAGCGAAGTCAAAGTGGATCGCGTGATACTGGCGGTGGGTATTGTCGGTAATGTCGAAAATCTTGGCCTTGAAGGCACGAAAGTCAAAGTTGATAAAACGCATGTGGTCGTCAATCAGTGGAGCGCCACGGATGAGCCGGGGGTATATGCCATCGGCGATTTAACCGGCCCACCATGGCTTGCGCATAAGGCAAGCCATGAAGGCGTCATTTGCATCGAAAAAATCGCCGGTCAGAAAGACGTCCATCCGCTCAATGTCAAAAATATTCCCGGTTGTACTTATTCATACCCTCAGGTGGCATCTGTCGGCATGACGGAAAAAGCGGCGAAGGAAAAAGGCTTTACGGTAAAGGTCGGCCGTTTCCAATTCATTGGCAACGGCAAGGCGATTGCTCTCGGTGAACCTGAGGGGCTCATCAAAACGATTTTCGATGCCAAAACCGGCGAGTTGCTGGGCGCGCATATGATCGGTGCAGAAGTAACCGAAATGATTCAGGGCTATGCCATTGCGCGGCAAATGGAAGGCACCGAACTTGATTTGATGCATACGGTTTTCCCGCATCCGACGTTATCGGAAATGATGCACGAGTCGGTTTTGGATGCGTATGGAAAAGTCATTCACATGTAAATTTTCCCATCGCCTAAAATGGAGCGGCTTCACGCTGCTCGAGATGAGCATTGTGCTGGTCATCATTTCGGTGGTGGCTTCGGGCGCGATGGTCGTGTTTGCTAACTCGCTTGCCGTCCGTCAGGTGAATGATACCAAAGCCAAACTCGCCGCAATTCAGACTGCTTTATACGATTATCGCGTCGCCAACGACCGCCTTCCTTGTCCGACCGACGCGACGCTGGCGCTTACCGATATCAATTTCGGCTTGGAGATTGCGGGGCCTGGAAATTGCGGGGGCACATCGCCGGGCGTGAATGCCAATCAATCTACAGCTTCCGTCACCGGAAATACAACCAGCGGATCGGCGACTGTTACGAGTCTGTCTAGCACTACTGGCCTAAGTCAGGGCATGGGTGTTACGGGAGCCGGCATACCCGCCGGGGATATCATTGCATCCATAAGCGGAACCCAAATTACCCTCACCCCGTATACGGCAAGCGCCACAGCTTCGGGCGTAACGCTCACCTTCGCGCAGACCGTGGAAGGTATGGTGCCGGTGCGCACGCTCAAGCTTCCTGACGATGATGCGTTTGACGGTTGGGGGAGGCGCATTATGTACGCCGTATCTAAAGACATGACACAGACAGGCGCCTTCACCATTTTCCCCGCGAGCGACACCACCATGCGGATGACGATGCTTAATCCCGCAGGCGAATTTACATCGGCACCTGATACTACCTATGCGGCTTATGTGTTAATCAGTTTTGGACCCGATGGGCATGGGGGGTATTCGCGAAGCGGGAGCACAACACGACTTAGCTCTGGTTCCCAAAATACGGATGAGAAACAGAACTGCGACTGCGATTCCAATGCAGTAACAACGGGACTAAACGGTGTATTCATACAAAAAGATCCGACGCTGAATTCTACTAACCGTGCGGATACGTTTGATGACATCGTCGCCTATGCCACGCGCGCGAATCTGGCGCTTCAGTCTACTATGTATTGGGGCGCAGTGGGCAATAGCAGCGGCGTATTGTGCCCGCAAAACACCCTGTCTTGCACTACGGTCGGCGCAATAAAAAGCTGCACCTGCGATCAATAGTTCGCTAATTTGCTTTTGATAAAGGCTTTCGCTTTCTCAATCTGCATCACATTCCCGATGCGCCGGTCAAGAAAAGCCCAGCTATTTTCATATCCCGGACTTTTATCGTCAAGCCAGTAGAGCAGGGTAGACGAATACACGCCGGCCAGCAAAAGCCGTTTAGTATAAAAATTGAAATCGGTGGAGGTATCGCCCACTTCGCGCCAGATGGTATCAACGGTGTCATAGAGATGGCGCAATGATTTCGTGCAGTTAAACGGCAATGCCATGAGCGCCATTATTTTTCGCACCGCCTCGCGATCCGGTTCCATGATTTCAAGTTTAAGCTGGACCGCAGTGGCGATACGCGTGCGGATCTTCATGGTCTCCAAATGGTACCCGTGCAGGGTATTAACCAGCGCATCATTATAACTGCGCATCAACGTTTCCGCCGCATCCACTGCGCCACCGGGAAATACGCGTATGGCATCGGTACGCTTGTAACCAGCCGCAACCGCGGCTTTATTCAATGTCTGCTGATTCCAGCCCTCGAAGGGCGCCAGTGGCAAAGCCTGGGCAAGAATATCGGCGGCAGCTTTTTGCTTATCCATGGGGGCGCCTTTAGTGGACGGCTTGGTACAATTGGTAAGGCTGTTTGGTGCTGGCGGAGCGGATGCATTCTCTTGGCAATTCGATAGTAATCATTGTGCCTTCGGATGCTTTGCTGGTGACACTGACCTGACCGCCATGCAACGCTACAAATTCGCGGGTTAGCGCCAGTCCGAGGCCTATGCTGCGATTGTCACTGACAGTGGTCCAGCAATTATCTTCCTGCAGTGCAACGACAATAGCGCCGAGTTTATCTTCGGGAATGCCAGCACCGGTATCGCGCACGCGGATTTCAAGGCCGTGCGGGGAGGGTGCCGCTTCAAGCGTAATGATCGTGCCGGGCTGGCTGAATTTAATGGCGTTGGCGACGAGATGACCCAATATATGCTGTAACTTCAGGCGATCGACATAGAGCAACAAATCTTTTTGCGCCGGTGCGACGTTGAGCGATACTTTGGCGGCATTGGCGTGGTGTCCTTGCGCTTCCGTGACCAGCCGCAAAATATCGCCGGCATAGACTTCTTCTTTGGTAAGCGTTACGCGGCCGGCGTCAATGTTGGCGATTTCAAGCAAATCCTCGATTTTGGCGAGCAGGTCGAATCCGCTTTCCTGAATGTGCCGGATATACTCCATATATTGCGGATTATCGACATGCCCGAAAATGCCGCTTTCGATAATTTGCGAAAACCCGATAACGGCATTGAGCGGCGTACGCAGCTCATGGCTCATATTGGCGAGGAATTCCGAGCGTGAGCGCAAAGCTAGCTCGGCTTCAAGGCGCGCTTTCTGTAGTGTGTTTTGCGTCACCATATTATCATTGATGTTTTCGATGACGCACACATGTTCGCCTTGTTCGCCTTCGCGCTTGGGATGAATCAGGAACAAATACCAGTACCATTTTTTATCGGCGTGCTGCAATTTGCAGCGTAGCTGTTGCGGCTTTTTATCCGCTGTCGGTGCGTTCAGGATTTCGTGCAGGCGCGTGTGATAATCGCGATGAATAATATCGTATAAATTATTTCCCAGTTGCGCCGCGTATGGATGGCCAGTGATGGTTTCAAAGTTTTTTGAAAGATAGGTGCAGCCTTTATCGGCATTCATCAGGCATAAAATGTGGCTGCCGTATTCGGAGAGATAATCGTATTTTTCCTGGGGGGAGAGGCTATCGTTGAAGGAAGAGGCAGCTTTGGGCGACGTCGTTGACGTTTTTGACTTGGAAAAAACTTTTTTCAATCCTAACACCCTGTATTCTCTCCATTTTTCCTAATTATCCACAGGAAATGACGCCGTTGGATAAAAATTAGCTAAAATTTTATCCATTGTTTACAGAAAATTCATTATTGCTGCACTAACTATATGTAGTATCGTTGAGGATACTTATTAGAAAACTTAGTGGTGTTGCTTAAATACAACAAATTGGATTGTTTTAACCCAAAAGGGCGTTAAGTTTGCCGGCGGCGTCGAGCGCATACAAATCATCGCAACCGCCTACATGTTTTCCATCAATAAAAATCTGTGGGACGGTTTTGCGTCCGCCGGATTTTTCAATCATTTCTTTTTGCAATTTCTCATCGTGCGTGATGTCGATCTCAGTAAATTGATCAATGCCTTTGCGTTTGAATAAATTCTTCGCTTTGTTGCAATAAGGGCAATAATCTTTGGTATAAAGCGTAACAGTTGGCATACGGAGATCTCCTTTTGGCTTCCCCTATTATATAGGACATTTTTCCAATTCGCCAAGTGCCCATATCGCCATATCCTTGACCAAAAACTTTTCATCCTCGAGTAGCGGCGTAATGGTCGGGATCAATGAAGGATCGCTGCTATTGCCGATGGCGACCAGAACATTACGCACAAAACGCTCGCGCCCCAGCCGCTTGACGGGTGATTTAGAAAACATACTTCTAAACGCAGCGTCATCGAGCTGCACAAGATCTTTCAGTAACGGCGACTCCAGCGATTTGCGCGGGTGATACGCCATATCTTTTGTGGCTTGCGCGAATTTATTCCACGGGCACACAGCCAAGCAATCGTCGCAGCCGTAAATGCGGTTGCCGATAGCTTTGCGGAATTCCAGCGGAATCTGTCCTTTATGTTCAATCGTGAGATAGGCTATGCATTTGCGTGCATCGAGCTTGCCGCTTGCCGTAAAAGCCTGCGTGGGGCAAATATCCAGGCATTTGCTGCAACTACCGCAATGATTTTTATATACCCTCTCCCCTTGTGGGAGAGGGTTAGGGAGAGGGGGTCTCGTATTTAAAGCATTAGGTGAAGATACCTCCTCTCCCCGGCCCTCTCCCACAAGGGGAGAGGGGGAAGAAATTGCGAGCGTCGTGAAAATGGTTCCAAGAAACAGCCATGAACCGAATTCTCGGCTTACCAGGCAAGTGTGCTTGCCTTGCCAACCGATACCTGCCTGCTCGGCCAGCGGCTTTTCCATCACCGGCGCGGTATCAACGAATATTTTGACCTCGCATTCGTAAGTTTGTGCCAGCCAGCCTGCTAATTGTTTCAGGCGCTTTTTCATCACGTCGTGATAATCTTCGTTCAGCGCATATGCAGAAATGATGCCCTGATCGGTATGTTGTAATTTTTCCATGGGATCAAAGGCAGGCCCATAATTATGACCTACCATGATGATGGATTGCACTTCCGGCCAGAGCGTTTTGGGACTCGCGCGGCGATCGGCTTTATCTTCCATCCACTCCATATCGCCATGATAACCGCCGGCGATGAATTCATGTAAGCCCGCTTGCGTTAGGGTAGAAAGAGCAGGGGTAGCAAAGCCTACGGTATCGAAACCTACTTCCTTAGCTTTCGCCGCGATACGCTCTTTTATGTCAGGCATCTAAAAGTCAGGATCCTCATAATACACCGGCGGGCGCACGCCGCGAACGCGCTCGCTTAAAATGCAACGCATGGACGGGCGCGATTTAAGCAGCGCGTACCAGGTGTGAGCGCCGGGATTATATTCCCAGGGCACATCTCCCAGATAATCCAGCGCCGATAAATGCGAAGCGGCGGCGATGTCGGCGAGGGTCAAATTCTCTCCGGCGAGGAAATAACGTTCGCGCGCGAGATAGCCGACATAATCGAGGTGATAAAGCATCTGGCTTGTGCCCTGCCGGATCATAGCGGAATTAGGCTGTCCGCCACCCAGGTAATTTTTAAATACCTTCTCGAATAAAATATTCTTCGTCACTTCGTAATCGAATTTATGGTCGAACCAATCCACCAGGCGCCGCACTTCCGCGCGTTCAGCCAGTGTTGTGCCAAGCAGTGTGATTTGCGGATAGGCTTCTTCCAGGTATTCGCAAATGGCGTAGGCACCGGAAACCACCGTGCCATCATCTTCCACTAGTATTGGTAATTCTCCTGCTGGGTTCAGCGCGAAAAGATCAAGCTTTCTGTCCCAAGGATTTTCGCATACCAGCTCGAAATCAATCCCTTTTTCCTTCATCACCATGCGCACCTTGCGGCAAAACGGCGAAAGATTGGTGTGATAGAGCATTCTCATGCGCGCTTCTCCTTGGCGGGAACGGCATCCGATAAAGGATATTCGAGGCGGCTGATCATTTCGTTCGGACAAATCTGCCAGAATTTCGGCAATTCCCATTCCCAGCCGGAGAGAATATTTTCAGCGCGTAAGGAAGAGGTTTCGGCAAAATGCTCACTGAGCAAGGTGCGCAAAACCTGCTCCCAATGTTTTGAGTGAACGCGCTGGTACGTTATCGTATCGCTATTGACGCGCGCTTCAAAGCGATTGTCGCAATCATACACGAAGGCCATGCCGCCCGTCATACCGGCGGCGAAATTATATCCGACATCGCCGAGAATGACGCAAATGCCGCCCGTCATGTATTCACAGCCGTTACTCCCGCAACCTTCAATCACCGTAAGCGCACCGGAATTGCGCACGGCAAATCGTTCACCCGCCTGACCGGAAGCGAATAATTTCCCCGATGTCGCCCCGTAAAGCACGGTGTTGCCGATAATGGTGTTTTCGTGCGGAATTAGCGTGCTTGACGGGCGCGGCGATATGACGATCGTGCCGCCGGACAGGCCTTTGCCGACATAATCGTTGGCATCGCCGTAAAGCTGGATTTTGAGGCCGCGCACAGCGAATGCTCCAAGCGATTGCCCCGCCGAACCGCGCAGCCGCAACGTAATATGATCGGGCTGCAGCTCAGACGTATTGAAACGCCGCGTCATCATCGACGAAAGCCTTGTACCCACCGCCCGCATGGTATTGCGCACCGTGTAAGCCAGCTGAATTTTTTCGCCGCGCTCCAGAGCGCTACGCGCATCCTTGAGCATTTGCGCATCGAGGCTATCGGGCACTTCGTTGCGTTTTTTAAGCGAAAAATAACGCGCGTTGCTGCCGGCGTCGGCTTGCGCCAGCAGGTTATTGAGATCGAGATCGACGAGATCTTCGCTGCCGCGGCTGACTTGTTGGAGCAGGTCGGAGCGGCCGATAATATCGTCGAGTCGCGTGAAGCCAAGCGATGCTAAAATTTCACGCGCTTCTTCGGCGACGAAGCTGAAGAGGTTGATGACCTTTTCCACGGAACCGTCAAATTTTGCCCGAAGCGCCGGGTCTTGCGTTGTGATGCCGACGGGACAGGTATTGCTGTGGCATTGGCGAACCATCAGGCAGCCCATGGCGACGAGCGACGCAGTGCCGAGCGCATATTCCTCGGCACCGAGCATGGCGGCGATGACGATATCACGGCCGGTTTTTAGTCCGCCGTCCGTTTGCAGTTTCACGCGGTGGCGCATGCGATTGAGCGTGAGCACCTGATTAGCTTCGGCCAGCCCTAATTCCCATGGTATGCCCGCATGCTTGATACTCGACCAGGCGCTGGCGCCCGTGCCGCCGCTATGTCCGGCGATGACGATTTTATCGGCCAAGGCTTTGGCTACACCGCTGGCGATCGTGCCGATGCCGGATTGCGATACCAATTTTACCGACACGATGGCATCGGGATTGATTTGCTTGAGGTCGTAAATAAGCTGCGCCAGATCTTCGATCGAATAAATATCATGGTGCGGCGGCGGCGAAATCAGCATGACGCCTTCGGTGGCGTGGCGCAGCCGCGCAATTTCCGCCGTGACCTTAAATCCTGGCAGCTGTCCGCCTTCACCGGGTTTGGCGCCTTGCGCTACTTTAATTTGAATCTCTGCCGCGCTATTCAAATATTCCGCCGTGACGCCAAAACGCGCCGAAGCCACCTGCTTGATCGTCGAATTGGCATTGTCGCCGTTGGGCAGTGGCTTGTAACGCTCCGGCCCTTCGCCGCCTTCACCGGAATTGCTTGCCGCGCCGATGCGGTTCATCGCAATGGCGAGCGTCCGGTGCGCTTCCGGCGACAATGCGCCAAGCGACATAGCCGGTGCCACAAAACGCTTACGGATTTCCGTGATGGATTCCACCTGGTCGATGGGAACAGGTGCATGCGGTGATGCGAATCCAAGCAAATCGCGTATATGGAGCGGGGGTAGGGTATGTACGGTGTCGGAGTATTGCTTATAAAGCTTATAGGTGCCCGACGCAACGGCGCTCTGCAATAGATGAATCTGCGGCCCGTCCCAGGCATGTCGTTCTTCTTTCGCGCGCAGGCGGTAAAATCCGCCGACAGGCAGGGGTTCGACATTATCGCCGGTATTAGCGAAAGCTTTTTCATGCAATACCAGCATACGTTTTTCGATACCGTTTAAGCCGATGCCGGAGATGCGCGACGGCAGGCCGGGGAAAAATTCGGCAACGAGTGCGCGCGATAGACCGATGGCTTCGAAATTCAATCCGCCGCGATAGGCGCTGATGATGGAGATACCCATTTTTGACATGATTTTAAGCAATCCCTGGCCCATGGCTTCGCGGTAATTATTTATAACGTCGGCAAGTTTCTTTTTGCCGAACAGCCCGCGCTTATGGCGATCGATGAGTATTTCTTCCGCCAGATACGGGTTGACCACCGTCGCGCCTGCGCCGATCAGCACGGCGCAGCAATGCACTTCAATACACTCGGAAGTGCGCACCAGGATGGACGCTTTTTTACGCAGCTTGTTTTTAACCAGATGGCTTTGTACTGCCGACACCGCCAGAATCATCGGGATGGCGGCATGACGCTCGTCCATGCGCTCGTCGGTTAGCACCACATAGGTTTTCCCCGCCAGCATGGCGGCTTCGGCCTGTTGTACGATGCGATCAAGGCCTTTGCGCAAAGCGTTGCCGTCTTCGCTGACATCGAACAACGTATCGATCTCGGTGATGCGGTGCGCAAAATGTTGCTTGATGGTATCGAGCTCGTGCGTGAGAAGCACCGGCGTGTCCACGAGCAGAATCTGGTTGTGCGAACGGTCGAGCGCCAGATAATTGCCGTCATTGCCGAAACGCGTGAACAGGCTCATGACGCGGCGCTCGCGCAAAGAGTCAATCGGCGGATTGGTGACTTGCGAAAAATTTTGGCGGAAGAAATGATGGAATCCGCGCTGTTTTTCCGAAAGCACTGCCATCGGCGTATCATCCCCCATGGAGCCGACGGCTTCTTTGCCGTCGTTTGCCATCGGGTGCAAAATGGCTTCTATTTCCTCATACGTGACGCCTGTGGCATGTTGTAATCGTTGCAGCCGAATTGGATCGATCTGGCTGCTGGATGCATGAATTTCCGGCAGGATTTTTTTGAGATTGATAACATTATTGCTCCAGTCCTTATACGAATGCTGGCTGGCGAGAAGATCTTTGAGTTCCTTATCGCGATAAAGTTTTCCTGCCTGCAAATCGACACCGAGAATATCGCCCGGCCCCAGTCGTCCGCGTTCGATGATGGAGGCATCGGGAATGTTCACCATCCCCGACTCGGAGCATACGATGATAAGTCCGTTCTTGGTGATACTGTAACGCATAGGGCGCAGACCGTTGCGATCCATGCCGGCGATGATCCATTTTCCATCGGTGGCAGCGATTGCTGCCGGGCCGTCCCACTGCTCGGAAATGCTGTTGAGGCTGCTGAACATTTCTTTGTGTTCTAAAGGCATGTCGGACGTTCGGCTCCATGCCGGCGGGATCAATATCAGTTTCGTCAGGGGCAGGGGCCGTCCGGCGCGCGTGAGAATTTCCACGACTGAATCGAGCGCCCCGGTATCCGATGTATTGTCGGGAATCACCGGCACGATATCCTGTTCGAAGCCGTTGAATGCTTCGCAGTGAAACGTCGCCTCATGGCTGCGCATGAAATTGATATTGCCCTTAAGCGTATTGATTTCACCGTTATGCGCGATCATGCGGAAAGGCTGTGCCAAATGCCAGGCGGGTGCAGTGTTAGTGGAGAAGCGCTGGTGGAAAACCGCGTAAGAAGAAATGAAACGCTCATCGAGTAGATCGGGATAAAACGCTGTCAGTTGTTCGGCTTTAAACAGGCCTTTGTAAATAACCGAACGGCTTGAGAGCGAACATATATAAAAATCATTGATGGCGCGGCTGCGCACAGCGTTTTCGATGCGCTTGCGGATGAAATAAAGTTCCAGCTCGAAACGCGCTTCATCGACATCGCTTTTTCCGGCGATCAGGATTTGCTCGATTTCAGGCCGCGAATCGTTGGCGATTTCACCGATCACGTCGGCTTTTACCGGCACTTGTCGCCAGCCGTATATACGGTAACCCAGTTTGAGTATTTCGCTTTCGACGATGGCGCGGCAGGTTTCCTGCGAGCTAAAATTTTTCTTAGGTAGAAACATCATGCCGACGGCTAGCTTGTCGCCGATGACCTTCTGGCCGGTGCGCTCGATATGGCTTTTAAAGAAATCAAAAGGAATCTCAATGTTGATGCCAGCGCCGTCGCCGGTCTTGCCGTCGGCGTCCACGGCGCCACGGTGATACACGGCTTTTAGCGCTTCGATACCCGATTCAACGATACTCCGGCGGGGTTTGCCGTCAATAGCCGCAATGAACCCGACACCGCAGGCGTCATGCTCGCTATCGGGCGTATATAAACCATGCTCCGCTAGTGCCGTTGCCCGTTTATTCCAATCTTCATCCCACGACCAGACCATTACTGTCCTCCGCGCAGGCATTTGGTGGGGCCCGTCAACACATCGTCGGGCATGAACACCAGCGCATAGGCGGTGTTGGGATCGCGCCAGTATTTTTTGAGCAGCTGCAGGCGTGTCGCATCCGTATTGTTGCAGGCAGGGTTATGCTGGTCGTACTCCTGATCCGGGGGCAGTATATCCCCTCCTGATTGGATACAAACCAATGCTTCATTCATGACCTGTTTTACATCACTCGGCAATTGCTGAAATTGCAAGCAAACCTGCTCCTTCTGCTGTTTGACGCAAGCTGCAAGATTCGCATAGCGCGGATCGCTGGCGATGCCCGGCGTGAAATTGCGGTCGCAATAACCATCCATGAAATTCGTTGAAGCTGTCGCAGTAGCGCCATTCGGCAGCAGCGGCGTCGGATATTGCCCCGGCATCTGATTATTCTGATTGCCGTAAGGCTGAGTATTGCTGTGCGAAATATCCGGCTGGCGCGCAGTTTCCGCCGGTGAGAGCGAATAGTCGGGAATCTGCGTCGCGTAAGCGGTGCCTGCAAGAAATGCCATCGTAAGTGAGTATAAAACCGGGCGCATCATGCCGCCTTCTTTCCGCGTTGCGCAGCCATCATATGCGCATGCATGGCCTCCGCCGCGTCACGGCCATCACGGATGGCCCAGACGACGAGGCTGGCGCCGCGCACGATGTCGCCGGCGGCATATACCCCCGGGAGGGATGTCATGAAGGTTTTTGAATCGATATCCAATGTGCCGTATTTAGTGAGTTTCAGTTCCGGTGCATTAAACATCGTCGGTAAATCTTCGGCATCGAAACCGAGCGCTTTGATTGCCATATCGCAGGCAAGCGGGAAGGTTTCGCCATCGACTGGAACTACCGATTGGCGGCCGCTCATATCGTGCGTGGTCAGGCGCATGCGCTGTACTAGAATCTGGCTCACGGCTTTTTTACCGGCAAAGGCTTTGGGGGCGCAGAGCCAGACAAATTGCACGCCTTCTTCTTCAGCGTTTTTTACCTCGCGGGCGCTGCCAGGCATATTGGCGCGGTCGCGGCGATATAGGCAGGTGACTTTTTTCGCGCCTTGGCGAACGGCGGTGCGTACGCAGTCCATGGCAGTGTCGCCGCCCCCGATGATGACGACTTCCTTGCCTTCGGCGTTCATTACACCACTATCGAATTCCCCGACCTTGTCGCCGAGGCCTTTGCGATTGCTGGCGGTCAAGTATGTGAGGCCTTGCACGATACCGCCCAGGCTGTAGTCGGGAATTTCGATTTCGCGCGATTTATACACGCCGGTAGCGATTAAAATGGCGGCATGTTTTTCGTGCAATTCCGCCCAATCGGTAATATCTTTGTTCAAATGAAAATGAATGCCGCCGTCTTTGAGTAGCTTATAGCGGCGCAGCACCACTTCTTTTTCCAGCTTGAAATTCGGAATGCCGTACATGAGTAATCCGCCGGCGCGATCGGAGCGATCGTAGACATGCACATCATGGCCTTTGCGCCGCAATATGTCGGCTGCCGCTAACCCAGCGGGGCCGGAGCCGATAATGCCTACTGAAAGACCGCTCTCCGATATACCCCCGATGGGTTTAACCCAGCCGCTGGCGAATGCCGTTTCGGTGATATATTTTTCAACCGATCCAATCGTGACCGATCCGAAACCTTTTTCAATGACACAATTGCCTTCGCATAAGCGGTCTTGCGGGCAGATGCGGCCGCAGATTTCGGGAAACGTGTTGGTGGCGCTCGACATGGCGTAGGCTTCTTCGAGGCGGCCTTCTGCTGTGAGCTTGAGCCAATCGGGAATATTATTTTGCAACGGGCAATGAATCTGACAGAAGGGGATGCCGCACTGTGAGCAACGTTCTGCCTGTACTGCCGCTTCTGCAGGATCAAAAGGGGCGTAAATTTCATCGAAATCTTTTTTGCGTTTGGCTGCCGCTTTTACGTCCGGGTAATGTTGCTCCGTGTCCGTAAATTTAAGCATTGTCAGGCCGCCTTTTTGTGAAAACGCGCCAGATACTGCGGCACGACCATATCGACCGCGGTGGGGATAATGCCAAGAT
>Ga0206906_1102_pt1 | contig 14323 bp, 9 predicted proteins | sample Alteio_BWOrgHeat_79_FD_152935 | JGI IMG/M metagenome (GOLD analysis project Ga0206906, IMG submission 152935) | Enriched cells from forest soil in Barre Woods Harvard Forest LTER site, Petersham, Massachusetts, United States -... | ecosystem: Environmental > Terrestrial > Soil > Temperate forest > O...
AAGCCATGCAAGACCGACTGCGCCGGATGGAATATCTTTCCCTGAAAATAAATGGGCAATAGACCTGGTATTACCACCCTGATCTTGGTAACTATTGGTAAATGAATTCAAAATATCATCCAATGTTGATCCTGTATATGGGTCTGGCGTAGTAAAAATATTCACGTCTCCAAGTGACATTGCAACATCGATTTCACTTTCATACACTGCTGATATAGCTGACATGCAGGTAGCTACAAAATTTGTGGCGTCAGGTGTCGAGCTACCCAGAAGGCTGTAACCATCATTATCGACATCACATGCGACAACACAGGTCTGAGAAACTGTCTGCGGAGACGCTGGTGCTTGCAAAGGAGAAATTTTTGGCTTGGACTGATCCTTCACTTGGTTTGGCGAATACTTCGATTCATCATCGGCTCCGCATTGAATGAATTTGGAAAAATCAGGAATTGCGCTTACCGGAGTAATAACTGAAGTGTATTTATCTCCCGAAGATGACGCTTCGATCATAAAATGTTCTACTCCGTCAAATCGAATAAATCCGGAGATATTTCCATTCGGCTGCGCAGCAATAAAAGCAAGCGTATTCGGGTTCCCTTTCACTGCGCCCCGGAAGGTCATTACAGTTGGCAGCGGTATGGAAATTCTCTCACCATTCTTCACAGAGAAAACTCTTGTATTCTCACCGATAACGGTAAATTCTGTAAGATCGAGATCAACACTTTGAGGAATTCCGGCAACTGGAGGCAATGGAACATTCTGTACAATGATATGCCATGACTTTAAGAGCGACGAAAGAGCAGCTTTATCAATAGATAAATACTTCAAATTCGTGGAAAGAGCAAGGTTTGATTTCGTTAGCGATCCTTCCTGGAAGAGCTTAATCGAAGTTTGCGCCCAAACGTGACCGGCTAAAAACTGGATACAGAGAATAATACAGGTAGTTCTCAGATATTTCGGGATTGAAGATTTTGTCATAGAATACTGGTAATGAATTAAGAATTAGCAAGAAGTAAACCAGATTTATTGGGAAAGTATTTCATGAAAATCGGACGCAGTAATTAAAGCCTATGAAAAGATTGAGTGCCGATTTTTTTTAAAAAATAATTCGAGTAAAAAAAGAGAACTATCCATTTCGAAAATGCGTAGTACAGAATGAGACGTCCGCCGCTTTAAGGACAACTGTGGAAAATGGTGCTACTCTCGCCTCGATATCTTGTTTCGGGGGATGGTTCCCATCCTAAGGTCCCGAGTGGGACCGCAACAGTAAAGTCCATGTCCAAGAAACGGCAGGCGTATTTCTGAATAGAAATAAAAAACCGGAGGGTAACACCGCCGGTTTTTTTTATTTCTCTTTACAACGACATTTATTAATCAAAATGTCATATTGTAATTTAACCGTACTCCTCGCGCAGGCTGTGGCAAAAAATCCTTGACGAAAGATAAATTATCGCGATATACTTTATTAAAAAGATTATCGCAATGCAGACTGATATTATGTACGATAGCCCCTTGGAAAAACCGCATCCCTGCACCAAGATTTACTATGCCGTAACCTGCTGTAGGCGTATCTCCATCACCAAGTTTATTCTGAGCAGACGCTAACCGCCATTCAAACATGGCGGCGTACATATTATCCTGATAACTCAGCCGTAATAAGCCGCGCATCGGCGGTGTCCTCGGAAGCGGCATGTTCGCTTTCGTATCTTCGGCATCGACATAATCTACGCTTGTTCGTAAGGCAAGATATTGGACAAGTTGGAAATTTGCACTTGCTTCAAAGCCGATTAGACTGGCAGTGGTCGCTGCAAAATGACGGTTCGCAAGCGTTCCTATTCCGGCTACTGTGGTCGAATCACCTGTCAGGAAAGGATAAATAAAATTATTGATCAAATTAATATAGGGAGTAAGCTCGAAGGATACATTGGTAAAGTTTCCCTTCAGTGAGGCTTCCAGACCAATTGCTGTCTCAGGAGTTAAACTTGAGTCCCCTTGAAAATAGGAAAAACTCGGCGCATCAAAACCATTCGCGAAAAGCTCCTGAACTGTAGGAGCACGAAATGAACGGGAAATGCTTAGCGAGCCGGTCATTTCCCTCGAAAGCTTCTGAATTAAACCAATCGATCCGGTGACAGCATTGGAAGTGCGCGTTTGATCGAAGCCAAGGAAAGCGGAATCCGTCGAATTCGATGCGTGAATTTGATTATTATCAAAGCGAAGTCCGGCTTGCAAACGAGTATTTTCTCCCGCAAAATATTCTTCGAAGATATAGGCGGCAAAACCTGTTGTTACGGAATTCGGACCTAAAGGCATTCCTCCACCGATCACGTAGTTTTCCGTATTGAACCAAAGCCCGACCGTACCCTGAAAGTTACCCATCTGCTGATGCTGAAATTGCAGCGTTGCATTGAACTCCTTCTTATGATGGTTATTCGCCACGTCATCATGAATTCCTGAGGAATCCTGTACCGTTGGAAATTCCGAATGCAAATAATCGACATAATTTGCATTGAGACGGATTTGTTTGATAAGTGAACCATCAACTGCAAACAAACTGCGAAACTCGAGACTCTTTTTGAATACCGTGATCCGGGAAGTGCCGGGTACTGCAACTAAAAAATTATCATTTGTCGGAACACCAGGAATGCCGTAGTTCATCTCATAATCTTTCGCACCGATTCCGATCATTCCAAAATCCCCTTGGTATGAATATCCTAAACCTACTTCCTGCGTATGATTAAATGTCTGCGGCATCCGGCTGAGATTAAACGGTACTCCGCTTGCAGGATCAACATACGTCCCGGTCGGGATATGAATATCCTGAGAATGAAGCCCACCACCTGAAATGCTGAATGCATGACCACTATTACTATACACTCCATTGAAGAATCCATTGTATTCATCGCTGACAGAATTTCCGGTAAGCGAGAGGGTGCCGGAAAAAGGATTTTCAGAAAAAGTCGGAATGGTATTCGTAATGACATTTACTAATCCACCAATTGCATTTGGTCCATATATGACGCTTGCCGGTCCGCGTACAATATCGATCCGAGAAACTTCCTCCGCTTCGATGGGAGTAGTATGCGCCGGATCAAACGTGGCGACATCACCGATTCGGAGCCCATTTTCTAAAACGAGCACTTCATTTTCCGATAATCCGCGAAGAATGGGACGGGTTTCGGCAGAGCCCATGTACCGGACATTGACACCCGGTAGATCAGAAATCTTTTCCGAAAAACTCGAGCCGGGGCTTTCACGTAATTCCTGAGTTGACTTCGATTCCGCCGATTGGTACTGATCGGCTGACGTTCCGGCATAAGGAGAAGCAGAGACGATAACCTCCTCCGCTTCTATCGCAGACTCGCGAAGAGCAAAGGAGGTCTCGACTGTGTTGTCGTTTACATGGACGACATTCGTGGCAGAGGCATAACCAATAATGCGAACGAATATCTTATATGCCCCATTAGGTACCGAACTAAACTCAAATTCGCCACTCGCATTAGTGCGTGTGCCTCTATCTAATTCTAAAATTCTGACTGTCGCTCCTGCAACAGGTTTGTCGCCGCTTTTCACAACGCCGTGGATATTCCCGGTTGCAGAATATGCAAGAAGTGGGGTGATTAAGAATAAGACTACAGCAATCACTAAATGCTTCATGGGTAGAAATAAATATATTTATGAAGGTATTACAACATGAATTCGGGAAGTAAATTGATGAGAAATTGATGAGAAATTACCTACCTGCCTATGGAAGTTCGGATACCGGGAAAGTACAACGAATCGTCGTTCCTTCGCCAATGACACTTCTACACTCAAGGGTGATACTAAGTCTGTCGGCGAATCGTTTTGCAATAGTCAGCCCAAGTCCTGTACCAGTCTGTGAACGGACATGGGAGTTATCAGCCCGCCAAAACCGGTCGAAAATGTGCTCGATCTGATCGGGAGTAATTCCTATACCCTGATCTACTATGGAAAGAATAGATTCTCCTGCATTTCCATGCTCTACAACGATGTGAATTTCCTTGCCGATATGAGTATATTGAATTGCATTTAAAATGATATTTGAGACTATTTTCTCAACTTCATCATACGGAAGTTGTAGTGTGGGGTCACTCGTTACTATTCTTTTAATCTCGATATTTTTTTCACTTGCAATGGGTTGTAACCTCTTTGATATTTCAGCAGTCAACTCGCTAAGTCGCCATGGTTCGATATTCATTCCAAGTGAGTATACCGCTGGCTGCTCGGCACGTGCAAGCGTAAGAAGATCCTCGACTATTTGAATGAGTCGTTGAACTTCTTCGAGATTACTTTCTATAGATTCTTTATCGAAGACAGACAGCATTTTTGTTCGAAGATCGACCTCCAACTCACCTTTTAATATTGTCAGCGGAGTGCGCAATTCATGTGCTGCGTCAGCTGTAAAATCGCGCAGCGCGGCAATGTTTCGATCTCGTGCGCTTAATATCTCGTTAATGACCGACGCCAGTTCGTTTATTTCCAATGTGCGGGTAGTGGTCGGAAGGATTTGTGTTGAGCCATCAGATTCTTGTTGCTTTATAGAGCGCGCAGAATCAACAAGAATTTTCAGAGGCTTGAGCGCTAACCGGGCAGTAAACAAGCCGATTAAAAAAGAAACAAGGACTCCTGTGATAAGTAAAATAAAATAAGTTTGCAGCAAATCGGCAAAAACTTCCTGGAAAGCAATTATATTGATCGCCGCATAAACTGTAAATAGTGTATTTGATCGGGCAAGAACTCGTACAGTTGCATTGCTTGTCCGTACATTAAGCGGGAGCTCGTTCTGAAAAAAAATCTGCGAATCAAGTAATGTTCTTATCCTGGCGGATCCGAACGATTGCAAAGTACGATTCGGACTATCGAGACGCACCAGTTTCAAAGCAATTGCAGCTTCTCCCGTCGAGCTATGAGCTGAAGCTAATTTTAGGAAATCTCGTTCGTCACCTAGAAAATGAAGATTTGATAAAATACTATCCACCTGCTCATACACTTCTGCATCGCTCCTCGATGTGAGCGAATGTTTAATGGAAACATAACTTGCTGCAAAATATATTGTAAGGAAGACAGAGAATGATCCGGCAATAAAAAGCGCCGTACGAAGCCTGAACCTAATTGCCGGACGGTTCGACATGGGGTATTATCTTTTAGTATCTTCCAGGCGCATGATATAACCGATCCCGCGAACGGTATGTATAAGATGAGGCCCTACGGCTGTATCGATTTTCTTTCTCAAATACATCATATAGACATCAACGATATTCGTCTCGCGGTCAAAATGTTCATGCCAAACATTCGCGGCAATTTTCGAGCGGGAGCAAACGGTTTCTGCATTGCGCATGAGATATTCTAAAAGCTGAAACTCCATATTCGTCAATTCGATCTGGCGTTTGTCACGTCTTACTGCTCTGCTATCCGAATCGAGAAGCAGATCGGCATATGATAATTGACTTTGAGGTTGGATTGTATCTTCCTTCCTGCGGAGCAAGGCATTGATCCTTGCAAGTAATTCTTCGAATGCAAAAGGCTTTGTAAGATAATCATCGGAACCCACTCCGAATCCTTTCAATTTATCATCTAATGTATCGCGAGCAGAAAGAATCAGAACTCCCGATTTATGATTACGCAATCGGATCTGTTCGATTATCGAATATCCATCAACGCCTGGGAGCATGAGATCAACAGTGATAACGTCATAATCACGTTCGGAAACCATCCGCATCGCCTCACTTCCGCTTGAAGCAACATCACTATGAAAGCCTTCAGCTTTCAATCCACGCTGAATAAACCTGGCGACCTTTGGTTCATCTTCAACGATAAGAATATTTTTCATCTGAAATACCTTTTTTCCCATAGCATCAAATTCAAAAGCGCCCAAAGCAACTCGCCATTTTTGCGAATGCCGGAAATATGCTCCGATTGTAGGGTTTTAATATAATTGAGATTAAAGTATTCTTTTACAATACTGCTTGAGGCAAGATGTTCATCAAACATTGGCTTCAGATCCTTTTTCAGCCATTCGGCAACGGGAGCAGCGAATCCTTGTTTTTTGCGATAGATATGTTCGTTCGGCAGGATGCCTTCGCTTGCTTTTTTTAGAATATACTTTGGCACTAAATCAGGTCCAAGTTTAATCTTCATCGGCATTCGGAATGCATATTCAACAATACGATGATCGAGAAATGGAACTCGCGCTTCAATGCTCGTTGCCATCGAGACTTTATCTACACGCATAAGTAACATCTGTGGCAGCCGCTGCTGGAATTCCAGATACATCATTCGCTGCTGATACTCAGCATTCGGATAACGCTCATTCATTTCCCGATGCCAGCTTTCAGGAAATTTATATGTCGAATGTTTTTCTTTCGAATAATTTTTTATGAGACTTTGCTTATGTTCTTCAGTAAATGCCATTGCCCCGCCCCAGAAAAATTCTTCTCCTTCGGAATATCGCCGAAGGTACTCTCGCATAAGAGGATGCTTAATGAAAGGACTCGAAGCCAAATATCCGCCGCGGCGTAGCGGCTTTGGAATAAAATTCTTCCAATATTTCGAACGGAATTTCAGATCTCGGATCATCCAGGGATAACCCAAAAACTCTTCGTCTGAGCCTTCCCCTACTTGTACGACAATCGTACCATTATCTCGTGCAAGTTTAGAAACGAAATAAAGAGGAATACAAACGGGGTCACCATTCGGCTCATCTTCATGCCATGCAAGATCTGAGAGCTTATCCTGGGCAGTCTTTGCATCGATGAGGATTTCGTGATGATCGGTTTTGAATTTATCAGCGATCTGTCTCGCATATCCAAGCTCATTATATTTTTCGAGTTCAGTAAATCCAACGGTGAATGTCTGCACAGGGCGATCCATGAGTTCGCTCATGAGCGCAACATTTAAACTCGAATCTATCCCCCCTGATAAAAATACCCCGAAAGGTACATCGCTCATCATCCGGTCTTTGATCGAGCGACGAAGAAGGAAGCGTAAATCTTCAATGGCTTCGGATTCAGTAAGAGAATCGCTAATCGCTCCGGCATCGAGCAGCGACCACCATCGTTTTTTAATAACTTCGCCTTTGGACGTTATTCTTAATGAATGTCCAGCCTCAAGTTTGCTAATTCCCTTAAACATTGTCTCCGGCGCCGGGGGCATTAGTACTGAAAGATAATGCGGCAGAGCATTCTCATTCAATTCCGTTTTTATTGCCGGATGTTCAAGCAGAACTTTTATCTCGCTTGCCCAGAGAAATCTGCCGTCTGGATTTGCAAAATAGAGAGGCTTTATTCCTATACGATCACGTATTATAAAAACTTCTTTTTTCTCTTCATCCCAAATGGAGATAGCAAACATCCCCAAAAATCTCTTGAAGCATTCTTCGCCCCATTCTTTATAAGCGAATAAAATTGTCTCCGTATCAGAGCGAGATTTATATTGATACCCTTTTGCTTCGAGTTCCTGACGGACTTCGAGATGATTATAGATCTCACCATTGAAGACAATCGTAAATCTACCATCAGGAGTTGACATAGGCTGATGCCCTGCAGGAGAAAGATCAACGATGGCAAGCCGCCGGAACGTCAAACCGCATTGTCCGTTTCTGGAAATATTATAACCTGCATCATCCGGACCGCGATGAATCATGCGGTCGGACATGCGCGTCAGCAAGTCAGGCGAGACTTGGGGGTTTTGAGAAAATCCGTAATCATATACTCCGGCGATTCCACACATAGAATTTTACAACGCAGTACGGAGGGGAAAGGTCGCGGTTACAATTTCTTTTCTGCTTTAGCTGCAATCGCAAAAAGCTTCTGCATTTCTGCTACTTCCGGGAGAAATGCTACGGAACAAGGAACGCCGAGATATGAACCTATTAGAATGGGCACTCCTTTTAGGTCATAGCGAGAATAAAACCCATGTTTAATAATATCTTCTATTTTGCGATCGCCGACAAAGAAATTAATGAATGAATCAGCCAGTGATTTATATTTTTCATTATGGGTAACACGATAAAAATTGTAAAGTCCATCTGCCAGATCTCCGATATCTGTCGGATTCCGTTCGCCGGTCCCTTCATACTTCAGAAGTGCCAAGCCTCCTGCAACTGCCGAATCCTCCAATTCCAGCGCTCGCTCTTTGAAGGCATTATCTTTTGATACTTCGAATACAGTTATTGCTGCGCTCGCTCCCACCATCATATCACGAGGGAAAAATCCTACTTGGGGAGTCTCGAGCGCATCGAGTGAACGTGCAGCCCACTTTTTATACGAGCTATCCATTGTTGCCTGATACAATCTGGCTGCAGCAAGAGCTCCATAAGCAGTACTTACGCCATTGGGACGTGGATCGGCTGAATTCCATGACCATCCATTTGACGCACCATCCTGCCAAAAACCTAAATCCACAAGAGCTTTGAATACAGAAGTTGCAGCAGTGAGATATTCGCTATCTTTCGTGACAAGATAACAATGCGCAAGCGCTGCGCACCACTGCATATCGTCATCTCCGCCAATGTAAATCCTATCACCTTGTCGGGCAAGAATTCGCGCTCCCAAATTTCCACTGGTTCTTTCATAGAGCGAAGAAGACGATATAAAATAGTCGTGTAATTCAGTCTTCATACTATCTTCAATCATATACGCGCAAGCATCAAGCTCGATCGTAATTCCCCATGCATCGCTTCCTGGAGTACTGGGGCGGTCTGCCCGACGCACGAAATTATGAGTTTGCGAATTCCACAAATGCTGCTGCATATATATATTCGTTGCCGTAAGCATGTCCCCCCATTTCTTTTCATCAGGATGTTTGGCCGGTGTACAAAAAATAAGAAGCACCGGGGCTACGCAAAGAAGCGCTATAATTGGAATAACGATTTTTTTCATTTGTATTAATAGAGAAATTACTTGTTCGTGCTATTGTCGTTATAAATAGAACCAATGTAATTTATTACTTTATTTACTGGCATATCGACTGATGCATTCTGTATTAGGGAAAAATGATTGTCATCAGTAGGATAGTTTTCGTCAGAACTATACTTGAAATCAACAAAGAGTGTATCATGAGACCAATAGATACTCCTTTTTACTTGTTCATTAGCCAAGATAGATCCTTCAATATGGATTGAAAATTTAGCTGTAAGCGTATCATGAAGTAAAGAAGATTTTTTATATTCCGCATTAAAAGAATAAGGATTTTCAATTGAAAGAAATACCGTATCATATGGGATATAAATCTTCAAAGAATCAGAAATATCTCTATTCGCCGATATCATCCTTACCATTCCTGTCCCACAGAGCAATCCATTGGTTTGTGGACTACTACATCCTAAGATGTGAAGAAACGATAGCAAAATCAAAGTTAAGAAATATTTCATAAAACTTTTTAACATCATTAATAATTAATAGAATCCATTTTCTGTGACCTATGAAATTTATTACTCCCATTTTATCGTTAGCAGGTTCTATGTCAGAAGACCACAAACAAAGTGCAATAATCCGCGAAGGCGAACTTGAAAAAGCATTCGGCAAAGCGAAGCCGCGCATTCTTTCGGGAATGCGCCCTACAGGCAAACTTCATATCGGGCATTTTGCCGGAGCGCTGGAGCCATGGGTGAAACTGCAAAATATCGCCGAAAATTTTCATCTTATAGCGGATTATCATGTCCTGACGACGAAGCTCGATACTTCGGATATTGCGCAGAATACCATCGATATGGCAATCGATTGGATCGCTTTTGGAATCGATCCGGAAAAATCTCCAATATTTCGGCAATCGAAAGTAAAGGAGCATACTGAGCTTTTTCTGGTCTTCTCAATGCTGATCACAAAAGCTCGTCTCGAAAGAAATCCGGCAGTCAAAGAACAAGTTCGCGATCTTGGCATCGGTGAGGGAATGACATTCGGACATCTCGGCTATCCCGTCTTGCAAGCCGCCGATATATTATTATATAAAGGTGACCTTGTTCCTGTAGGTGAAGACCAAGTACCGCACGTTGAAATGACGAGAGAATTCGCCCGCGATTTTAATAATCATTATGCGAATGTCTTCCCTATTCCCCGTGCATATTTATCCGAAACTCCACGTTTGCCTGGTACTGACGGCAAACGAATGTCAAAGTCAATAGGCAATACTATTTTGCTGAGTGATACGCCGGATGATACCTGGAAGAAAATGAAGACGGCAGTTACCGATCCACAGAAAGTTCGGCGTAACGATCCCGGCAGACCGGAAATTTGTCTAGTCTATGGCTATCATGGAAAATGGAATCCGCTCGAAGTAAAAGATATTCATGATGGCTGCTCTAGCGGCGCGCTTGGCTGTGTCGATTGCAAAAAAAGAGTGACTGATAAAATTAACGATTCTTTTGCACCTCAACGACAAAAGCGAATCGAACTTGCTGGTGATCAAAATGCCGTTTTAAAAATTATCGAGCAAGGTGAGGTTCGAGCACATGATGAAGCGGGAAAAACGATGAGCGAAGTACGGAGTGCGATGAAATTTGGGTAACTCCTTATCTGAAAAAAAACGTCATTGCGAGGAAGTCCCGAAGGGACGACGAAGCAACCTAAAAACTTGAAAATGGCAACCGTTTTAATGTTTTAGATTGCTTCGTCGTCGCTGACGCGACTCCTCGCAATGACGTTTATAGGAATAAAAGAAGATTACCGGATCACATTCACACTTCTGCTAATAGTCTTACTAGCGCAATCGGTGCGCAAAATATAATGCCCAGCTGGCAACTCCTTTACACTTAATGGGAGATCGAACGAACCTTGATTTAACTCCCCATTTGCAACAACCGTTACTTCCCTTCCAAGATCATCGAAGAGCGATATTCTTATTATTCCGGAATTTGCAAGAGAAAGTTTAATGTGTATTTCGCTTTCTGCCGGATTCGGCATAACTTGCACATCTGAAATTGCAGCATCAGTAGACAATACCGATGATGAAGCTGGCTTTTCTTCGATAAAATACCACGGGGTTTTCGATACCGATTGATCGAGGGTGACTTTAAATGTATTTGTTCCCGGGATTTTTATTCCTTCTATTGTTTGGGATGTCATTGCTCCGGAAGAATCCAAAGGATGGGCAATAATTCTTGCGGAATCGGAGCTTACAAAGAATTCAAATTTTCCCGCACTCATGATGGTCGGCGCAACACCCCAATGTTTAACACCCGAATCATTATATTGCCAGCTTTCAAGAAAATTCTGAGAACGCGAGGCAATTGTCAACAGTCTTGTAGAGGGTGAAAGTAGAGAAAGCAAGATCGACTGCATATCCATAACACCATCGAGCCTTCGGAATTTAAGATTTCCGGATATAACCGTATCCGTTCCGAAAACACCGGCAGCCGCAGCAAATCCGGTTGCGTGAGTTAGTAAATAGCCCCCTGATTGACTCCACTGAATTTCTTCGGTTTCCGAAACTTTCGTTATCGTATCATATTGGTAAGGATATTCTGCGGCTACTCTGTGAACCGTGGTATCGAAAAGCTCCCGGACTTGATACAATGCTGCTATATCAGGCTGGAGATAGCCTTCAACGCCGAATGCACCTGTGTTATTAATTGATAGTGAAGATGAGGAAGGCAAACTTTTCAGTAAAATATCATCTGCATCATGAAGTATAGTAGTAGTCGCTTTCAACGTCGAGGCTTTTATTTTCTCATTTCGGAAGGCATCGCTTGCCTGCGGCATCTGTACTAAAAGCGAAGGATTTCCGGCAATGCTCCACCATATATCCTTTCGCGCGTAATTTGCGAAAAGGTCTTCATAATACGTCGCATAATTCGGAAAGAACAGCCCGTCCCAATCCTGCAGCGAAGCATACGATGTAAAGAAAGGAATTTCTGCAGCACATTGCTGATTCGTAACAAGATTCATATATCTGCCAATGAACGGCTTTCCGTCTATAGCCTCTGAGGCAAGATACCCCATATCCCCATTATAAAGATCAGTCAATAATGAGTTATTACTCATAACCCACGTCGAATCCGTGTTAGGTGTGGAAGCATCACGCTGACGAGAATAATCGGAATTAATATGCGCCTGCGCAAAATCACCGAACCGGTTTGCATAAACATCCTGTATCGATCCCCACCATTCTGGGCAATAAAAATTTACGAGCACAGAAGATTTAATCGTATCGGCAATACATTTTTTCATTGCAATGAAATAATCATTCTGCAAGGAATCATAAAAAAGCGCCATATCCCGGACGCGCTGGCGTGGCAACAGGTCCGTTGCTCCGTATGGAATGCGGATGACGGAAAAATTATTGCTGGTTTCGCCTAAAACAAATCCTACTTCGGATTGCTTTTTAATTGAGACGCCATCGAACATTGGGTCGCCTAATTGCTGACCGAATGCGAACACGAGCCTGTGCAACCCTGCCGAAGCGGCTCGGAATGTAAACGTATATTTTTTCCATGCCGTATCGATCATCTGAGATGTCGATAGTGATACGGTATAATTTTGATAATTCTGAATATAGACGATAATCGGACGTGTAAGTACTGGTTTTGCAGGATCAAAATGGATCTTCGCGTAGAATGAAATTTGATACAGGGTATCTTTTCCCAATCGGGTAGATGCATTAGCAAGTACTGCATCGCCTGCGTCAGGTTTTGTACTTAATGTGCTTAGGATATTCCAGATACAAAATTGCGAATCTATTCCGGGGGAAAGAAGACTTGATACGCCCGTTGCTCCATTATAGACATTGAATGACCATGCTGAGGAACCTGCTTGTTCAAAACTTCCATCATCCACAAGATTTGGGGAATTGATAACCGGCGGTCCAGCCCACGCATTATTTATTCCGGCATCACTGCCATATTTATGCAGAAGATATTGCGAAAATAACGTATCGAGCCGGCGGGAGCGATTCCATCCTACGGTTTGTGTGCCGCCTCGGTTAACGACATTATTTGTATTGATCCAATTCAAGTAATTAAATCGCCACCCCGCCATAAGACTCAGACCGGGCGAAGTAATTTCGATTGCCGCTAATGCTGGATCATCCCCGAGCCTGAGTCCTGTGAGGGGGTTCACATGCGTGAGCAAAGTTTTCGCCCACATCCGGTGCAACTCAGAAGCACGATTATCGATGAAATGAACAAACTGGCTATTGTAATGAACGGTGTCCCACTGCGCAACTCCGTCGCCCGGAAAAAAATCATGAGTAGAGTTTAAAACAAGAAAAGAATAAATACCTTGGTTTTTTAATTCATAAACCAGTGTATCGAATTTAGCAAGGAGCAGAGGATTGATGTTATAGGAAGTATTTTTATTGGAATTATCAAAAAAACTTCCGCCATTCCAATTATTATAATCATTATCGATTAAGCGAACGGCATTGAAACCAAGTTTATGCAAACGCTTTGCAAGAATATGTGCGTCTGTACTGCCAAGAAATTGTGCCGTGTACTCTAATTCCGTTCCAAAAAAGCGAATCCTGTCAAAACCTATGCTATCATTGCTTACAACAAAATGTCCTTTGCCATCAAGTTTGACATGGCTTTTGATATAAACGGGCGGCAAAGGAAGAATCGGTGATGCCAGAGTATCATTATCTGCCTGTACAAACTGAAACGGCGATTGTATCGGCTGTGCGATTGCCGATCCGAAAAGCGAAAAAAACAGAATGGCAGCAGGAGAAAGATAAGATTTCATCATGGTGCTATAGTGGTAAACTCCCCTTGGCAGTAATTCTGCCTATTTTAGAACCACCAATTTGGAGAAAGTATTCATTTGTTTCTCATATGGAATAAATCCTCCGGCCTACAAGAAGAGAAAAAATCAAGCAAAGGCATATGATGGCATATCCCCTTTTTTCAGAGTGCCAATATGATGGACTGCTTCGTGATATTCATGATGAGGGGCATTTTCAGGCAGATCTAAAAATAGTCTGATCCGGTACTCGATCTCCATTACGATCGTAGAAAAAAAATGACGCTTCACTTCTTCAGACCCTTCAAATTTAGCGGGATCTTCAAATCCCCAATGGGCATTGATCGTATGTCCCGGAAGGATCGGACAGCTTTCTTTCGCATTATCGCATACGGTAATGACAAGATCGAAAGGCTCATGGATATACATATCGAGCGATTTCGGTTTATTACCTGAAATATCAATACCTATTTTCTTTGTCATTGCTACGAAGATAAGAAATAAAATAAGGGAATTTTCGAATATTGCGAAACCTATTTTGGCATTCAGACATTTTAATAAACGGATTGTTATTCTTTTTTTAACCTATGCCCCAGAAAAAACGAATTCTTTTTCTTTGTACCGGAAATTCC
>Ga0206906_1103_pt1 | contig 14308 bp, 12 predicted proteins | sample Alteio_BWOrgHeat_79_FD_152935 | JGI IMG/M metagenome (GOLD analysis project Ga0206906, IMG submission 152935) | Enriched cells from forest soil in Barre Woods Harvard Forest LTER site, Petersham, Massachusetts, United States -... | ecosystem: Environmental > Terrestrial > Soil > Temperate forest >...
AATGCGGAGCAATTCGAAGTAACGGGAATATCAATATCTGTCGGGACACAGACCGTATCGAAGCCAAGCGAAGCCTGCTTGCCAAGTATGATCGAATCTAATCCTAAAGAAATTACCGATTGAGTTGTGATCGGAAAACCGCCGCTATTTAGCGTTCGCCAGACATTGCCGGCTGAATCGATGGCGACTACGATACTATCGTTGATTGCAGCGATAAGATGTACTTCTGTCTCGGAGGAGCCCGGACCGCCGATATTCGTCCATGTAAGCCCCCTGTCTGTCGAACGTATGATGCCCTGGAAATTATTCTGAGAATAAAGAACATTATTTCCCATAACAATGCCGTTAGGCACTTGACCAGAATCCGAATATTGGATATTCCATGTATTCCCTGCGTCCGTGGATAGAAGTTCATGCCCTATATACTTACTCAGTGTTAGAGAATATGTGGATTGAAAGTCAAGGTAAATACGCTTATTGTCGCAAGGATCTACGGCAAAAGTATAGCCGTCATTCACATTCAACTGCTTAGCCCAAGTATATCCTCGGTCAGTGGTGAAGTACATTGAGGTACCAGAAGCGTCACCAGACATAAGATAGCCAAATCCATTACCGATGTATTTTGCGTCACCACTACCTGTGCCCATAGGGTCGCTGACTATAATCGTCGAATAAAAGTTAACTCCTCCGTCATTTGTTTGATAAAGAATTGTTTCATAAGTGGTAAGGAATTGATTAGAACCAAGGAATGCAAATTGGTTTGAATTATCCCAAAATATACAACCCGTTATACTAATAGGCGCCTGACCATTAGACCAGCTTAAACCCCCATTTTTTGTAATATGAAATGCGCCGCCATCTTCACCTGCAATTCCAAATTTACGATCAAAAAAAGCAATATCCCAAATACCGGCATTTCCTGGATTTGATAAACTTTTTGTCCACGTTACTCCCGAATCGGCAGACATAAAAATATCACCTCGACCTGCCCAAAGGATGCCGTCTTTGAATGTTATTGCGCCATGACCACCACCGGCTGTATATGCAGGGGCTATAAGATTTGCGGCTGTCATCTTCCATTGGGTACGTGCATCCGAAGTCACTATAAGAAAAAATAATGTGGAAAAGATGAGTTTGAATTGTTTAGAAGTTTTCATGGTGCTCTTAAAAATCGTAGGTACTCCATTTTCAGAAAAAAATGGAGTACCTCCGAAAACTCTCTCTCGGGTTAAATTATCATGGTCTGCCTGTTACTTGAAATGTAAACTCAGCGTTTTTTAATGCAGGCGCATAAACTCCACCATTTGTAAGCAATGTGGTGTAAATGTCAAAGACATTTGCTGCTATGACCGTTGCGCTTGCAGTCCATGGGCTTGCCGCGTTGTTACTATTCACTATTGTAACTGAAATAGCAGCGTCTGATAGGCTATGGGCAGTACCTCCGGCATCCACAAGGTTCAGCGTTATTCTATAATGCCCATTTGCCACCCAGGTACCACTTAATACTCCAAAGTCATAGCCTGTCATTACTGACGTACCAACGACATTGATGTTCCCACCATTACCATGCCCGGCAGCATAGATAACATTATCCTGATATGTGCCGCCGAGTCTGGCAGCAGTGTTCACCCCTGTTCCGTTTACCCTGAAAACGAGTGAACTGCCGCTATCCCTAACTTCAAAGGCATTCGATTTAGTAGTAGAATTACCATTGCCGATCATCAGCAACGGGTCTTCACCGAAGTAATAGCCGGGAGCCGTTACAGTAGAGTTACCACGTGCGATATTATAATACCCCATTACTGTCTGACAATACGACTGAGCTGTTAAATGATCGCCACCGACAATCGAACACAGTTGTCCCGTTTGATTATGGACGTGAGTGGATTGGACGGTATTTGCCAGCCCGCCAACGATAATGCTTCCGGGACAACTATCATTGATCAGATTATGTCCACCTCCGCCAATGAAATCTCCCTCATTATAGTCGTTGATCGTATTGGTATCTCCACCCATAAGACAGGATTGTTCGGCGTGAGTACCGATAGTATTCGATAGTCCTGCGCCGATTATGCAGCCGCTACTATTTATTGTATTGACACTGGAAGTTGCGCCTCCTCCGCAAATGACAGCGTTTACCCCAGTAGGTATCGAATTACCTGAATTGCCTCCGATAATATTAGGTGTTCCGGCAGTCGGAACATAACGCATCGCGACAGTAGAGTTAGTTTCGAACCAAACCTCGTAACTATTATTCGAGCCTATCCATTCGTCGCCTTGCGAAGCGCCACTATACGCTTGCCCACCAAGTAGAACTTTATCACCTATTGCTTGCGGTTTTGGATTATTAATGCTTCCGATAGAAGACATGACATCCGGCGCAAGTTTGGATAAGGTGACCGATTGGTCGGGTATATTGAGGGCATATGGAGCAGCCGATAGCTGCGTGAGGGGTTTCATTATTTCTCCGCCATCTATACTGATGCCGACCCAAAGCGGGCGGTTCATCGAAGTAACTTCCGGCAACGGATAATTTCCGGAGCCGAGAGTGATGTCGAAGATACCATTGGTTATATTGGCGTTATAGGTGCCCTGCCAAATGGAATGCGCGCCATCCGGATTGGTAAATATAGTAGCCGATATAGTATGTGTTCCGTTCATGGCATCGCCACTTGCAGAAGAAGAAAGCTGTCCTTGATAACTCATAGTGTGCGGAACATCAAATGATGTCTGCGCCTTACTCGTACCAATAAACAACGCCGCAATTAAAAAAAATGCAGCGATTTTTTGTCTGTTTAGTCTCATGTTGGATTTATCCTTTCATGAAATACACATGGAATAAAACCCGGCATGGAAGCGTTTATATAACCGTACACTTGCTGGTGTACGGTTCGCTCCCACACCGGGAGGAATATAAGCATCCGAGGCGGTTACCCGTCTCGGCTTTTTTTTGCATTTCTGCAAAAAGAAAGTGGGCAAAGAAACAGATGCAATGGTCAACGATTCGACCAATCCTCGTACCCAAAGCGAGGAAAGATAGAAACGCCGTTTAGCCCTGCCACGAGAGGCTTGCTAAAATCTATAAAAAATTGTGCAGCGCGAATCGGACACGGTTCTTTGATTTACTAACTACTAAAAAAATATGTCCTCCGCAAGGGCGGATCGTCGTAGAAATTCGCACTGCAACTTAGAATTTCTTACTGTGTTTTACCACAAATGCGAGACAAAATGTTTATAAAACGCATTAAATTTTTTTTGTGCTTGATTAGCATTTACTTCGGTGTTCGTCGATGCGTAGATTCTATCATCAGTTTTTCTGGCTTACTAAAGAAATTTTAGGAAATGCAGACATCAAAAATAGCGGTACGATTTCACTGTAAAATTTCATGAGCACGAGTAAAAGTCTCTACCCCTTTCTATATGATGCGACTTGACCCATCAAAAGTGACATTCAAAATAGATTATTTTTGATTCTTCTCTATAACGTATTCAGAATCAATAAAATAAAATTTTTGGATTCTGCAAAACTAAGCGTTTCTCACGTGCATGTCGCTGCTTCATGGCGTCTAAGGAAATGCGTGAGGATTTAGCAAGTTCTTTCAGGGAATATCCATAGGCATGCTGAACGAGGATCGATCTGTTCTTAGAAGACTTCTCACTGAATGTATTGAGCATTTCCCGATAGATAAATTGTCTCTCTGGATCGACTCCGGTTGATATATTGCTTGCACTAAAAATACTGCAAAACCTATTTATACGATCAACTTCTTTATACAGGTAACGGTATGCTACGTTGAGAAACCACCCCATTGCTTCATTTTCATCAGTGATGGATGCTGCTATTCCATTTTTCCAATACTCTATTTTTGCATGCTGGATGCTGTCGTCAATCGCAGCAATATCAACAGTGCGGAATTTCATCCGCAACTTATTTTTTGCTTCCGAAAAGCAGGTTGGAAATTCAAAAGTATTCTTTGTCACAATTATTTTGAAAAAGTTTATGGGGGCAGTACTCCGCCCCCACATTTATTATTTTTAGTCAGATTCACTTCTATCTACCACGACTACATTTGTAGTCCACGTCGCGTGGACGCCGGTATGCATATCAATAGGCACCCATGTAGCTGTGTCATAGCCAAGCGGATAAGAATTGATATTACACAAAACCGGAACATTTGTAAGCCGTGCTGTAAATATGCCAGAATCTGGCACATTGATATGCAGGATTGAGCTATCGTTTAGGTGAATCGTTACCCATCCCATATTGACATGGGTGCTATTTTCTACTGCGAACAAGGAGTCCGGAACAGGATATATATCCTGTCGTAACTGAATTGGCCTTATCTGCTGATTTTCTTGGGGAGCGGAAATATGCTCACAAGAAATCAGCGACAGACATAAAAGAATGCCAGTGATTTTTCTCATGACTTTGTTAGTATTGATTGTTAAATTGCCGAAGCAAGTATGCAAAAATGGGCAATTAATCAATAGAGATACCAAAGAGAAAATATCGAAAAGTAAGGCTAAAGAAAGACTGGTTTTTAGTTACTATGAAATTTTATAATTGGAACCAAAGTTTTCCTATATTCTTTGTTTACAATCTATTATTACATTAGTGCAGCTATGAGAATTCAAGATATTCATGATATTGTAAGAATTATTGAGAAATACGGCAATTCTGAAAATCATTCTTTAGATTTTCAGGAATTGGCTGAGCATGAGTCCTATTTTGCTAATTTTTATAAAACATTGACCGAGGGTTCTATCCAAAGCGATGCAGAGATGGCACAGAAGATATACGGCGATAATTTTTCTCCCGCGAAATACAAGACGCTGAAAACCTATTTTATTTCACGCACCATTAATAATATTTCTTTCCTTGATGTTTCGAAATCAGATCGCTCGGATTATACAAAAGCAATATATAAAGCCTTCAAATATCAGTTTTTCGTATCGCTTCTTCTTACTTTGGGTAGTCGAGCAGGCGCTATGCATTTTGCCAAACGGCTATTGATCTTAGCGACAAAGTATGAGTTTCACTCGATCATAATATTCCTATTGAGTGAATTTCGAAAAGATTTTCTTCAATCCGGAAAAGAACGAGAGTATAGGAAGTATTTGAAACTCTATGAAGATAGGATTCAATTAGTGATGAATGAATCGAGAATAATTTCTTTGGAGGAGCAGATAACGATCCACTTTTCCAAATCGCTTTTCGTCCCAGATAATATTGGCAAGCAGGTTAGCATAGCTGTTAAGAAGGTAGATAAACTTCTAAAAAATGGCGATACATATTTTGGAAGAATTTCATACTATCGGCTGCTGTATATATCCAATCAAGTAAATGGAGAACCTCTTAAATCTGCCGCTGCTTGCGATCAGGCTATTAAATATTTGGAAAGCATGCCTCACATGACGCCACGATCACGATTTGCGGAGTTTGCACTCTATAAACTGGAAAATTATATTCTGGCGCGCGATTATAAGAACGGAAAGAAAGCAGCTGAATACTGCTCTAAACATATAAATGTCGGTATGAACTTATGGTTTTCCTACAAGGAGTACGAATTCTTACTCATGATGCAAACGATGAATTTTGCAGAAGCTCATAAAATTTATAATGAGGTAATTTCTCATGAACGGTTTGAGTCGAGATCACAGCTACTTCGGGATAAATGGCAACTCCTCGGATTTCATATAAAGTATGTCATACAATCCAACTCTTCCGCTCAGCGTATGGATCATGCGAAATTTAAAAAATCGTATTTGATTCGCAATAAAGACTTCAAAGAGCGTCTTTTTGACTCTCCTACGTATCGTAAAGATAAACGAGGTTTTAATGTGGCAATTCTCGTTTTGAATATACTTGTCGCTCTGGAAGAAAACAAACTTGATTTATTACTTTTGCAAGAGGACGCTCTATCATCGTACCGCTTCAAATATCTCAATGAAAAGCATTGTCACCAGAGCTTTATTCTCCTGAAACTCATCCGACTGGTAACAAAAAATGACTTCGATCTTGAGCGAATTGAGAAAAAGGCATCTGCTCTTGAAAAAGAATTGGACACGCATAAACTTGCGCCAGGAGAAATTTTTGAATCCATACAAGTCCTTCCACCGCAATGGGTTTGGAGCAGAATTAAAGCCATTCTTGCAAGCCGGAAATGATGCCTTCAAAAAAAATATTCATTCCTCTTGTCACTTTTGACCCCTCAAATCGCATTACATACTGAAAGGTTGTTAATACCTACCATAGACTTTCTCATGGATATGTGTTAGCATATTCCCATAAGGAGGGATGCTCTGAACGTTGTCATCTAAACATACAAGACCCATTTGTTAGGGGAATGGAAGTGCGAATCTTCCTGACGTTCGGGGGCATTCTTAAATTGCGAGTTCTATGACAAAGGTAAATCTATCGCAAATCTTTCACGTCATATTTTACTAAAATTAAAAACAGTTATGAAGAAAATCATTGTATTACTAACTTTCTTGACATTGTTTGCCCCATCACTTGGATTTGCAAGTAGGGGTCATAGAAGTTCCGGTAGCTCTCGCTCTCACTCAACGAGATCGTCTACCCATTCAACCCGAACACACGATTCACGAAAGAAAACGGAGCATGTAAGCGGGTATACGACTAAAAGTGGAAAACATGTGAAACCCTATATGCGCAGACCCAGAAGATAAATTATGGAGGTACTTGATTTTTTTATTGACGAAGATAATGCCGAGAAAACTCGTGAAATTCACCATTTCCAAAAGGAGTTAATTTTTGCAGCGATCGTTTTCGCCGTTTCAGTAATTGGTCTTTGTTTTGATGCTGCATTCTCGGATGATGCATCGCAGTTTCTTTCTTCAGCGAAAGGCAAACTATGGGTATTCATTTGCAGTGTTAAAACGGTCTTCGCCGCAATAGCCAGTTTATATACTTGGAGATTGCTAAAGAAGGAAAGAGGCCATCTCCGTAAAATGGACGTTTTAACCACAGCACTGATTTTCACTGTTGTAGTCCTGCCTCTTTTCCTCCCAATTAGAGGGCTTCTTAATTACCCCAGTATCGCGATAAAGTTTGTCCTCTTAACCGGCATTGCTGCATGGGTTTCTTGGCTTGCAATGGATGGAATGCTACTCATCCGTCGCCGATTAGATATGATTGAGAGAAAGCTCGATAATATTCATGCTGATCAAGTGCATTTAGCCGTCACGAATTTTCTTAAACTAAAAGAAAAACTACAAAATCTCCTACTGATAAATGGAATAATAATCGGCTTGAGTACTCTTGCAGCAGGTTCTATGCGGAATGCTCTACAAGATAGTTATAGCATCCAAATTCCGATAGAATATGTGATTATATATGGAGCTTATTTTAGCGGTGTTCTTGTCATTACTTACTTGCCCACATATATTAGGAATCTTGAAGTCGGCAAAAAAATCCTTAATCATTATTACCCTATCGAGAAGCTGCCTAAACCACATGAGGAAAATGAGCATCATGTTAAATGGTACGAAAGCCGTGAGCGTCTTTATGAACTGCTTGAACTGAATAAGTCCTTCAATTTTTTTGGGGTCAATGGATTTTCAATTTTTTCACCGATTCTTGGAAGCATAGCCGGAATATTAATAGGATTTAATAAATAATGAGGTTTATTGATCTTCGCAAAAGAGTGGGGATGGATTACTGCTAACTTGGAAAGCCCTACAACGAAGTTTAAGGCTGTCAATCCTCCAATTCAGGTTGTGACAACCAGGCTGAACTTTCAGGACTTCTCGCACGGTCAGAGGGACATAGCGCGAACCAAAGGAGATACATCCGGTGCTATCTATTTCCTTATCGCAGTAAGAGATTCCATTTTTTATCGTTAGAAATAAGCCAAATCGCGGGCATCCATTTTGTAATCGGTATAGGACTATCTTCCATGGCCGTACCGCGCTTCATAGAGAACTGTTTGCGACAACCTTTTTCATTGCACTGGAACTTCGGACGGGTTTTGAGTCCGGTGATCTTGAGTGAACCGCAATGAGGGCACACGGGCTTTGCTAAGTCGTAATGAAGTTTGCAGAGGTATTCGACACAGACTGCTTCGTTAGCAAAGTATTGTATCGCTTCCATTAGGGTTTGGGGTTGTTTGTCTATTTCATTTTAATAAGTGTCCACTTTTGGAACGTTTTGGCGATATTATTAGTTTATAAGCTAATTCCGTACAATTATTAACGAAACCACGCGGAAAAAGTTACATATAAATAAAAAAAAGTAGCATATAAGTGAACTTTTCTTTTAAAATAGTGCTTTATAAGTCAGGGTATGGCGGATATATCTACACCATTCTCCTCGAAGGCGAGTCTCAGACCGAACTGGAAAAATTTCTCCAATGCGAAGAAAATAAATCTTGTCCGGACTATAAAGGGCTACGAGCTCGCTTACATCAAATGGCAGAGAAGCAAGGATTCAGAAAAGGATTTTTCAAGCATAAAGAAAGTAAAATTACTAATACTATTTCCGCTCTCCATTACGAGAGTAAGGGATTACGCCTTTATTGCTACTACACCTCACAAATGATTATCGTTGGCAGTGGCGGTATCAAGGGCGAAGGGAGCTATCAAAACTATCCCGAATGCGCTAGGGCGGTAGAAATTTTAGAAAAAGCAGATAAAAAAATAATACAACGGATTCGAGACAAAGAAATAAAAATTGAAGCGGATGGAAAACTGACCGGAGATTTAGATTTCTCCGAATAACAAATATCGCACTTTTACTATACAAAACATGAAATCTCTCGTAAAAAATATTTTGATCGCGTTCCCACTGATAAGGATGAAGCTTATGTTGAGCTACAGGGTGATCTCGCTGTTCAGATCGAGGAAACCCTAAAAGAGTTAAACTGGAGTCAGCGTGATCTCGCCAAGCATTCGGGCGTAAACCCTGTAAACATAAGCCGGATTCTTTCAGGAGAAAATAATACGACTTTAAAAACCATTGCCGCACTGCAAGCGGGTGCAATGCGAAGACTCGTTTCTTTTCCTTGGGTAGAAAAAAGGGTCGAAGAGATAGAAGCTATGAATTTAGTAACGGCAAGCATTGGCGGGAATGCCACTGTCTTTGCGCAGTGGGATAGCCCTACCAATACATTCTATGGCTCAAGGGTTAATACAACATTAGATATTCCTAACCATTCGGGACTACAGAAAATTTATGAAAGAAACAAAGCAGCATAAAAAAGAGAAAGTCGGATATTCGTTGGCATCGGTTATGGTCGAAGACTATTTTTCGAGGTTAAACGAAAATTTTGATATAAAAAGTGAAGTCGGCTTCAATGTCGGCATGAATTTTTTGGTTGCAAGTGATCTAACACATATTGTAATAAGGACTACGGTAAAATTATATCTAAAAACTACGAACCAGGTTCAAGACCCACCAATTCTTGCACAACTGACCACGCAGGTGGTTTTCAATACGAAAAATTTAGAAGTATATCAAAACAGTGATGAGATAGCGCCGCCAAAGGAATTTTTAGAAAGTATAGTTAACGTCGCCGTTTCTACATCGCGGGGACTTTTCATCGGAAAAAACTTTGGCTCAAACTACGCTCATCTTGTTCTACCGCTCATAGACACTAATGTTCTTATTCCAAAAAAGCCATTCAAATATACTCCAGCAAAAGAGAAAGAAGTGTAAATAAAAAAACGCGATACCCCAAAAGTATCGCGTTTTTTAATAGATTTGAGTGGGGCGTGCTACTGGTAGCAAGTGAGACTCGGCAGTTTTACATTAGGGGGTTCGATACCCCTACGCTCCACTACTTAGTTAAACCTAAATAATAAGCAATAAGTTTGCTCAATCCCATCTCAAATCAAGATTCATGAGTTTCTCGTTAACTGAAAAATCGGTACATTTAACAGATACTTTTTTTGATGAGAAACGAGGCTTCGCAATAAACCATCCAATAATTTTATCTAACTGTTTAAGAGCACGCGCCAAATGCCTCTGTTGAATTCGTGAAATATCATTTGGTGGCTCCGTCCTTGTCTCTGCGTTAATGAGGTATCGAGAAATTCTGGAAAGAGATCGAAGCTTCCTATACGCAGTATAGATTTCTGGGTCAACCCTACAATCGCGAATTCTACCTTCGGGACTAATTAGCAGATCAACGTCTTGATGGTTTCTAAAGTGATGCCCACTCAAAGCTAAATGCGCGTTCACAAGATGAAGAGCGGAGTAAAAAATAACAGTTACTTGCCAATCTAAACTATTTCCCACGCCAATGCTTATCGCTGAAAGGAAATCAAGATTATGAATATGCTGGTCTATATGCTCTTGGAAGGTGGGCAAAATTTATGGGATTAAAGCTACATAATGGGCGGGTATTTTGAGACTATCATCTTCTCTGACAACAATCGTGTCAATGCAATATCCAAATTTCTCGAATTCAGAATTTAATTTTGCCTCTGTCAGATAAAAACGATCTTCGAGATCCTCGTTCTCTGTTTCGATTTCAGCCCATACCATAACTTTAGAATTCCTTAAATCGAATGCTAATTTTTTCGGAATAAACTCATTTATACTATTAAGGTAGTCCCATAGAAGCTCCGCTATAAATTCCTTATGAACTATGCGAGAAGTTTTGTTGCCCCAACTACGATCAAATTCTCCTTTAGCGAATGCTCTATAACTGTCCTCTTTATCTTTAGGAAGTGTGCCGGAATTATACTGCAATCTCTCTACGCCGATTGTGCGCACCATATCGTCGAACCAGTCGTTGAGGTCATCAACATCCGACGTAGCTGGAGAAGCTGTTATCACGGGTATCACGGGCTCAGGCATAGATTTTTAAGTCAGTAGTAGTTAATATGTCGTATATTGATATACAAATATACAACTTTATTGCAAGATTGATGGCTATATTTGCAAAAAAGTTCCCAAAATGTTTATATCTTGTGGATAACTGAATGAGAATAACGTTATTCCCGTAATTCTTAGCCTTAGAATTTTCTCCCTATTATTGCGGTTAATAAATGTGGTCGTTTTTCGCCGTATCTTTGTACCGCATTCCATTTCACTTTTTGAGAGGATTACGATATGAAATTTTGTTTGGTTTTTCTCGCTCTCGCCTTTTTATCCTGCAATCAAAAACAGGAAAAGATATACACCAACACGTCAACCGAAACCTTCACTGGAACTGATTTCCAGAGGATATATAAAATCTGTATGCGAATGGTAAAAATGGGGACTGATTCAGCCGAGTACGTGCAACACGGGGATTCAGAAATAATAATGCGTCATTGGGCAATCGGCGAACACGGGAAAGAATATTTTTCGAGAAAAGTTTTACTCCATGCCGTGCCGGACGGAGTGAAGATCGAAGTGTCCTCTGACTGGAAGGATAAGTTTGCCCAAGACTCAAACGACGGATTTGTTTTCATCGTAAAAGACGATTTGAAAAAGGTCAGGTCTGGTGAGTTGACGCTATGAGAACATAAACTATAAGCACCTACCCTGCTTTAACCCTCTAAAACCCTTATAAAATCAGCGTTCCCGAAGCGCATTCGCTACCGCAAGGCATATTTATTCTTACAGCAAATGTCATTCCGATGTTTCGGTACTTCGGAGATTATTATTTGATTTAGGGCATGGATGTTGCTATTGATTAATTATTGTTCACGATTAGCTTCACCCGTGAAGCTATTACCGAGTACATTCCGGATTACTTCACAATGTTTCAGCTTTTGCTGGATAGGTTATCCGGTTCATTAAAATCATAGAAAGAACTCCCATGAAAACCAAGTCCATGTTCGCTTTCGCAGCGCTAATACTTACTTGTCTCTTCACTCCTGTCCACGGTCAAATAGCACCTGAAAAGTTATCCGTTCACGCCCAAGAGCCATACTTCAAGTCTTTTGCTGGACTTGATCTTGCGAATGAAATTCGGGTTGATGGCGCTCGTGTTGTTGATGCCAATATCACACTAACTGCCGGACCGGGCACGATCGAGCTAATTGATTCACAATGGTTTTGGCATTATAAACCTGAACACGATCAAGTCGGACAAGTATTTACGGTGAAATACTACTGTAAATCTACAAGCGAGAAGAAAATTTCTTGCGAAGGAATGTTTAATTTGTCAGTGAATAAACTCGAACCTGTTGTAGGAGACACCGCTATGTTCAAGCCATGTGATGATGATTGGAAACTTATTGCTTATACGAAGGTTAATTCGCAAATCATTGGCAAATATAGAAACCTCGATGGTTATTATAAAATCGAAATTAAAGTCAACGGCGAACCATATAAGACGATCACTGAGCCATACGCAGAGTTTCTACCTACATTTGGTAAAGACGAGGGGAAACGTCTTGGTATAGAAATTCAATTCCGGTCATTTCAATCTAAGGAATACACCCTGCTTCGATCAGAGAGTGCAACGATACAACCACCACCTCTTTCTATTGCAGTACCGAGCAAGATACGTGCCGGAGAAGAATTAAAAATCAAAGCATTGTATGGAATCGAAGGAGATTACTCCGCACCACAGACAAAATATCTTGAAGTGGAATCGGACGGATATTTTCTTCCGAAGGCATTGAATGTTAGGGAAATAGATTCGAGAAAAAAGAAGGGCATAGGATTCTTTGGTGCGGATGAGGATACAAGTTCACTGTACGATAGAGTTCTGCGAGAGCAAGATTCCACCGGCAGATTTACTTTCCAATTCGTGCTTAAACCGACATCAAAAATGAAACCCGCAACATCCAAAGATGGAAAGTGGATTAAGGTTACATTCACTGACCCGATCACCAAACAAATAGTAATACGCAATTTCGTTGTTCAATCGGACACCTAACAGAATTACTGATGCCGAATCTATAACTTGACCGCTCAATCGGCGGTCATTTTATTTCTATGATCGAAAGCAAGGCATGAAGCTCTCTACCATTTGCCGGAATTCCTCTCTGCCCATGCAAAAAGTCTTGGAAGCTGACTCCGGTTACAATTACGTGCATCGGTGGACTGACCGGCTTAAAGCGAGTTGTTCCTATCGAATGACAAGGAGCTTTGTGAAACCAATACTTTGATTGCCATCCATCAATCGACCGATATACGAGCCTGCAGGAAGTTCATGCAAATCCAATTCGGTCTCGTTCTGTCCTGAATTTATTTTATAACTTCGCATTACGGACCCTTCCATATTGAGAATTTCAAATCTCCCACGTTCGCCAACCTGTGTATTTGTATGTAAGGTTATTGAATTTGCACAAGGAATAGGAGAGCACCAAATTGCAATTTTATCGAATGGCATAGAATTCTGATGAACTCCATTTTCCACAGGTATGCTTGAACGGAAAAATCCTCCTCCAAAAGTAGCAGCAATAAGGTATTGATCATGATCGATCATCAAGCCTACGACACCATAATTGAAAAAAGACTGGCTGCGCAATGAATCCCATTTTGTAAATCCTTTACGTAACCTAATCACATATCCGGGAGATGATTGATATTGATCTCCTGAATAAATGAAAATATCACCTGCGCGATCTGTTTCGATTCCTACATCAACTCCATCAAATTGGTATGGCTGCAATGTGAGATGGCGCGGATCATATTTATAAAGAAAATCATAATTTTGGCTATTGTCAAAGCTCATGATCTCAGTTGTACCTGCACTATCGAATGCCATATCCACTGGTCTAACCGTGTCATAGACGACAACTGGCAACCAGTTATTGGAATCTTTACTATATGACCACAGTCCTTCGTCTCGAAGAAAGAGATCATTGTTGTGATCCAATAATAAACTTTTAGAACTTGCATCCGAATTGACGATCTGTGGCATAGGGAAAGTCGTCCAACTGATTCCGTCATCGGTAGATCGGTAAAGACTATCATCGAATACTATTTTATTTAGTCGGTACACCATGCCATCCGGTGTTGGGAGAAGTTCGTAAGTACCGTGATTAAAATCATTGACAGTATCATTACGATTCCAACTTGCGCCAAGATCGGTGGATCGAAATGTCTCATGCTCCGCGCTCGAAAATAAGAGTGTGCCTTTAGTAGTCATACATAAACTATGATAAGAATCCGCCAGATATTGATTCGGTACATATCGTTGATAATAATCAAGCTTGAGCCGATTCCAGCTTAATCCTTTGTCAGTGGATCGAAACAAACCCCAATAAATTGTACTGGCATATAATGACCCATCGCTTGTCGTATCGATTCTGTTTATTGGCGAAGGCAGTCCGTGTATTTCAACCCAATTTGCTCCCTGATCCGTCGAACGATAAACTCTCGAACTATCGGTTATCAAAA